>Ga0209056_10000013_pt1 | contig 147294 bp, 143 predicted proteins | sample GraSoiAngelo_114_FD_185876 | JGI IMG/M metagenome (GOLD analysis project Ga0209056, IMG submission 185876) | Grasslands soil microbial communities from the Angelo Coastal Reserve, California, USA - 14_0903_13_40cm (SPAdes) (version 2) | ecosystem: Environmental > Terrestrial > Soil >... | reverse complement strand
GGGGCAAAGTGCCAGGAGCGTTTTCAAGGAAAATTCCGGGAATAGTTTGATTGTTCGCGCGATAAAGTTTCGCGCGAATCCCCGGATAAAGCGTGTTGTCTTTATTTGTACTCCACATCGCGGCAGCGATCTGGCCAGCAATGGAATCGGAAAAATTGGAATTAGCCTGATTACGCTTCCGACCAGACTGACCGCAGTCATGATGGACTCGCTAACCAACGCGGACCTCGCGCAAATCACGGGAAGTTCCAAGCGTTTGCCCAACAGTATCACGGGTCTGAAGCCTACAAGCCCGGCTTTGCCGGTAATTAACAGCGTGCCGATCAGTGTTCCCTATCACTCAATCATCGGCGATAGGGGGAAAGACCACTGCCCGAACTGCAGTGATGGTGTGGTGGCTTATTGGAGCTCTCACCTCGATGGCGCGCAGTCGGAGCTCATTGTGCCTGGCCCGCACGGATCGTGTGCGCTGCCGCAAACGATTGCCGAGCTTGATCGGATTCTGCGTTTACATCTTAGAGCGAGTAGCACGTCGAGGACCATTGTCGCAAAGGCGACCCCTTGACGCGGCACGCAAAAATTTGCGATTGATGGTTCCTGCTTGTTACGGTTGTCTAACCTGTCGCACGCCTGTTGCTGCCAGATATGCACTATCATGCTGGCTCTCTCGCCTCAGGATCCTAAACGCTCATAGTGTAATCTGATGCGAGTCATTCGATGGGCTGGTGCACTGCTCGTTCTCCTAGCAGCCATCATCGCTATTGCCTGGGCATTTGGCGCGGTGTGGTTTGACGCTCCGTTCGGCAACGGGAACAAGGTTGCGGCTTTACTCCTGGCAATAGCTTCCGCAATCGCGCTTGTATTTGTTAGACCGTTCTGGCGCAAAGTAGGCGTTATTGCGCTCCTTTTCGGTGGCGTGCTTACCTGGTGGCTGACGCTTTCTCCGACCAACGATAGCGATTGGCAGCCGGATGTGGCCCAGAAAGTGTGGGCCGAGATTCAAGGCGACGAAGTGACCTTGCACAACGTACGCAACTGCGACTACCGGACCGAGACCGATTACACGCCGCGTTGGGAGACGCGCACTGTGCGCCTCTCGCAGGTCACTGGCATCGACCTGGCCATCAATTACTGGGGGTCGCCCTGGATCGCGCATCCCATCGTGAGCTTCCAATTTGCTGACGCGCCGCCGCTCTGCTTCTCCATCGAGACGCGCAAGAAGCGACTGTTGGCGGGCTCTACCGGCAGTTCGAACTTATCTACATCGTGGCCGATGAGCGCGACGTGATCCGCCTGCGCACAAATTACCGCAAGGAGGATGTCTATCTTTACCGCACGACCGTTTCGCCAGCACAAGCGCGCGAACGTTTCCTTGAATACATCCATTCGCTCAATGTTCTGCGGAACAAACCGCGCTGGTATAACGCCATCACCACCAACTGCACCACGAGCATTCGCACGCAGCATCCTCGCAATGAGCGTGTGCCATGGGATTGGCGCATCCTGCTCAATGGCAAAGGCGACGAACTGATGTATGAGCGCCATGCCATTGTCACCGGCGGGCTTCCCTTCGCCGAGCTTAAAAGCCGAAGCCTGATCGACGCGCGCGCCCGTGCAGCCAACGACTCTCCTGATTTCTCAAAGCTAATCCGGGAAGGTCTGCCTTTCGCACTTCCGTCCGATGCATCAGCTCGATAGCCGCTCAGGGCAATGGCGAATCGAGAGAGCCAAACCGTTCGCAAATCTCTCCATCCGACGTATATTTGTGGTTCGCTTTTATGAATGAATTGAACATAGAGAATCTGCATATCGCGGTCGGCGGTCAGGAGATTGTTCGCGGGTTGACGCTCCGCGTGCCGCGGGGTGAGGTGCACGCGCTTATGGGCCCAAATGGCTCGGGAAAAAGCACTCTGGCCAAGGTGCTCGCTGGTCACCCCGACTATCAGGTGATCGCTGGCAAGGTGTTGATGGACGGAGAGAATCTGCTTGAACTTGAGCCGGACGAACGGGCGCGGCGCGGCTTGTTCATGGCGTTCCAGTATCCGAGCGAAATCCCGGGGGTAACGATTGCTAATTTCCTACGCGCAGCGTTGCAATCGCGCGTGCCGGAAGGCGAAGAACTCGAGGCCACCGATTATTACGCAAAGCTTTACGAAAAAATGGAGCTGCTTGGTATGGATCGGTCGTTTACGTCCCGGGCGGTGAACGAAGGTTTTTCCGGCGGCGAAAAAAAGCGCGCTGAAATTCTGCAACTGGCCATGCTCGAACCAAAATACGCCGTTCTGGATGAGGCCGATAGCGGTCTGGACATCGACGCGCTCAAGACCGTTGCGCACGGAGTGAATTCGTTGCGCGGCCCCGATCTTGGGATATTGTTAATCACGCATTATCAGCGCCTCCTGAACTACATCGTCCCCGACCACGTCCATGTGATGGTAGGTGGGCGAATCGTTAGAAGCGGGCGAAAAGAGCTCGCTCTGGAGCTTGAAGAGAGAGGTTACGATTGGGCGCGGGAAGGCGCGGTTGAGCCAGTATACACGAGGTAACACAATGAAAACCGACACATCAGCAGTCGATATCGATCGAAACAAAGGAGATTTCTTTTATCCAGAAGCTCACGTGCGCGATGCCGGTGTGGGGCTAAGTGAGCAAACCGTCCATTACATCGCCGATGTGAAAGAGGATCCGGATTGGGTGCGCGAGTACCGTCTGCGCGGCCTGAAGACATTCCTGGAAAAACCGCTCCCGACGCATTGGGCGAGCAAGGACCTGGAAGCAATCGACTTCGGCAAAATCCGCTATTACCTCTCCCCGGGCACCGAACCGAAGCGCAGCTGGGAAGAAGTACCGGACGACATCAAACGCACATTTGAGCGACTCGGTATTCCCGAGCAGGAACGAAAATTTCTCGCTGGCGTGGAGGCGCAGTTCGATAGCGAAGCCGTCTATTCAAATATCAAGAAAGCTGTCGGCGAACAGGGCGTCATTTTTGTCGGTTCACGAGAGGGACTGAAGAATTATCCGGAAATTTTCCGGAAATGGTTCGGCAAAGTCATCCCGATCGCCGACAACAAATTCAGCGCCTTGAATTCGGCTGTGTTCAGCGGTGGCTCGTTCATTTACGTCCCGCCGGGTGTGAAAGTGAAGCACCCGTTGCAGGCCTACTTCCGCATCAACGCCGAAAACTTCGGCCAATTCGAGCGAACCCTGATCATCGCCGATGAAGGCTCGGAAGTGACCTACATGGAAGGGTGCACGGCGCCGAAGTTCAATACTCCGACACTCCACAGCGCCGTCGTGGAACTCGTCGCGCTGAAGGGCGCGAAGATTCAGTACATCACGGTGCAGAATTGGGCATCCAACGTTTTCAATCTCGTGACCAAACGCGGACTCGCCCAGGAAAACGCCGAAGTGAAATGGATCGATTGCAACATCGGCTCGCGGCTCACAATGAAGTATCCCAGTGTGATCATGAAGGGTCGCAAAGCACGCGGCGAAGTTCTCTCGATCGCCCTCGCCAACGACGGCCAGCATCAGGATACCGGCGCGAAAATGATTCACGCTGCCGATGAAACGACGAGCAACATCATTTCCAAATCGATCTCAATCGGCAAAGGTCGCGCCACTTACCGTGGCCTGGTCCACGTGCCAAAACATCTGAAGCATTGTAAAAACAACACCGAATGCGACGCGCTTCTCATCAACTCGACGTCGCGAACGGACACGTATCCGGCTATCACCGTGCGTGGCACAGGCAATGCCGTTCAACACGAAGCCAGTGTCAGCCAGGTGAGCGCGGAGCAAATTTTTTACATGCAACAGCGCGGTCTCAGTGAGGCGCAGGCCATGAGTTTGAGTGTGAACGGTTTCGTTAACGATCTCGTCCGCCAGTTCCCGATGGAATACAGCGTCGAGCTCAAGCGGCTGATCGAGCTGGAGATGGAAGGCTCGGTCGGATAACCGTTTCGCCTGGCGAATTCTTTCTGTAGCGGCGGTCTGTGACCGCCGCTGCGTTACAAGGTCACATGTCGTTAGTCACACATCAAGAACAGGCCGCCCCAATTCTCTCCGGGCCGAGCGATCTGCGCGAATTCCCCGATTGGTTTCGTGATCAACAGCACGCAGCATGGCAACAATTCGAAGCGCTGCCGACGCCGACACGAAAAGATCAACCGTGGCGATTTTCCAACGTCGCTCTTCTCGATCTGGCGCCGTTCAAAATCAGTCCGCCGCTTTCTGAAGATGACCGCAAAAATATTTTGAAGTATTCCCGTGGGCTCGACCATTACGCGGCTCGGATGATTTTCGCGAACGATCAACTGATCGAACGCGACGTCGTTTCTGAAGATCTCAAAAGGCGCGGCGTGATCTTTCAACCGCTCGAGCGCGCAATGGTGGGGCACGCCGATCTGTTCGGGAAATATTTCATGTCCACTGAAGCGACGCTTGGCTCGGCTAAGTTCGCTGCGCTGCATAAGGCGCTTGTTTCGTCGGGAACATTCTTGTTCGTGCCGCGCGGGCTCGAGATCAAAGAACCGATCGAGATCTTTCATTGGTTGCGACATGACAATATGTCGATCTTCCCGCATCTGCTTCTAGTCACTGATGAGCTCGCGAAGGTCACAGTCATCGAACATTTCCGCTCGTGCGATCAGCGCGCCGCCGGGTTTGCCTGTGGTGTGAACGATCTCATCGCAGGCCCGGGGGCGAAGGTAAACTACGTGTGCGCGCAAAACTGGGCGGAAAATGTCATTGCGTTACAAATGAACTCGACCACCGTCGATCACGATGCTTCTGCGTTGAGCCTGAATTTGCATCTCGGTGGGAAGTATTCGCGCTTCGAAAGTTTAAGCCAGCTCATCGGCGAAGGCGGGCGCAGCGATTTGCTGGCTGTCGCAGTCGCCAAACACCAGCAGGAATTCGACGCCCGAACCTTGCAGGACCACGCTTCGCCTCACACCGCGAGCGATCTCCTTTACAAAAACGCGCTCGACGATCGGGCTCGCACCATTTTCGGCGGCCTGATCCGAGTCGAGCCGCATGCTCATTTCACCGACGCGTATCAAAAAGTTCGCAATCTTCTATTGAGCGATGATGCAGAAGCCAACTCCATGCCCGGCCTCGAAATTCTGGCCGACAACGTTCGTTGTACCCACGGCGCAACGTCCGGCCAGATCGACGAAGACGAACTCTTTTATCTGCGCACTCGCGGCATTCCGGTCCCAGTTGCGCAACGCCTCGTCGTCACGGGGTTTTTGGATGAAGTGATCCAACGGCTCGATCACCCGGCGATCGGTAACCATTTACACCGATTGATCGAAGAGAAATTTGCGACGAAATAGCGGTTGAGTCGCAGACATCCGTTCAGGCGACCCCAGGGCAGGAAGGGTATTTTTTATTTCGCCATCTCTTGCTCTGTATTTAATTCGAAATTGATCTTTACGTCGTAATGATCGCCTTTGATTAGCCCCGTCGGCGGCGCGTCAACTTCAGTGACTCGTTTCGCGATCGCCGCGACGGATTCGTTCACCACGACGTTTTCGGAGGGTTTGATGACTTCGAACTTCGAGACGCGGCCGTCCTTCTCGATGCGGAGTTCGACTAGAGTCGAAATTTTCGAGCCAGAAGGTACGCTGGTGGTCGGCTGAATCCAGGCACTGTAAAACCGATCATGAAGCATATGGCCATACCAGCCGAATTCCGACGCGCTGCTTCCACCACCGGCGCTGCTACCCTTCCCGGTTGAACCGGTTTTCGCGCTGCCGCTCTGAGCAGTTGCGGTTTTCGCGGTAACGGTTTTTTCGTTTTTGTCTGACTTCTCACTCGCTTTCGCCCTGCCCGCAGCAGCTTCGCGCAGCGATGCGGGCGTGGCTTTCGCCAATAGAACTTTCTTTGGAGCCGGTTTCGGGGTTGCTTGTGGCGTTACCTTTGGTTTTGGCGTGGGAGTCGAAGATGGCTTTGGCGTAGATGTCGATCTTGGCGTCGGTTTCGGAGTCGGTGAAGGCAATTCAATTTCGCTCTTCGCCGGCGTAACGGCGGGTTTTTCCTCTTCCGGTTCGTCGTCCTTCAGAGGTTTCGGTTCAACCGCGTGAGTTTCACGCTCCGCTGATGGCACTTTCTCATTTTCCCTCGCCGCGAGATCTTCAGCGCTACCTAACCAAACGATGCTCTCAGCATTTGTTGATGCCCTGGCTGCCACGCTCCAGCGAATCAGGCCCACGATCAGCGCAACATGGGCAAGAGCGATCAAAACAACGTTTCGCCAAAAACGGGCAGGGGCACGACACGAATTACACGAATTGTCACAAACCTCCTGATCCTTTCGTGTGGATTCGTGAAATTCGTGTCTCACTTCGACTCAGCTCTGGTAGCGATGCCGACTTTGGTGATTCCCGCCCGTTGCACGGCATCCATCAGCCCGATTAATTTTTGCACGGGTAATTCGCGATCGGGCCGAATTACGATGGCGACATCTGGATTCGCCGCTCTCAACTCCATCAATCGCGCGGTAAGCGTTGCCAAGTCCAGCACTTGATTGTTAAACCGGATCGTGTCCGTGCGATCGATGGAAATGGTTTGCACTTGCGACCTGTTGATCGGCGGATTCTTCGCACCGCTGGATGGGATCACGAGATTCATGGTGCTTTCAAGCAGCGGCGTTGTGATCATGAAGATGATGAGAAGCACGAATGCCAGATCAAGCAGCGGCGTGACATTGATCTCGCTCAGCGTAGAGAGACTCTGGCGTTGTGAGTAGCGTCTCATCTGCTCTTGCTTCGATGTTGGACGTTGGATGTTGGACGTCGGGTGTTGAAGAACCGTTTCGGAAAACGCCGAACGCCCAACGCCCAACGCTGAACGTCCAATGAAAGATCGGCGCTTATCACTTCCGGAACGCGACCTCACGCGCGCCGTGATCGACGTATTTGTGCTCGAATTCGGAAGCGAGCTCAGCTGCAAAATTGTCCATTTCCACGATGATTGCGCGAATGCTGGTAACAAGAAAGTTGTAACCGAACATCGCTGGAATGGCGACGCAGAGTGCGGTGACCGTAGTGATCAGTGCCCCGGACACGCCCGGCGCCATCGACACTAGACTTGGCGAGCCGGCCTCAGCCACGCCGGTGAATGCGTCCATCACGCCCCAAACTGTGCCGAGTAATCCAAGAAAGGGTGATCCGCTCACGGCGGTGGCGAGCAAAATCATTTGTGATTCAAGTGAAAGCGCTGTTTCGCCGACAGCGCGTTCCATCGCCGCGTTGACCGCCCCCATTTGCGCCGGCGAAATTTTGTCTGCGATCCCAAGTCGAGCGCGAAACGTGTCATCTACTTCGGGCGATCCGAGCAAATGAAATGTCATCTCCTGGCAACCTGCGCGATAGACGTTAAAAACTGGTGACCCGGGAAACCGCGCGTTCTTCTCAAAGAGACGTAGCGGTTGTCGATCCTGCCGAAAAGCAGCGAGGAAACGCGCGTTCTGGTTTCGGGCGAAGCGGATCACGCGCAATTTCGTGATCATGATTGACCAACTGAAGATCGAGGCGACGGCGAGAAGAGAGAGAACCAGTTTTCCTGCGATCGTCGCGTGATCGAACGCAAATAGGAGACCGCCGCCTGCCGCTACGATTTTCGGAACGAGCATTCCCGCTTCACCGGACTAAGTAATAACGCCGTTTTGTGGAAACGCCACTAGTCATTTCGACCGAAGCGCAGCGGAGTTACTGTTTAAATAATCCAGAGATGTCTCGACCCATTCGACTTCGCTCAGGACAAGACTTTCGCTCGACATGACAAAGCCCTTCAGGACGACATTCTCCGCGGAAACGTCGGTCGCCTTTTCGCGACGACAATAAATGCGACGCCGACGGCAACTAAGAACAAGGAAAAGAATTGGCCACGCGTGAACGAGCCGATCAACTCTGCGTCGGGTTCGCGGAAATTTTCGATGATGATTCTAAAAATCGCGTAACAAATGAAAAACAGGGCAGTCAAAATTCCGTTGGGCTGGCGCGTGCGGGTCCGCACAAACCACAAGATCCCGAACAGAACGATTCCTTCGAAAAACGCCTCGTAAAGCTGTGACGGGTGGCGCGGCGAAAGAATTGAGCGCAATTCGGTTGCTACTTCTGGATGGCTGTGCACTGCATTAACAATCGCATCCGGCGTCGTGAGTGTCGGATCGATTCGCGCGCATGCAGCCATCGCGCGCTCCGCTTCCTGGGGATGATCGAGCAGTTCCTTTGGAAATTGCATGGCCCACGGAACATTCGTGATGCGTCCATACAGTTCGCCGTTGATAAAGTTGGCGCAGCGTCCAAAGAACAAGCCAATCGGCGCAGTAACGACCAGATTGTCGCCGAGGTTTGTCCACGAGATTTTGTGCCGGTGCGCGTAGTAAAAAGTGAAAGCCAACAGACCAAACATTCCGCCGTGGCTCGACATCCCGCCTTCCCAGACGCGCAAGATCGAGAGCGGCTCGCGCAGCATTTCCGGTTTGTAGAAGAAGACGTAGCCGAGCCGTCCGCCAACGATCACGCCAAAGAGTGCGCAGCCGGTGATAAAATCGCCCACCCTTTGCGGCGGAAGATCGGCGTACCCGCGTTTGGCAAGCCAGAGGAAAACCACGTAGCTGGAGACGAATGCGAGCACATAGGCAAGGCCATACCACCGCGGGCCGACATTGTCGTAGATCCGAAAAATGACCGGATCGAGACTGTGCAAATAGTAGGCGAGCATTTGGTGTGGCGATTTTCACTGATGTCGCTGCCACCCGCAATTAAAACACGTGTCATCCCGAACGAAGTGAGGGACCTCCCAAAAGATGATTGATCACGCAGTCTGCGCCCTGTGACGCTCACTTCGATTGTGAGGTCCTTCGCTTCGCTCAGGATGACCGCGCTTTTTTTGCGCCGCAGATGCCTTCAACACTTTTCGCAAAAATGGTGCGGTGCGGCTCACTCGATTTTCTGCGACCTTTTCCGGCGTTCCACAGGCCACCAGTTCACCGCCAGCGTCACCTGCTTCCGGCCCAAGATCGACAATGTAATCGGCTTCCGCGATGACACTCAGATTGTGTTCGATAACAATCACTGTGTTGCCTTCATCCACCAGGCGATGCAGCACCTTGAGAAGCAGTTCGATGTCCGCCATGTGCAGGCCAATGGTGGGTTCCTCCAGCAAATACAATGTCGATCCCGGCTTGCGCATTTTTCGAATCCGCTCGTCCGCCGCACGGCTGACTCCGCGTTTCAATTGCGTCACCAGTTTAAGTCGCTGTGCTTCGCCACCACTCAACGTCGGACTCGGTTGTCCCAGCTTCAGATAGCCAAGCCCAGTGTCGACTAAGAGTGAAAGCGGGCGTGCAATTTTCGGGTGCGCCGAGAAAAATTGCGCCGCTTCTTCGATTGTCATCTCCATCACGTCGCCGATGGATTTTTCGTTGTAGAGAACTTCCAGCGTCTGCGGATTGTAACGCCGGCCGCGGCAGTCTTCGCACGGCACGTAGCTGCTGGGCAGAAAATTCATCTCCAGCTTGATCGCGCCCTGACCCTTGCACGTCTCACAGCGGCCGCCCTCGGCGTTAAACGAGAACCGGCTCGCCGAATACCCGCGCACGCGCGACACCGGGAGTTGCGCGTAAAGACTTCGAATCTCATCGAACACTTTCACGTAGGTACCTGGCGTCGAGCGCGACGTTTTACCGATTGGCGACTGATCGACTTCGTAAACCGCCTCGATCTGGGGAGCACACGCGTCTCGCGCGTTGGTTTCGGCGTCGCGCCGAAATAGGCTTTGCTTAAAATACAATTCGGAGTCCTTGGCCACCGTAGACAAAGTCCGCGATCGCGGGACGCGCTCGCCAGCACGCGAGACGCGTGCGCTCTCCAGATTCGCGCGAACCGTCGGCAACAGTACGTCGTGCATTAATGTCGATTTGCCGCTGCCGGAAATTCCCGTGATCACGGAAAGCCTGCCAACGGGGAAACCAACACCGATACCTTTTAGATTGTTGGCGCATGCACTTCTGATCTCGATCCAGTTTTCAGCGTCCCGCAGCGACCGACGGGATCCGCGGATCGGATGGCAAAGCGGCGTGTTGAGGCAGCGGGCTGTCTCGGAATTCGGATTCTTTTCGATGTCGCGCATCGTTCCAGCGATTACGACTTCGCCGCCGTGGACTCCAGCACGCGGCCCAAGATCGATAATGTGATCGGCGTGCCGCATTGTTTCGTCGTCGTGCTCGACCACGACCAGCGAATTACCTTTATTTCGCAGCGCGGTGAGCGTTTCGAGCAGGCGCAGGTTGTCGCGTGGGTGCAGACCAATGGTGGGTTCATCCAGCACGTAAAGGACGCCGCGCAAATTTGAGCCAAGCTGCGCAGCCAGGCGGATTCGCTGCGATTCGCCGCCGCTCAACGTTTTTGCCGAACGACCGAGCGCTAGATATCCAAGTCCGACCTTTTCCATGAAATGCAGTCGCTGCTGGACTTCGGGGACAAGACCGGCTGCGATGGTTTGATGCGCGCCTTTGAATCTTAATGTGTTGATCGTGCGCGTTGCTTCGCTCGCCGAGAGATTTGTGAACTGATCGATGGTGTACCCTTGCACGCGCACGTGGCGCGCCACGGCATTCAAACGCGATCCGTGACACTTCGGGCATTCACGCGCTTCGCCTGCCTCGATCCATTCCGATTCACGTTCTGCGGCAAGCTCGTTTTCCAGAAGCGATTCTCCGTCACGGCTTGCAGCCGTTTGGAGATCCTGGTCCCAGATTTCGCCGAAGCCTCCGCATTCTTCACATGCGCCGTGAGGCGAATTGAACGAGAACAAACGCGGATCGAGTTCTTCAAACGCGCGGCCGCAGCCTGGGCAGCTCATCTCAGTGCTCGTTACGGTGAGCCGATTTTTCGAATCGAGCAGACGCGCCGTGCCACGCCCGATTTCCAGCGCACGCCGGACCGCGTCCCGTGCGCGCACGAGTCGCTGCCGATCGATCATGCCCACGACCACGTCGATGGTGTGTTCTTTGAAGCGCTCCAGTTTCCGAAAATGCAAGATTGGGACCAATCGGCCATCCACATAGAGTGTGTCGAACCCTTGGTGTTCCGCCCAGCGCGCCACGTCTGTATGAAAGCCCTTGCGCGCTTTCACGAGCGGCGCGAGAACCTTTAGCGGCGCGCGTTTTGCAGCAGCCTCGATTTGTTTCACGATCGACGCGACGCTCTGCTTTGCGACCGGCAAATCGCAGTCAGGACAAAATTGCGTTCCGGTTTTCGCAAACAAGAGTCGAAGGAAATGGTAAACTTCGGTCACGGTCGCAACAGTCGATTTGCCTCCACCACGCGTGACCCGTTGCTCAATCGCGACACTCGGCGGCAATCCACTGACCAGGTCGACATCGGGTTTTTCGAGTTGCTCGACGAATTGCCGCGCATACGGCGACATGCTGTCGAGAAAGCGACGCTGTCCTTCAGCAAACAAGATATCGAACGCGAGTGTCGATTTACCGGAGCCGCTTAATCCGGTAATCACTACAAGCTGTTCCCGCGGAATTTTAATGTCGATGTTTTTGAGATTGTGCTCCCGCGCGCCGTGAATTTGGATGGCGCCATTTGTTCCGGGGAGCGCGGGCGCCGCGCCGAACGGTTCTTCTGCCGCGCGCAAAGCAAATTCCGAATCCTGATGTATGTAGCGTGCCGGTTGCGTCCGAGGCGGGGCGCCCCGAACTGCGAGCGAGGCGCCCGCGCTCCCCAACACATCGCGAAGAAATTTTCCGGTGTGTGAATGCTTAACCCGCGCGATCTCCTCCGGCGTTCCGGTCGCGACGACTTCGCCGCCAGCTTCACCAGCTTCCGGGCCGAGATCGATGATCCAGTCGGCGCATTTGATCACTTCAAGGTTGTGCTCGATCACAACGATCGAATGCCCACGATCGACCAGCCGCTGAAACAATTGGAGTAGCATTGTGACGTCATCGAAATGCAGTCCGGTGGTCGGCTCATCGAAAATGAACAAATTTCCAATCGTTTCTCCATTTCGGCGTTGAGCGTTGGAGGTTGAGGGCTGGACGTTTTCGCTCTGAGCCAGATGCCCAACTAATTTTAGCCGCTGCGATTCGCCGCCAGAAAGCGTGTTGAGCGGTTGACCCAATTGAAGATAACCCAGCCCGACTTCCTCAAGCACTTTGAGCCCCCTGGAAATCTGTATACTTGGTTCGACCCTCACCTGGCGTTTCGCCTCCGCCTCCCACGGAATCGCGACTCGGGAGGAGCGCTGAGAGGATTGAGGTGAGGGTGGCTGGTTGGTTTTTTGTTCGCCGATCTGCGCAAAGAATTCGATCGCTTCGCTGACTGTTAACTCAAGAACATCATGAATCGATTTGTTCTGCACACGAACTTTCAAGACGTGCGGCTGGAAACGTTTGCCTTCGCATTCAGCGCAGCGCACGAAAAGATCGCTCAAAAATTGCATCTCGATCTTTTCGTAACCCGTGCCTGAGCAACGCTCGCAACGCCCACTGCCGGAGTTGAAGGAAAACGCACCTGCGGTCAGCCCCTGGGCCATCCCTTCCGGTTGCGCAGCAAACAGTTCGCGGACGCGATCAAACAGGCCGAGATAAAGAATCGGAGTCGACCGCGGGGTGCGCGCCAGCGGCGCCTGGTCGACCATCACTACGTCGGCAATTCGATTCGCCCCGATCACCGATTTACACGCACCCGACTCCCCTGCCGAGCCGTAGCTTTGCGAAGGCGGGTGATCTGACGATTGTCCTCTGGCACGCAACAAATTCCTGTAAAGCACATCAATGAGCGTGGACTTGCCGGATCCGGAAACGCCGGTCACGCACGCGAACACCCCCAACGGTAGATCGACCTCAATGTTTTTGAGATTGTGCTGTCGCGCGCCGGCGATCTTGATCAATGATGTCCATATTCGCCGAGATTTCGGCACCGGAATGGACTTCCTCCCGGTGAGGTAATCACGCGTTAGGGATCGGGTAGCGCGCGCGTCTCGCGCGTTGGTTTCGGCGTCGCGCCGAAACAAGCTTTCCACAGATCTTTCAACCGAGCCTGATGACGCGCTGCGGAAAGTTCGCAATGGCGGGACGCCGTCGCCAGCACGCGAGACGCAGGCGCTACCCAGATTCACGGAATCTCGCGCAAGAAAGTCATTGAGCGGCCCATTCCACACCAATTCGCCGCCGTCTTCACCGCGGCCCGGACCGAGATCGATCAAATTGTCTGCGGCGCGAATGATTTGTTCCTCATGCTCGACTACCAGCAGCGTGTTGCCTTTATCGCGCAAGTTGCGCATCACGCGCACGAGCTGCCCGACATCGCGCGGGTGCAACCCGATGCTCGGTTCGTCCATGACAAACAGCGTGTTCACGAGCGATGCGCCGAGACACGTCGTCAGGTTCACCCGCTGGACTTCACCACCGCTCAACGTGCGCGTCGATCGATCGAGCGTAAGATAACCGACGCCTACCTCACAGAGATAGTTCAGGCGCGCGCAGATTTCGTTACGCAACATCTGAGCAGTTTTGTTAGGAGCAGGAATGTCGACGTTGCGCAGAAAATCACGTGCCTCGGAAACCGGAAGCGCCTGAAAGTCGGGAAGCGTTAAAGTAGCGCATGCCTCTGGTCCGCCAGTCGGACGGACTCGTCCTGTGGCGAGCTTGCGATTCCTTCCACTAGCAACCGGGACGGTCGCGCTACATTTGTAATTCAACGCTTCCGGCTGGTAGCGCCCACGCTTACAGCTGGGACAGGTGATGTAAGCGCGATAGCGGCTGAGCAAGACGCGCACATGCATCTTGTAGGTCTTGCTCTCGAGCCAGCGAAAAAAGCCGCGGACGCCGTACCACCGATCGTGTTCGTAGTCTTCCTCGGTGTAATCGCCCGATCGCTTTTCGCCATCGATCACAAAATCCTGGTCGGCCTTGGGTAATTCCTCAAACGGCACGTTGGTGTCGATATCCTCGCGCGCACACGCTCGAAGCAAATCCTTCTGCGATTCTCCAAATTCGGCGCCGCGAAAAACGCGCACCACGCCTTGTTTGATGCTCCGCGTTCGATCCGGAATCGCCTTGTTTAGATCGATTGAAATGGTGCGACCGAAGCCGCGACATTCCGGACAAGCGCCGAGTGGATTATTAAAGCTCAAAAGCCCGGGCGTCGGCGGGCGAATGTCCAGGTCACAATAGGCGCAGTGCCAGCCGGTGGAGAAGGGGATTGCTGTAGTGGCGGCCGTGGCGGCCGCGTTTTTGGATTTCGCAGGCGACACGCCTGCCTCCACAGGAATTACGTTCACCTTGCCTTTTCCAAATCGCAGTGCCGTTTCGATTGCTTCAACTAATCGGGCGCGATTTTCTTCAGTGACCGCGACGCGATCCTGGATCACCTGCACCCGCGCACCGAGGCGGTTAATTTTTGGATCGACATCCACTCGCACCACCTGGTTGTCGATCCAAACACGCAGGTACCCCTGCTGCTGGAGAAAATCGAAAAACGCACGCGGTGCGGTCTTTGGCGGAACGGCAACCCAAAACGTAATGAGAACAACGTTCTCGTCATTCCGACCGGAGCGCAGCGAAGTGGAGGAATCCCGTGGAATTACCGATCGGTTTCGCGACGGGGTTTCTCGACTTCGCTCGAAATGACAGATGACCTGGTCGGCAATCGACTGCGCGGTCTCGGGGCAAATTTCGCGACCACAATTCGGGCAGAAAGCTTTCGCGACATGCGGCCAGAACAATTTCAAATAATCGTTGATCTCCGTCATGGTGCCGACAGTCGAACGGGAGCTCTTGACGGGGTTGGCCTGCTCGATGGCGATCGCCGGGGGAATGCCGCGAATGTCGTCCACGCGCGGTTTGTCCATGCGGTCGAGGAACTGCCGCATGTAAGGGCTGAACGTCTCGACGTAACGACGCTGGCCTTCGGCGTAAATGGTCTCGAACGCCAGGCTCGACTTGCCGCTGCCACTCGGGCCGGTGACGACTGTCAGCTTTCCCAGCGGAAGGTCGAGATCGATACCTTTAAGGTTGTTTTGTCGCGCTCCACGAATTTCGACGCAATCATTCCGCGCTGGCGCGGCAAGGCCTTGTTTTCTCCCGATTTTCGAACCCACCGGAAATATTCGCTGCCAGTCAAGCGGTTCGCAAATTCTATAGCCGCTTCGCTGCGTGAAGCGCTTTGGCGTGGGCAGCACGCGCGCGCTGCGTCGCCCACAGGGCGACGGCTACAGTCACGCGCATTCTTTGAAGCGGGTGGCGAGCTTTTCGCGTTGCTGCAGCAATTCCTTCGGCACGACGCCGCCTAACGAGTCGAAGAACTCCTTGTGCGCAGCGATCTCTTTTTGCCATTCCTCATGATCGATGCAGAGAAGTTCGGCAACGGATTTGTGATCAATATCCAGTCCTGCCAGCTCAAGGTCGTGCGGGCTGGGCAACCACCCGATGGGTGATTCGAGCGCGGACGCTTTCTGGTTTTCTTCGCAGCGATCAATAATCCATTTTAGCACGCGCATGTTTTCACCAAAGCCCGGCCAGAGGAATTTTCCGTCGGGACCTTTGCGAAACCAGTTCACGCTAAAAATCTGCGGCGGATTAGTGAGTTTTTTTCCAATATCGAGCCAGTGCTGGAAATAATAACCGATGTTGTATCCGCAGAATGGCAACATCGCCATCGGGTCGCGTCGGACCTTACCCACTGCGCCGGTGGCGGCGGCGGTTGTTTCCGAAGCCATCGTTGCGCCGAGGTAGACACCGTGAGCCCAATCGAACGCCTGATAAACCAGCGGCGCCGTGTCGCTGCGACGTCCGCCGAAAATGATCGCGCTGATTGGCACTCCTTCGCCTTTTTCGACATCGGGATCGAGCGCTAGGTTGTTCCGCATCGGCGTCGTAAACCGGCTGTTTGGATGCGCAGCTTTTTCTTTTGAATTCAGTGTCCAGTCATTCCCCCGCCAATCAATCGCGTGCGCAGGCGGGTCGCCGTCTTTCCCCTCCCACCAGACGTCATCGTCATCAGTGAGCGCGACGTTCGTGTAAAGCGTGTCATGCTCGATCGATCGCATCGCGTTTGGATTTGACTTGTAGCTCGTGCCGGGCACGACGCCGAAATACCCGTTCTCCGGATTAATGGCGTGCAGCCGGCCATTGCGAATCTGCATCCAGGCGATGTCGTCACCAACGGTCGTCACCTTCCAACCTTTGAAATGTTCGGGCGGAATGAGCATGGCGAAATTTGTTTTGCCGCACGCGCTCGGAAATGCGGCGGCCACGTAATGTTTTTTGCCCTCAGGGGATTCCACGCCAAGGATCAACATATGCTCGGCGAGCCAGCCTTGTTTGCGCGCCAGGTACGAACCGATGCGCAAGGCGAGACATTTTTTACTAAGTAAAACGTTGCCGCCGTAACCGGAGCCGACGGAGATGATCGCGTTGTCCTGTGGAAAATGACAGATGAAGCGGCGCTCTGGACTAATATCCAGCAGCGAATGTACGCCACGATTCCACTCCGCGTTTGGATCGTTGCCAAGTCGTTTCAGTGCGATCTCGCCCATGCGCGTCATGATCCGCATGTTGAGTACGACATATTGTGAATCGGTGATCTCGAAGCCGACTTTGGTCAGGGGTGAATCCGGCGGGCCCATGATGTAGGGGATCACAAATAGGGTGCGCCCGCGCATCCCGCCTTTCAAAAGACCGCGGAGTTTCGTGTACGTTTCTCCCGGCTCAGACCAATTGTTGGTCGGGCCGGCTTCTTCTTTCGTCGCTGTGCAGACAAACGTAAATTGCTCGACCCGGGCAACGTCATTCGGATCGGAGCGATGCAAATATGACCGCGGAACCTTCTTCTGGTTCAGCTCGATCAGAACGTTTTGCTTAAGCGATTCAGCGATCAGGAACTCGTTCTCCCGCTCCGAGCCATCGCACCAGAAAATATTTTCAGGTTGTGTGAGACCCGCGATTTCGTCCACCCAATCCAGCACGGCTTGATTGGCCGGCTTTGTGTCACCGATCCCATTCGGCGGGAATATGGCTGGCGCGACATTTTTCATAAAAGAAGAATCTCCATCTTACCCACGAACCGATGGCTTCGCCACGTTGAATCGTTGAAACCGTTGAAGCATTTCACGATGTATCAATCTAACGATTTAACGAATGATGAATCACGCTTGCGCAGACACAGTGCGCAGCATTAATTGAAAGCATGTTCGGGGTTACCACGTCCGATGATTATCGGCCGGTCGCGTGGATGGGTCGCTATCCAGTCGATGTGACCACAATGCTGGTAGGCTCGCACGTCGCAATGGCGATTGTCGCTGCCCTTCTCTATGCGGCCGGCGCAAGTTCCGTTTTGACGTACTTGCAACTTGATAGCGCTGCGGTGTGGTCCGGCGGGCAAGTCTGGCGGATTGTCACCTACGCATTCGTGCACTGGCCTTCGTCCCTGCTTTGGTTGGCGATCGAGATGTATTTGTTGTTTGTGTTCGGCCGAGAAGTGGAACGGTTTATCGGCCGGCGCGCGTATATCGTGCTGTATCTTATTTTGCTGGTCACACCGGCGCTGCTGCTGACCATTTGGGGATTCTGGCAGCGTTCTGCTATCGACGAGGGTTCGCGTGCGTTGCACTTTGGAATTTTTGTTGCTTTCGCAACCATCTATCCACGTGCCGAGTTATTCCTGCGGATCATGGCTAAATGGGTAGCCCTCATTCTTGCAGCCGTGTACACGCTTCAACTGCTTGCCTATCATGCCTGGAGCGATCTGGTCGTCGTCTGGACAAGTATTGGCGCGGCGTTCCTTTTCATAGAATGGAGCGGCGCAGGGCCGGAGCTTGCCTGGTGGGATGCCCTGAAAACGCGCTTTGCTCCAAAGCCGAAATATCGGGTTGTACCAAAAATGCGACCAACACGTCCTGCGGAGTCGGACGATGTTTATACGTCGATCGATCCAATTCTCGATAAAATTTCAAAATTCGGGATTGGAAGTTTAACGGCGAGCGAGCGCCGGCAATTGAATCGCGAGCGCGAGCGGCTGCTAAAAAAAGTGGACTGATCCTGTAGCGGCAGCCGTGTCGGCTGCTGTGTGTCTGGAATCGCAGGCGGCACGCCTGCCTCTAAAGTCTTCGGCTTAACCGAGCCGAGCCTCGATGATCTCGCACAAAACGTGGAGCAAAAGCTGATGTGCTTCCTGAATCCGCGCAGTTGAATCGCTCGAGACCAAAAGATCGACATCGGCAATTCCAATGGTCGGTCCGCCATCACGACCTAGAAAGGCGATCGTTTTCAACTTGCGCGCTTTCGCTTCCTCCATTGCACGCACGATATTTTTCGATTTGCCCGAAGTGGTCAGGCAAATGAGCACGTCTTCCGCTTGACCAAACGCAGCCACCTGGCGTGCGAAAATTTCATCGAACCCATAATCATTCGCAGCCGCGGTGAGAAGTCCGCCATCGCTCGCAAGGCAAATCGCCGGATGCGCGCGGCGGTCCTTGGCGAAACGCACTACGAGCTCGGTCGCGAAATGCGCCGCATCAGTCGCGCTTCCACCATTCCCGCACACAAGCAATTTGTTTCCGGCGCGCAAACATTGCTCGATCAAATCGCTCGCCTTTTCGACCTGCGCTTCAAGATCGGCAAGCGACTGCAGAGTCTTGGTTGCAGCCGCAATCGCGTTGTGGAGTTGAGGAGCATCAGACATGGTTTCGGCGCCTGCTTGGAATTAATGGCCGTTGATACAGCTTTTCTGCGCGTGAAGCAAAACGAATGATCGCGGCCCGCAAATAGTAGCCTAAACCGCTGCTGGATTTTGCTCTTGTCTGACGTTTCGCAAATCAATAAATGGTGCGCGGTAGAGGGTTCGAACCTCTGACCCCTACCGTGTCAAGGTAGTGCTCTACCACTGAGCTAACCGCGCATGAATCAGAAGTGATAAGTGATCGGTGATCAGTGATCAGTCAAGACCACCTCGTGGAGAGCGCGCGGACAACCCCGGCGCGCTTACTTGTGTATTTGCATCAGACGGCTGTAGCCGCGGCACTGGCCAGTCCATTACCGATGTAAAGGCGCCTTAAAGCTGACGTGCCACAGTGGCGTGGTACACGATGTTGTTTGCTACTCATCACTGGACAAATTGGGGCGTCGCTACGACTATTCGCTTCCCGTGAGCGCACTATTTTTTAAGCGATTCCTGAAGCGTCCATTTCAGATCGCCTCGATTGTCCCAAGCTCGAAAGCGCTGGTGGAACGTGTGGCTAATAAGATTGATTTCAGCCAACGACGGGTGATAGCCGAGTACGGTCCGGGTGAAGGCGTGCACTCTCGCGAGATCGCGCGACGCATGACCGCGGATTCGCATTTGCTGCTGTTTGAGCTCGATGGCGCGTTCGCGCGCGATTTGACGCGCCAATTCGCAGACGATCCGCGCGTACATGTCATTCATGGCGACGCTTCCACGTTACCCAATGAGCTGAAGCGGCGCGGTTTCCCCGAGTGCAATTACATCCTTTCGGGTATTCCATTCAGCATTCTCCCGATCGAGAAGAAACGGGCGCTCCTTCAGAAAACCTATGACGCTCTCACGCTGAACGGCGCTTTCATCATTTACCAGGTAACCAACGAATTGAAGCAGCACGCGACGCTTTTCGAGCATGGCGAATCGGAATATTTCCTGCAAAACATCCCGCCGATGTTCATTACTGTTTTTCACAAAACGCCATCGCCACATCGCCGCGGCCGACGCACCGCGAAGCCGAAAAGTGTGTCTGGACTGGTTGGCGTTGGAATAGACAGTTCCGCATGACAGACAGGCCGACGCGCATCGAAAAGGATTCGATGGGCGAGATGTCGCTTCCGGCGAATGCGCTCCATGGCGCATCCACGCACCGCGCAGTGCTCAATTTTCCGGTGAGCGGCTATCGGTTTTCGCGGCCGTTTATTCGCGCTTTAGGTCTGATCAAGGAGGCAGCTGCCCAGGCGAATCATGATCTGGGATTGCTCGACGCCGAGCGCGCGGCGTTGATCTCGCAGGCAGCCGAAGAAGTCGCAGAAGGAAAACTCGACGACCATTTCCCGCTCGACATTTTTCAGACCGGCTCGGGCACAAGCACGAACACAAACGCGAACGAAGTAATCGCAAACAGGTCCGCGCAGCTTGCCGGCAAGCCAATCGGGTCACGCGAGCATGTTCATCCGAACGATCACGTTAACATGGGACAATCGAGCAACGACGTAATTCCCTCGGCGATACACATCAGCGCGGCCGAAGAGTTAAAGAATCGTCTGATCCCGGCGCTGGAAAAATTGCACGGCGCGCTCGAAGCCAAGGCGAAAGAATTCTGGGACATCATCAAGATCGGCCGGACACATTTAATGGATGCGACGCCGGTCCGGCTCGGCCAAGAATTTTCCGGGTACGCCCAGCAGGTTGCTTACGCGAAGGCGCGCGCAGAAAAATCGATCGAAGCTTTGCGTGAACTGGCGCTCGGCGGCACGGCTGTCGGCACAGGTTTGAATCGGCATGTCGATCTTCCTAAGAAAATACTGCAGCATCTCGAACAACGCACCGGCATCGCGTTTTACGAGGCAAAAAATCATTTCGAAGCCCAGGGCGGAAAGGATGCAGTTGTCGAAGCGAGCGGTCACCTAAAGACGATCGCGGTGAGTCTGTTTAAGATCGCGAACGACATTCGCTGGCTCAGCAGCGGGCCGCGCTGCGGCATCGGCGAGATCCGGCTTCCCGCTACGCAACCTGGCAGCTCCATCATGCCAGGCAAAGTGAATCCCGTGATGTCCGAATCGGTGATGATGGTGTGCGCGCAAGTGATTGGCAACGACACGACCATCACCTGGGCAGGCGCGAATGGGAATTTCGAGCTCAACGTGATGATGCCGGTGATGGCACACAATCTTCTCGAATCGATCCGATTGCTGGCGAACGTCGTCGACGTTTTCTGCGAGAAATGCGTGCGCGGGATCGTGGCAAACGAAGAGCGCTGCCGCGAGTTAGTAGAACTCTCCATGGCGATGGTGACCAGCCTCACCCCCAAAATCGGTTATGATCGGGCTGCTGAAATTGCAAAGGAGAGCGCCAAGACCGGACGGACAGTTCGCGAAATTGCCCGCGAGAAAAAGGTTTTGCCGGAGAAAGAACTCGAGCGCGCGCTGGACCCGATCAAAATGACTGAGCCGGGCGGAACGGACGAGAGCTGATTGAGCTCAATGGAGTAGTGGAGTGTTGGGCATCGGGGGCTTCATCGAAATGGATAGCAATGACAAAGCACCGATGAGGAAACGAGCAGAGTTCGGGTTTCGTCATTCGTCATTAATTCGGATTTCGACATTCGGATTTCGTCATTAGGCTGCCCTATGGTTGCCAAACTCGAAGGGCCTCAATTTTCAGGTGGCGCAAACATTGCCATCAAATGTCCCAGCCACACGTACGAGCAGACGATTGCTTTTTATCGGGACACGCTCGGTCTGCCTTTGATCGAGGAAGAAAAGGACGGCTGCATTTTCCAGTTCGGCCCGAACCGGCTTTGGATCGACAGCGTCCCAAACCTAAGTCATCCCGATATCTGGCTGGAACTGGAAACCAACGACACCGAAGCAGCCGCCGCGTTTCTGAAAGTGCACGGCGTCACGCGGCGCGATGAGGTCGAGCAACTGCGCGAGGATTTCAACGGCTTCTTTCTCTCCGCGCCAAACGGCGTGATCCATCTCGTTGTCGGTCCGGAGGAGGTCTAACGGAAGCTGGATTAAATTTTTAGCCGGCGAATCGCACCAGGCACGCAAATTGGCAAGAATCGCGACCATCGAAGAGGCTCGCCCATCTGTCATGTTGAGCGGAGCGAAACATCCAGCTACTTCAACTGATTACGGATGCTGGTTTGGCTGCGAAAACAATTAAGGTTTGAAGTAGCTGGATTCGTCGCTCCGCTCAGAATGACAAAGGTGCGGTACTACGCTTGAACGCTTCAGCCCTTCAGCGCTTAACGCGGTCCGCGCCAGCGTCCCACCCACGTGCTCCAGCCATAAAACCCCAAGGATTCCAGCCAACCCGCCTCGACTAAAGCATCAACGTCGGCGCGGCTTGGAGTGATCTTTTCGTTTGAATCGGCTCCATAATAATCGTCGATGACCATCCAACAATCGTCGGCGAATCTGTCGCGGTAACACTCGATGTCGCGACGTTTGGCGGCGTCGGCATCGAGGATTAAAAGCCCAATTTTGTCTGCGCCCAGCGTTCCATGGACTGCACGGATGGTTGCTGCATCAAACGAACGACCCTTGATGAGGCTAACTATTTTCGATACGCGCTGCCGGGCGAGATTTCGCTCCAAATCGCGCAGGATATTGCGCGTGCCAAGCCGCTTGTGTTTCACGCTCCCGCCAGGTTCGATCGCAATCAGTTTTTTGTTGTCACCTGAATCACGCACGCCGAACGCCGCGGCAATGGTGGCGCCGCCAAGGAATGCGCCGATTTCGAGAATATTTCCGGAGCAAATTTTTGCGAAGTGATAAATGAGAATCAGCACGTCCAGATGCAACATGGAATATTTGTCGCGAATTTTTAACAACTCCGAGTGAATGGGCTCGTGCCGATACTGCATCAGGGTATGCATCAGGCTCAGGCTGTCGTTGTAGCCACGCGCCTGTGGCGGGTCCACGTTGGACGCGCTTTCTACCGAGACCGGACGGCCCGCAGGGCCGGGTCTACAACGCGCAGGACAATGTTGGCCTAGCATGACGAGATCGCGGTGCACGCCATCGAGTTGCGCGACACCCGGCAAAAATGCCCAGCGCTCGAAACCGAGACGCTCAAATAAGTTCAAACTCGGCTTGTTGTGCCCGAAGATCAGGCCGACTAGCGCTGTGATTCCCAGCGATGGTGCGCGGGTGATCGCGTGTTGCAACAATCGCTGCCCCACGCTGCGACCCCGAAAATTCTCATCGACATAAACGCTGATCTCCGCTGTGCCGCGATAGGCACAGCGCGGGAGGAATCTCTTGAAATCAAGCCAGCCAATAACGCGGCCATCCGACTCCGCGACCCAGAACGGATATTGCTCTGGCGAATGTTCCCGGAACCACTGCAAACGCGCTTCGACCGTGGTCGGCTCGAGCTCCGCTGTCACCATGCGCGTCGGCACAGTGGCGTTGTAAATCTGGATAATCGCCGGCAGGTCGGCCTCAACAGCATCGCGGATAATCAGATTCACGGTTTCCGTTTCTTGTGCGGACTTCGGGTTGCTACGGGTGAACTCGTCGGCGTCAGCGTCGAACCAATCGGCGTGCTTGCTGCTGGACTTGTGACGGGAAATGCAAACGTCGGCGACGGTAAAGCAGATCCTGTCGGGGACGCCGTTGACGGTGTCCCACTCGGAGACGACGAAGGACTCGGCGTTGGGCTGGGAGTCGGCGACGGCGGGATAATATTTTCCCAGTGATACAACGGTACGGTTGCGCCGCCGATCTCTTTAACCAATGCTTCGCAACGGGCCTGAAGTTTTTCAAGATCCGGCGGGCCAACTGACTTCTCTGCCGTTCCAGGAAACATGATGTACGTCACCTTGAGATCGCTCACGGGCCGATTGTAAGGAGTCGAAAGTGTATTGATCTGTTTTGCGATGCGCAGTGACGCCTCTCCGACTTTATCGTTCGGTCCGACGTCACCGACGATGGCCGGATAAATCGAATCTCCGAAAACGACTAGCGCATAGTCTCCGGGCTTAACCGGGTCACCACCGTGTGTAAAGGCGCCAGGCACCACGATAAAAGGGTCGGTGGCGCCGATTAGAAAGCTATACTTTTTCAGTGTGCCGGCTTCAGCACGCAATTCTGCGACTGCATTGCCCAACTCGCGTTTGCGCGCAGGAGTGGTAGTTGCAAGCGCGTATTCATCTTCTGCGCGTTTCAATCGCTCTTCGGTCGCCGCCAGATATGGATTTGGGGCAGCCGCTTTCTTTGGCCAGCGATAACTCGTGGACGGCTTGAAATTGGCCGGCGCGCCAGTCCCAACGGGCATTCGATCCGCATCGGAGCCGTCAGCATCCACATCCATGTCCGCCTGGAGCAGGAGCGCTTTTCGGTGCGTCTGGGGATGCTGTATCTGCAGGACAGTTTGGCAGTCGAAAAAGTTATGCCGTGACAGAAGCAGATCGAGGCGGGCGAGGTTTTGGCGTAGCATTCTAACTTTTGAATCGTAAAGCTGAGCGTAAAGTGGCGAAACCGGATCGGCTGGTAACATCGACGCCAAACCCGGCAATAACGTCGGTAAATGCGGATTGATTTTCGCCAGCTCCTCAATGGTTTTGTTCGCCGAAGGCACGCGTGCCTGCAGTCTTAGATCGAGCGCGTAACTGTCCGGCTGGGTGCGCTCCGTAGCGGCATCGGCGCCCGGAATCGTCTCGACTGTGGAGTGGAGTGTGATCCCGTTGAACAGCTTGCCCGTGTCCAATTTTCCACTAATCACAGGCGGCCGGGTCGGTGTCGGTTCCGGTGTTGGCGTAGCAGCTATTTCAACAGGCGCTAAGCGTTGCAGTCGCTCGAGCGAAATCCACCGGTAAACAATAGCGGCGAAAAGGGCGCCGAATATGACTAGCACAAGCCGCCGCCACGTCCGAAGGCGAATTCTTCCCACGCGATTACTTTTTTACCCAGGCGACGATGACCGCAATGATTCCAATCGCGCTTAGGATCGACATCATCCCCGCGGGCATGACTCTTCCGGTCCGCAGAAATTTCGGAACAAATTGCGCAGCGAGCAAAAGCGAGACAATAAGCGCAGTTGCCAACCCAATCGTGCGATGTTCGGGCAACAGAAACGCGGCTACGAGCAATAACACCCCGGTAATTGAGCCGGCAATGATCGACGCCACGCTACCTGCCTTTAGGTAGCCGACAATCCCGCCAACGATTGTCAAAGCGCCGAAAACAATAAAATAAATTTTTGCTGCTTCCATTGATTGCGGCTGGCGCACTCGTAAGCCAACAGCTCGTCTGTGTCCAGTTGCTCCTGTAGCCGGGATCGGTGATCCGGTTGGCGACCCACATGCGAGCATCCAATGGCCGGGATCAACGATCCCGGCTACATTGCGCGCATACTCGCGTCATTATAGAATTCGATTTGCCGCCCCCCGAGGCGACGTATTACGCGCCACCCGTGACTCTTTGCAAATTCGCTGACCTCTGCGTCGGACATTTCTCGAAGAACTCGCAGCTCCGCGGGTTGCGTGACAACGTACTCAGCTACGCGTGACAATACTTTCGCGATTTTTTCGGCAAGAGCTGGGAGATCTTGATGCATGACGTTTCCGAGGTCAACGATTCATCGCGCGCTTTGCTTTTCGGAGTTCTTCTTCGCTGGCAAGGGCGGCGGACGCTTGGTTTTTCGATTTAACCTCGGTCCCAGGGTGTGATGGGCTTTGCGGCTTGGCGAAGGTCCACGTACGCTCGGTTTCTCCATATTACTTAAGTCGTTGTAGAGGCGTTTGTGTCAAACGCCTAACAGATTCGGCGTGTGGCACAAGCGCCCCCACAACAATCTTGCCGTTACTGGCGCGTCCGCTCCGGACGGTTAAATTCTGCAAATGTCTTCAGAAACGATCGAGCTGCGCGGGCATATCATCGACTCTCTGATTTTGCCGAAGGTGCTGGATCAAATTCTGACGAGCGGCGGGAACTTCAAAATTACTGAGATCAACATCGGCAGAAAGCGAGCGGACCAAAGTTTTGCCCGAATCGAGGTGTCTGCCGAAACAGGCGAGGCGCTGGACGGGTTGATCCTGCGTCTCCGTCAACAGGGCGCCGAGGTAGTGGAGCGCGCAAATGCTCAAGTCGCCAGCGCCCCTGCCGACGGAGTTTTTCCGTCCGATTTCTATGTGACGACGAATCAGCAAACCTTCGTGCGCTTAGACGGCAAGGAAATCGAAGTGAGCCCCGCAATGATCAACAGCGCGATCGCGCTTGATCGAAAAAAAGGCACTGCGCGAGCGGTTAAGTTCTTCGATGTGAACAAGGGCGACGAAATTGTTATTGGACACCAGGGGGTTCGGGTTGTGCCGGTCCAGCGTGCAACAACACATACGGACCTTTTCCAGTTTATTAACACCACGGTTGATGCAGACGAACCAAAGTCCGCCATCATTCGCGGAATCGGCGATGAGTTGCGCCGCGCCCGCGAAGCGAACGGCAAAATCGCAATCGTCGCTGGACCGGCCATCGTACGGACCGGCGCAGGCCAGCATTTGATTAGGCTGATTGAAGCAGGGTATGTCGATCGTCTTTTTGCTGGAAATTTATTTGCTGCCTACGATGTGGAGCGCGCCTTGTTCGGGACCTCGTTGGGCGCGAATCCAGAGCTCGCCGTCGCACGAGGTGGACACGAGAACCATCTGCGTGCCATTAACATGATTCGGGAAGCGGGCGGGATCTCCTCGGCCGTGCATCAAAAGATCCTGACCGGAGGCATTCTCCACGCCTGCGTTCGTCATGAAGTCGATATCGTGCTCACCGGTGGAATTCGCGACGAAGGACCGATTCCCGGCGTAACAACAGACGTAATCGAAGCTCAAAAAGTCATGCGAACAAAGCTCGCTGGCGTGACCCATATAATATTGCTCGCGACGCTCCAGCATTCGCTCGCCATCGCCAGCATGTTGGCACCTGATGTGAAAACGGTTTGCGTGGACATTGATCCTCCGGCCGTGGAAAGAGCGATTGAACACCAACCGTTGCAGTCAATCGGCCTCGTCACAGATGTAGAGCCATTTCTTCGGGAACTGGTCGATTGTCTCACCGATTCGCGCGTTCGCGACTAGATGAGCGATGGTATGCGCGAGCTGCTTCTTTGTCCGCCGGATTACTACGGCATCGAGTATGAGATCAATCCCTGGATGAGCGTGGCCCGCGGGGCCCAGGCAGCTGTTGCCCAACGGCAATGGAAACAATTACACGCGACGCTTTCGGAATTGCATTGCGAGGTTCATCTGATTCCGCCACAGCCCAGGCTTCCTGATATGGTTTTTACTGCGAACGCCGGGCTGACCGTGGGTCGCAAATTCATCCCCAGTAATTTCCGCCACAAAGAACGCGCTGGTGAACAGCTGTTTTTTTCCAACTGGATGGAAGAACGTGGCTACGAAGTGCATTGGCTGCCGGACAATCTTTACTTCGAGGGCGAAGGCGACGCGCTCTTTGGCGGCGACGCGCTTTTTTGCGGTTACAAATTTCGCTCCGATATTCAATCGCATCGTGCCTTGGCAGACATGCTTGGCTGTCTAGCCATCTCGGTAGAACTCGTTGATCCGCGTTTTTACCATCTCGACACTTGCTTTTGTCCGCTGCCCGATGGCGGGGCGTTTTGGTTTCCATCGGCCTTCGACGAGTACGGCCAACGCGCGATCCGAGAGCATGTGACTGATTTGATCGACGTCTTACCGGAAGAGTCGATGCACTTCTCCTGCAATGCCGTCATTATCGAGCGCGATATTGTTTTGCCCGAAGGCGCGCCGAAGCTCGTGACCCAGCTACAAGATCGCGGTTACCGCTGCCACGAGTTGCCGATGAGCGAATTCATCAAAGCCGGTGGCGCGTGCAAATGTCTTACCATGTTCATGCCGCAAAGAGAGAAGTGTTAGCTGCACAATTTAAGTTGTAAGGCGACCCTCACCACCTGCCGCCGCGTCCAGTTCGGACTTTTCCGCGTAAGGTTCCCGCTTCGCTCGTAACGCGACTTCAATCTTTCCCAGCGGCAAGCAATTCATCACATCATCTTTGGCGAGCCAGCCTTTGCGCGCGATCCCAATTCCAAACGACAAATCCTGCAAACGCTCGGTGCGATGAGCATCGGGATTGATGACACACTTCACTCCCTTTTGTTTGGCTAATGGCCACCAGCGCCAATCCAGATCCAGTCGCTTCGGCGCCGCGTTGAGCTCAATCCATGTGCCAGTGCGTGCGGCCGCGTCCAGGATGGCAGGGATATCGATCTGGTACGGTTCGCGTTTCAGCAGCAGGCGGCCGGTCGGATGCGCCAGCATTGTAACCAATGGATTCTCGATCGCGCGGATCACGCGCTGCGTCATTTCCGTTTCGCTCAAATTGAAAACGGAATGGACGGACACAATCACGTAGTCAAGCTGTGTTAAGACATCATCCGGGAAATCGAGCGATCCATCGCGCAAAATGTCGCATTCAATTCCTGCAAACAGGCGAAAGCCATGCAGCTTCTCGTTCAATTTCCGGATGGTGGCGATTTGGAAGCGCAGTTTTGGTTCGTCGATTCCATTTGCCTGGATTGAGCTGCGACTATGATCGGCGATGCCCAGATACTCGAGCCCCAGCGCCTGCGCAGCTTCGGCCATCTCTTCGATGGAATTGTGTCCGTCGCTCGCAGTGGTGTGACAATGAAATGTTCCGCGCAAGTTCTCCTTCTCGAGCAACTTCGGGAAAGAATGTTTCTCGGCAGCTTCGAACTCTCCCCAATTTTCCCGTAGTTCCGGCGGGATAAAATCGAGATCGACAGCCCGATAAAGTCCGGCTTCATCGTTAATCTTTGGAATCTTCTCCACTGGCTTTTTCTTTTTCGCTTTGGAATCGATTGGAACCGGCGCGAGCCGATACTCATTGAGCGTCCAACCTCGCTGAAGCGCGCGACTGCGTAGCTCGATATTGTGTTCCTTGTTTCCGGTGAAATAGGCGAGCGCAAACGGATATTCTGCGGTGCTCACCACTCGCAGATCGCACTGCACTCCAGAACGAAGTCGCACACTCGATTTCGTCGGTCCTTGCGCAATGATTGATTCGACGAGCGGATGCGAAACAAAGAACGCCATGATCGCTTCGGGCTTTTTTGTCGCCACCAAGAAATCCAAATCGTGCACGATTTCCTTTCGGCGCCGATAGCTCCCGGCGATATCGACCTGTAAAGCTGCATCGTGCGCTGTCAGATCAGAGCGCAACCTCTCTGCTTCAGCCGCGACTTGTCCGAACTGGAACGAGCCGGCGTGCGCGGCGCGTTTCGCGATAGATTCGCAGAGCTTTTGCTGCGTTGTCTGCCCAAAACCCGGCAGTTCAGCGACGCGCCCGTCCTCGCACGCTTTCTGCAACTGCTCGATTGAGTCGATGCCGAGGCGATCATAAAGAGCTTTTATCTTTTTGGCGCCAAGACCGGGTAACGAGAACAATTCCATAATTCCGACCGGGAATTCCGCGCTTAATTCTTCGAAGTATTTGAGTGACCCGGTCGCAGCCAGTTCCTTGATCTTTAGCGCTATGCTTTTTCCGATTCCCGGAACCTTTGCCACTGCGTCTTCATCCTGAAAATTCGGAACGTTGCCGCCAAAGGTTTCGATCGCGCGCGCTGCGTTCGTGTAGGCTCGGACCTTGAACGGATTCTCGTCCTTCAGTTCCAGCAGCGTCGCGATTTTCTCTAGAACACCGGCGATTTCCTCTTTGGTCATAACCAAAAACCGTTAACCGGAATTGCGCCGTCGTCGACGGGGAAGCGCTGCGCGCGGCTCCCTGCACAATTGTTCGTCACATCCGACCACGCCGTTGATAGAATTTGTAGCGGTCGATGATTGACTCGACGTACTTCCGCGTTCCGGGGAAATCGACGTTCTTGAGAAACGTCCGCGCCGATGTGTCGCTAACATCGTTCTTGCTCCACCGCTGGGCGCGACTAGCGCCGGCGTTGTACTCTGCCAAGCCAAAAGGAACCGGATCGGATTGAAGCTTCCAGTGTTCGACCGCGCGATGCAAATACCACGTGCCTGCCTCCAAGTTTATCTTCGGATCGAAGAGCTGGTCGGAATGGAAATCGGCGATCTTATTTTCGCGAGCCCATTCGTTGGCCGCTTTTTCGGTTACTTGCATGAGCCCGCGCTCCCCGCGACTGCCATGCTTTTCCGGATCGAACCGGCTCTCACGCCAAACGACAGCTTTCACGAGCATGGGATCGAGCTGATGTTCGACCGCGACGACGCGAATGAGGCGGTCGTATCGTTGAAATCGCGCCGGGCTCATCCATTCGTAAACCGTGTAAACCGGGTCGCCCGATAGGACTGCGAGGTAAACAAAGCCTGCAGCCAGCGCAAGCATCACGCAGAGGACGAGTTTGAACAAAAACCGGATCATTCAGTTCGTGCTGGTGCTCCTAATCGTGATCGTGCTCGCCCGACGAACCATATGCTGTTTCATCTTCCCAGGCTTTTTACCATGATTACAGTAATCGACTACGATTACGAGCACGAGCACGACTACGATTTGTGAGCACCGCATGGCAAAGGCCAATTACGTTCGCGTCATCATTGATCGGGCGATTCATCGCGAGCTCGACTACGCTGTTCCTGAAAGTCTGAGGGGCCGAATCGGAGTCGGCTCGCGCGTGCGCGTGCCGTTTCGCGACAAATCCGCGCTCGCAACAGTCGTCGCACTCCCAGAACAAACTGACGCGAAAGGTATCCGGCCAATCGAAGCAATAATCGGCGAAGCACCGGTTTTAACCGAGCAGCTGCTCGAATTGGGGCGCTGGATCGCCACGTATTATTGCTGCCCCATTGAAACGGTAATGCGCAGCATGTTGCCCCAAGTGATTCGACGCGCAGAAGTCGGGTGGAAGAAACAGTTGTTTGTGCAGCCTGGGCGTAAGATCGACAATGATGAGCTTGAGAAGCTGCGGAAACGTGCGCCGCGGCAGGCAGAACTTGTCGAAGCAATTTCGAGGCTGGAAATGCCCATGCGCGCGGCAGAGCTCCTGCGCCAGACATCTCTCGATAACCAGACGTTACGTGCGTTGGTAAAACGGGGTCTCGCAAAGTTGCGCGAAGAAGCCGTAGTGCGTGATCCCCATGCGGATGAACATTTCATCGCCACGTCCAATCTTGTTTTGAACGAGGAGCAAACACGCGCCCTGAACGAAATTACGCAAGCGCTCGAGGCACCTGAAAATGCCCGGCCAATTTTGCTCCATGGTGTGACCGGATCCGGTAAGACAGAAATTTATTTGCAGGCGATCCGGGCAACGCTTGATCGCGGGTGCACCGCGATCGTTCTCGTGCCGGAAATTTCGCTGACACCGCAGACAGTCGAACGTTTTAAAGGCCGTTTTGCCTATGTGCCGGATGCAGTCGCGGTGCTGCACAGCCATTTGTCGGAGGGCGAACGTCACGACGAGTGGCACAAAATTCATGCCGGACGCGCCCGTATCGTGATCGGTGCACGCAGCGCAGTCTTCGCGCCGCTGAAGAATCTTGGGCTCATCGTCATCGATGAGGAACACGAGACGACCTACAAACAGGAGGAGGCCCCACGGTATCATGCGCGCGATCTCGCAGTGGTACGTGGGAAGATTGAGAAATGTGTTGTGGTGTTGGGCAGCGCCACGCCGTCGCTCGAGAGTTATCACAACGCCGGCACCGGCAAATACCGGCTGTTAGCGCTCACCCAGCGCGTGGATGAAAAGCAGATGCCGCTGATGCGCATCGTCGATCTTCGCCAGGAACGACGGAAAGAAAAGAAAGCTGCAATACTCTCGGAAAAATTGTCGCAGGCAATTGCCGATCGTTTAGAAAAACGCGAACAGACGATTCTGTTTTTGAATCGGCGCGGATTTTCGACGTCACTGCTTTGCAGCGAGTGCGGTGAAGCACGCAACTGCCCGAATTGCAGCGTCGCGCTCACGTTTCATCGGCATCCTGCGGTCTCCGGGCGATTGAGCTGTCATTTGTGCGGCCATACCGCCGCCGTGCCGAAGAAATGTCCGGACTGCGGAAAGGATGCGCTGATTTATTACGGCTTCGGCACCGAGAAAGTCGAATCAACAGTCGCGCAGATTTTCCCGAAAGCTGTGGTGCGTCGCATGGACGCTGATTCGATGACACGCAAGGAAGCTTATCGCGAGACTTTAAGAGATTTTCGCACCGGCAAGATCGACATCCTCGTGGGCACGCAAATGATCGCCAAAGGTCTGCATTTTCCAAATGTGACACTGGTCGGGATTATTAACGCCGATCTTGCATTGCATCTGCCCGATTTCCGTGCGGGCGAACGCACGTTCCAACTTCTGACCCAAGTCGCCGGACGCGCTGGACGCGGCGAAACGCCGGGCGAAGTCTTCGTGCAGACGTACACGCCGTTTAGTCCATCGATTCAGTTCGCGCGGCACCACGATTTCGCCGGCTACTTTCAACAGGAGCTGGAGTTCCGCGAGCGCTGCGATTTTCCCCCATTCAAGCACGCCATCTTGATCACGGTTCGCTCCGCGCACGAAGGGCGGTCGAAACTTTCAGCCGAAACGTTAAAGCGCCGTTTGAAAGAAGCGTTGCCCGAAGAATTCATCCTGGGAGATGCGACGCCCGCTCCATTGGAAAAATTACAGGGCCAATTCCGCTTTCACATTCTGATCCGCGGCGAAGCCATCCTGCGCCTCAGCCGGCTCGTCCGCGAAACCCTCGACAAATTACCATTCCCGGAAGACGTCACTGTCAGCGTAGACGTCGATCCCTATCAGTTGCTGTAATTTTCTGGGCGACCGTAGGTTCGCCGCGCATCGAGTCTTTAGGCGACTAGCGCCGCTTGTGATCGCAACCGCTGTGGAAACAATCTTGACCGCCATTTCCAAAATTCGAAAATTCCAACCTTCTCACTCTCGGCAATTCATCTCATGAAAAGATTGTTCTTCGCAATTCTGTTGCTGGCGGCGCTCGGGCCGTTTCGCGTGCAATCACAACAAAGCAGCGGCACACTAGCTGGTTTCCTTTCGAAGCAAGGTCTTGCCGGTGCAAAGCTTGAGCGGCGCTTCGGCAATCATCTATTTGTTCCGGTCTCCATTAACAATCGGCGAGCCGCCCTGATGATCGATACCGGGGCACCTAACACGATCATCGACGTCAACAGCGTGAATACATTCGGTCTCACTGTGGAAAAGACCGACTCGAACGTGGGCGGTTTGTTTGGCCGGAGCTGGGAACGGTTTGGCAGCAGCAAAGTAAAAAACATCGCGATGGGCAATTGCACAGTGACAAACGTACCGGTGGCCATCGCAGATTTTTCCGATTTCAACAGAGACCGCGGTGGTCCCGCTACAGGGTCGCATATCGCCGATTCCAAGGCCCTGGCCCACATCAACGGTCTGCTTGGCGCAAACGAGATGATAAAGTTTGGGATGATCATCGATTGCACCAGGCAGATGCTTTACGTTAATCCAAACGGACGTAGTCCCGCCGTGAGTCAGAGCCTCACAAGTTTCCTGGCGGGTCGCGGATTTACGCGAATCCCGATACGGTTAAATGCGAACCATCATTTTGATGTTCAAGGCGCGCTCAACGGACATGCGACCCGTTTCATCCTGGACACGGGCTCGGCGAATACACTCATTGACACGCAAGTAGCCGTGCGATCTGGCACTGGCGTCACCGCTCTGGCGGGCATTGGCGCGGGTGGTGCTGGCGGCTTGGCTGAAGAAATAAATCGCACGGGCGTCAAAGAGCTAGCTATCGGCAATTTCAAGCTCGCAAATGCCGAGGTGGTAATTGCTCATCTGTCGGGCGACATACTGCTCTCGAAATCTGCGGCCGAATCGAATGCGGGCGTGCTGGGTCAGGAATATCTCTCATCGAATTTCGCTGTCATCGACATGGGCGGCATGGCGCTTTATCTACGCCACCCCGATTCCCGATAATTCCATCTGGCAGGGCGGGCAGTCCTCTGCCCGCCGCATAGTATCGGCGCGCACGGAGTGACACGCCCTAACATCGCCGACGTGCGGTTGTACTTTTGATCATTTTCGGAACAGTCGCCTTAACGAGACTCGTGAATGCGGCCACAGCGCTGTTCGCTGCCGAATCGCTCAGCCGCAAGAGACCAATGTCCAGGCCAAGTTTTTTTCCCTGCAGCCGGATCGCCTTCAATTTCAGACTTTCTCTTCCTAGTAATGCGATCTTAGGCATTAATGTTGCCGCTTCCAAAGGCGCGAGCGAGCGAAGCAACGTTTCAATTGCGTTGATCTCGGCCACCATATGGGGGCGGACTTGATGTCTTCGACAAATTTCATCCGTCATCCTGCGCATCACGAAAGTGTCCGGCAACTGGAGGAGACGCTGCTGGTGCAATTGCGAGAAATGAACCACCCGTCGCTTCGACCATGGGTGGTTCTGCGCCACGACTAAGGCAAATTCATCGGTGCAAAGGCGCTCGTAACGCAAGTTCGGTGAGTGGCGGGTGAGAAAGCCAAGACCAACGTCCATCCGACCCTCTTCCAGCGCCGTTTCGATCTCGGTGGATGAGATTTCTTCGACAATAATGCTGATCGCAGGGTGATCGGCGGTGAAAAGGCCAAGAAGATGCGGCACGAGCGGCACGTTCAACACCGGAATAACTCCTAAATGCAGTTCACCGCGTAATTGCCCGGGTTCGGTGTTTAGTTCATGGAGAAAATTCTCCAACTGATGAAGGACAGCGCGGGCGTGCTCCTGAAAAATCAGACCTCGCGGGGTAAGCAGAATGCGCTTTCCACGACGCTGAAACAAAGACACGCGAAGACTCGCCTCTAAATCTCGCATCTGTTGAGAAACGCTCGGCTGGGAAATTCCGAGCCTGTCAGCTGCACGGCTAAAGCTTCGAGCTTCGGCAACTGCAAGAAAATAGCGCAGGTGGCGGATATCCAAAGGCTCCTGCATCGGAAAAGGAATATTGTCCGGCGGACTGGCCAAATGCAATCAGGAGCTTGATTCACGGGAGAGATTCTGCTTCCATAGGCAAAACTTATTGCGCTATTTCTCAAACCTCTGAAGACAGAATGATTCAACAAAAACTGATCGCCGCCGTCGCGCTTAGCGTTTTGCTCATGGCCGGTTGTGGAAAGAATCCCGCTTCCAGCACTGCTCATTCTAATAAAGTCCGCGTCGGCTACATCGGGTTAACCTGCGAGGCTCCGATTTACGTCGCTTACGAGAGGGGCTTTTTCAAGGAGGAGGGACTCGAGCCCGAACTGGTGAAATGCAATTGGGCAACGTATAAAGACGCGCTAGCGCTTGGCAACTACGACATCACTCATCACCTGGTAATGTACTTCCTCAAACCGATCGAACAGGGTTTGGACGTACGATTCCTCGCCGGAATTCATCGTGGATGTCTGCGCGTCCAAGCGGGCGTGAAAACGAATATCCACACGATCGAGGATCTGAAAGGCAAGCGGATTGGTGTACCGGGAATGGGCACGCCACCGTTCGTCTTCGCGAATCGTGTCTTCGGAACCCACGGAATTGATGCCGGAAAAGATATTACCTGGAAAGTTTTTCCCGCGGGTGAATTAGGTCTGGCAATAGACAAAGGCGAAGTTGACGCCGTCTGCAACGCGGAACCAATCGGAAGCCTGCTGATCGCCGAGGGGAAGGTAAGAAATATTGCCGACCAGATAACGGATGCGCCTTACAAGGATGAGTATTGCTGCGAGGTGATCGCCAACGGCAAATGGGTGGACGCTAATCTAGACAGGGCTGCCAGAGCAACGCGTGCCCTGTTGAAAGGCGCCAAGTGGGTTGAGACCAACCCGAGGGCTGCGGCACTTTTGGCCGTGGAAAAAAAATATCTCGCCTCAACACCCGAATTGAATACGGCGGCCCTTGCGCGTTTGCGCTATGTACCAAGCGTCCAGCTGGCTGAGGAGTCGGTTCACACTGCCGGCCGGGAGATGAAAGTGGCTAAGATGCTTTCTCCGGAAACCGATACGGAAGCGCTGGCCAAACGTGCCTTTATGCACCTTGACGGCATTACCGATGAATGGATTAAGACCCTGGAGGTAGAAAAAGTCGCCGGCGGGCAAGTCTCGCCCGACGAAGATATCCGGCTAATCGCGGAGTTGATCCAGAAAGATATGGGAGATTCCTGCTGCCGGAGAAAAATGTTCGATCAGCCGGATCAGGATCCTCCGAATCTGGCCGACCCTGACGCACCGTGCCTTCAGAAGAATACGGTAGCCGCCCAGAAATAAGCAGACCGGCAACGCCGACTCTGTTGAACTCAGGTACTGTTCATTGATTGTCAGGTTGAGAAATGAAACTAACACGCCAGCCTTTCTCGCCTCTCCCCTTGGTTAAGTGGAGAGGAGTAAGGTGAGGGGTTTTGGGAGCCTGCATGCGTAAGTTGTCCTGGAGAAAACCCTCACCCTCCCCCTCTCCCTCCAAGGGCGAGGCGACCCATGTACCGCAAGGTTATGTAACTTTCGTGCGGACCCGGCCGGAGAATAATAGCACGAATCGGCTGCAGAATTCATCGACGTTGCCTTGGCCAATGCAGTTGGCTGTTCCCGTCGCAAGCCTAATAACATTCGGAATTCACTTGTTGTTATCAAAACAGTCGCCGCCGCTTGAGACACATTCTTACATGCTCCTGTTTTGGGAAATTCTCGGCGTCTCAATCGTTCTCGCAATCGCGCAAAGTTTCTGGTCGGCCTTGCGCCAATGGATGCGGCACATGTGGCCAATCTTTGCGGCTGCAATCCTGTTACTCGGTATTTGGGATGTGATTACGTTGGGTTTCCACTTGCTCCCGTTGCCGTACTTTCCCGGGCCAGCGGCGGTATTACGCAGTCTGATTAGCGATCGCGCGCTTTTGCTCGATAGCACCTGGCACTCGCTCGTTTTGCTCTTGAGCGGGTACACACTCGGCGTGCTCGTTGGACTGGTTAGCGGCGTGTGCATCGGCTGGTCGACTTCTGTGCGCTATTGGGGAATGCCGCTGCTTAAAGTTGTAGGGCCCATTCCAGCTACAGCATGGATTCCTCTTGCGATGGTTGTATCCCCTTCGGCAATCGCATCCGCAGCGGGATTAATCGCGCTCGCGGTATGGTTCCCCGTTACAATGTTGACTGCGTCCGGGATTTCCAATACTCGCGCGTCCTACCTTGATGTCGCCCGAACGCTCGGCGCCGGACGCGCCTATCTCATCTTCCGAGTCGCGATTCCAGCCGCAGTTCCGAATATTTTCATCGGCTTATTCATGGGCCTCGGTGCGTCTTTTCTTACTCTTGTGGTTGCGGAATCTATCGGAGTTAAATCTGGTCTCGGCTGGTATGTCAGTTGGGCGCAAGGCTGGGCCGAATACGGCAAAGTCTTCGCCGCCCTCATCATCATGGCAGCCTTCTTTTCAACGCTGATGACGCTTTTGTTTAAGATCCGGGACCGCCTGCTCGTCTGGCAAAAAGGAATCATCAAATGGTAGCAGTAGCTGAGACCGAACCCTCCTCGCTCCGCGTTCAGGATGTCAGCAAAAGCTTTCCGGCGCCTGACGACCCGCTCACGCGTCGACAAGCCCTAAGTAATATCTCGCTGTCGATAGCGCCGGGAGAATTGGTTTCGCTCATTGGGCCAAGCGGCTGCGGCAAGTCGAGCCTGCTTCGGCTCATTGCCGGTCTGGATAGTCCCGACTCAGGCGAACTTTTGATTGGCTCAGACCCAATCCACGAGCCGAGTGCGGAACGTGGTCTCGTTTTTCAAGACCCAAATCTGTTTCCATGGCTTTCGGTTCGCCGCAATATCGAGGCCGGCCTCGTTGCGCGCCGAGTCTTACGCGAAAAGCGAAATGAAGTCGACGAATTCATGCGGCTCGTCGGACTCGAGGCATTTGCAGATGCGTATCCGCATCATCTTTCCGGGGGCATGGCCCAGCGCGTTGCTGTGGCACGCGCACTCATCAATCACCCGAAAGTTCTCCTCCTCGACGAACCGCTCGGCGCGCTCGATGCCTTCACCCGCATGCGCCTGCAGGACGAAGTGCTGCGGCTCTGGGAAAATCGCCGCACCACAATGCTTCTCGTCACTCACGACATTGATGAAGCTATCTACATGAGTGATCGAATCATGATCATGACTCAGCGTCCGGGCCGAATCGACCGGGACATCACTAATGCACTGGCTCGACCACGTGATCGCAGCAGCTCCGAATTTCTTCGCCTGCGCTCGGATATTCTCGAACTTCTCCACTTCGCCGGCGACGCGACTTCATTGTCCGCGTGATGGGCATGAGCCTCCGCGTCGGCGAAACCGCAGCGTCTTAATTCAGTCTGCAATCCGCAATCCAAAATTGAGATGGCCTGCCAAGCCGTAGTCTCGGAGCGGATCCTCTCAAGCACGATTCAACACGCCGCCTTTTCGTTAACACCGGCGTGGCTCCAATCTTTCCCTTCGGCCGCGCTCCGAGCGAAGGCTGGAGCCGGCAGTCGGATTCGAACCGACGACCTGCTGATTACAAATCAGCTGCTCTACCAGCTGAGCTATGCCGGCAAAAATGCGGCGCATATTAACGCACGCCGCCGTTTGGGACAAGTTGCGTATCTTAGAAGCGTGAACGCGTCGTGACGGAGAGCGGTTCGGCCGTCTCTAGATTCTTAATGACGGTGCTGAGATAAACCGATTGGGGATAAATTGCCCTGTACTTCGTGATCTCCGCCCGATTCAGAACCTTGAACCCGTAGCGTTCGAACATTTTCTCTCCGCGCCTGCTCTCAAATGTGATGATCTGGCCGTAAACACGTTTTTCGCCGGAGCGATACAGATAGCTCAGATACGCGCTCATGAGCGCACGCGTGGTCGAGACTTTGCGAGCGTCCGGCAACAGATTGATATGGAAATGTGGCGTACGCCGCGGCGCAGCCGGCACTTCGCGCCAGCCATGCACAAGCGTCCAGCGAATGAACCGGCGGGAGCGCTCGTTGTAGCGAAAATAGCGCGTGAGCGCGCGAAAAAAGAGCCAGACATTTTGATAAAGCGCGTAGAGCTGGTTTCGTAGCGGCTTGCGCGAACCCAGCAGATAACCGCGAATTTCTCCGTCTACCTCCAGGAGAAAACAGGATTCCGGTTCGTGGTCGGTATAGTACGTAGTAAGAAAATCAGCGAACAATTCTCGATCCTCGTACACGGGATCAATTGGCTCGCCGAGAAAGCCGGTATCGCAGCAGAGCTTTCTTACCGCTTCGCGGTCCGATCTGCGACAGCCACGAATGAGGAACGGCTTGTGGTCGTCGTCGTTCGTCATTTAAAATCGGCGATAGTTTGAGCGAACCTTGCGATAAATGCAAAAGAGTTCGTCAAACACACGTGGCCAGCTATACAGCTTTTGCGCCGCGCGGGCTGCGGATTCACCCAAAGTGGCCAACTTGTTTGTGCTCGCTGCCACGATGGCGTCCGCTAAAGCTTCCCCGCTGTTCTCTCGGGCCCATAATTGCTGGTCGTGACAAATGACGTTGTCCATGTAACTGCCGCGGATCCCAACCACTGGTGTCCCGCACGCCTGACTCTCCAGCGCGACAAGGCCAAATGTTTCCTGGACGCCTGGATGAACGAAGAGATCGGCTGCGCGATAGTAGCGCGCCAGATCACCAGACTCGGTGCAGTATGGAATCCATGAGACGTTTCCAATGTGGCGCCGCAACGTTTCTAATCTTTTTCGCTGCGGCCCATCGCCGATCACCAGGAGGTGGAATTGATTCCTGTCTCCCCGGCGCAGAAGCTCAAAGGCTCGAAACAGTGTTTGCGCGTTTTTTTCTTTCGCCAAACGTCCAACATACAGTAGCAGCTTTCGATCCGGCTCGACTCTTAATGACTCGCGTGTGGCTTGGGCATCATCAGGCGCCGCCTTGAAAACTTCCGTATTCACACCGAGCCGGACCGGCTGGACGTTGTGCACGCCCCAGTCCGAAAGAACCGCGGCCAGCTTTTCGGAAGGCACCAGCGTGGCTTGAAAGCTATTATAAAGTTTACGCACATAAGTGCGTGTCAGCTTCATGGCGCGGTGCGTGCCGCGCAGCCCTAAGAATTTCGCGGTGCCGCGAAGATATGCTTCCGGGAAATGTGAATGATAAAATCCAACAATCGGAATTTTCAGCGCGCGTCCGGCAGCGACCGCTTTCCACCCGACCTGATATGGATCGCTGGATTCAATGAGATCAGGGCGCTCGCGTTCCAGGATCTCTTCGATCGCGCGTAAGTTAAGGAGCGCGCGATACCGGGAAGTTCGTGAGACTAATGGGGAATGAATTGAATAGACCCGCGAGCGCGCACCGTTGGTCACCTCAGTTTTTGAGCCGGGCACAATGAGAACGTGTTCGTTCTCAGGCGTGCAATTCCTGATATACCCAATTTTCTCGTGAACGTACCGTTTTACGCCGCCGCTTCGCGGAGAGTAGAACTGGGTCAGGTCGCAGATTTTCAAGGCAGTTTTGTCATTCCGAGCGAAGTCGAGGAATCTCTAATTATCTTTCCTTCCCACCGCGGATCCAACAATCCGAGATGCTTCGCCTTCGCTCAGCATGACAACAGAAACGCGACGACTGTGCCAGACGCAATCAAGAATGCGATTCTAATTCGCTGAGATACTTCTCCGCGTCCATCGCTGCGGCACAGCCGGAACCGGCCGCGGTTACTGCCTGCTTGTAAACGCGATCTGCAACGTCGCCCGCCACGAACACGCCAGGATGTTTACTCTCCACCAGCTTTTTCGTGATCAAATATCCATCGCCGTCCATGTCGAGTTTGCCTTGGTAGGGTTGACTGTTCGGGTCGTGACCGATCGCAATAAACACGCACGCCACGGCTAGTTCCCGTTCTTCGTTTGTTTTCACGTTGCGCAAACACACGGCGCGCATCTCGCCCTTTTCGTCCGGAATGTAGTTTGTAACGACCGTGTTCCAGATCGGTTCGATTTTTTTGTTCGCGAACACGCGCTCTTGCATGATTACAGAAGCGCGCATCTTGTCGCGGCGATGAATTAGATACACCTTTGAAGCGAACCGGGTGAGAAACAACGATTCCTCCGCGGCGGAATCGCCTCCGCCGACCACGCAGACCGGCACATTCTTGTAAAATGCGCCGTCGCATGTTGCGCACGAAGTTAGTCCGTGACCGATTAATTTTTCTTCGTTTTCAAGCCCCAGGTATCGCGCAGACGCTCCGCTGGCAATGATCAGTGCCTGCGTCTCCAGCCATTCATCATCTGCCTCGATCCGGACGTGCTTGTTGCTTCCATCAAAATCAGTCACCTCCGCGTAGGAAAAACGCGCGCCAAATTTCTCCGCTTGCCTGTGCATATTGAGGATGAGCTCCGGTCCGTCGATTCCATCGGGAAAGCCGGGATAATTCTCCACTAACGTTGTGGTCGAGAGTTGCCCGCCCGGCTGCCGCCCTTCCAGAACCAGTGGACTTAGATTAGCCCGGGCAGCGTAAATCGCCGCTGTCAGGCCGGCGCAGCCGCTCCCAACAATGATCACTTTCTCCATCGATGAAATTTAGCACATTGCGCAAGTTGCGAAGATCCGGAACGCGGGAAGTAAACGGTTTCAGTGTGCCCACTACCTTTTCGGCAAGCTGCCGAAAAGAACAGGTTCGCCACGGCGAATCCGTCCTGTGGCGGACTGGCAGCCTGTGCTCCCCAGAAACCAGAATTCACGCCGTGACATGCACAACGGTTTGATGCAAGCCGGCCACGCCAGAAAATGAGCCGCGATCCTCATACCATTCCTGCACGTCGCCTTCGCCATCAGTGGCGCGGACGGCGAGGACGAAATCACCTGCGACATCTGGTTTCCATTCCATTTTCCAAAGCGACCACGCGAGGTCGCCGCCGGAGTAATAAATCTCTGCGTCGCGCCACGATTTGCCCCCGTCGAAGCTAAGTTCGACTCGTGAGATGCCGCGGTCACCGCCGTAGGCGATGCCTTTCACTTCGATGGGCTGCTGTAATTCGCCAATAGAGAATCGTGAGTCGTAATCGGGCACATCGATCCGTGAGCGCGTCGGCGTGATAAAATCGGGACCCCAGCCTTGCGCCTCGTAAAATCCTTTTGCGGCCGCGTGCGTCACTTCAATCCGGGTTAACCACTTCACATGTTTTTCGCCAAAATACCCAGGCACGATGAGACGCAACGGATAGCCGTGCCGCTGCGGCAGTCGTACACCGTTCATGTCATACGCCAGCAAAGTGGTCGGTTTCATCGCCTTCTCCAGTGGGATAGTATCGGTATAGTTATCAACACCATGGAAGCGCACGCGCGCGGCGTTTGAAAGCGGCACCGCTTGATCGAGCAGGTCGCCCAGCGGGATACCTTTCCAGATGGCATTGCTGATCAGGCCGGCGTCGAGTCCATTGCTGATGCACATCAGCGTCGTCTGCTGCTCACGCGCGGGGAAGCCGACGAGATCCTGAAAGCGCCATGCAGCGCGATTTTGCACAAGGCCGTTCACTTCGAGGTGCCAGAGATCGACATTCACCTTGGGATCGACCACGTTCTTGGTCACGCAATAGAACAATTCGTTAGGCGTAATCGGCTCGACGATGCGGCCTTTGTATTGTGTGCCGTCGTAGCTGAATGTGGCCGCGCGATAAAGTTTGCGAGCCAGCGCAATACCGCCGCCTGCTATAGCGATTCCGATCGCACTCAGCACAAACGCGCGCCGGCCAATGGCCGGACTAAATTCGTACTGCTGCTTCCCAAGGTTTCGCGTTTTCAGAAATTGAAAACTCGCGACGAGAGTTCGCTCGAACAAGAAAACGCAAAGCGCGAAACCGACGAGGGTGACCAGACGCGCGGCCTCGACAGGCAGGCCAACATAGCTTGTGCCCAGGACCGGCCACAAGGCGACTGCGAACGCAACGATCGCTACAACAACGAAGATGCTGATGGTCGAGAATGCTGAAGGCTGTGCAGGCTTGCGCCGCGCGAACAACCCAAACACCGCTCCACCAATCGCACCAACGAGGAGCTGACCGGCAATGGTCGATCCAACGCCGAGTTGCTTCAGGTGATTGTATCCGCCGAGCTTCCCCATCAGGGAAAGAAACGGCCCAGGCGGAATGAAGACTGACAGACGATCGCCAATGATCACGAGCGGTGTCGCCACCCCCATTACGGCCAGCAACAACATCGCCGTCGTCAGGACGATGGCGGCGATTAATCCGGCGAGCAGCCCGCAGAAAGTCGCCTTCGTTCTACTCATTCGGAACGAATATGAGTTGTATAGCCGCTTGTGCCAAGCGCCTGATGATTTGCTTCGGGGGGTTCCCGCGGCGAACGCCGCTGCAACAATTCACTTTGCCATCGCGACGATTTTCCGCACGCGCTCCACAACCATTGCAGGCGTCACCTGTTTCATGCAGGCGTGATCGAACGGGCATTGGCTCAGGCGACGGTAATTACACGGCGAGCAAGGCAAGTCCACGCGCACGACCGATTCCGGCCGTTGGTAAGGCCCAATGTGAACGGGATTGGTTGGTCCGAAGATACTGACCATGGGTTTGCCGAGTGACGCGGCGACATGCATTGAACCAGAGTCATTGGTCACTGCCACTTCTGCACGCTGAATGAGTGCCGCTAACTCTGCCGGTGTGGTTTTACCCGACAGATCACATACCCCGGGCGCTGCGGCTGCGATTTGCCGGCAACGCTGCTGGTCCCGCTTCGTGCCCGCTAGCGCAACTGCAAACCCATCGTGAAGAAACTGCCGCGCGACGCCTGCGAATCCATCGATTGTCCAATGTTTCGTCTCCCAAATCGTTCCGGGCACCAGGACAACTAGCGGCATGTCAGCGGGCACACCGTGCTCCTCCAGTAATCTCTCCACGTGACGTACCGTCTCCGATGAGAGATAAATGGTGAGATCCGGTGGATCGTCGTCGAGGCCAAGCAACGGTCCCACCCAGAGATAACGATCGATTGCATGAACATCGAGCGTTGGAATGGGAATTCGATGCGTGTACGCTATCCATGAACCTTCGCGCGCGCCGCGCCAGCCATGGTTCGGAACATTTCTCAGATCGTGCTCGGTCGAAACGGTGAGTGAACGCCTGATGGGTCGATCAAATCCAATGCGCACGCGGGCGCCGCTGATGAAAGCGAAAAGAGCCGAACGCACCTGGCCATGCATGTCGATGACCAAGTCATATTTTGCGCGGCGGATCTGCTTGAGCAGATCGAAAAACGCTAGCAGTGCACGCCACCTGTGGCCGCGCTTCGAGAAATCGCGCCGCGCAAAAAGAACGACATTGGATAGCGCTGGATGGCAGCGCACGATCTCCGCGTTCTCCGGAGTGATCAACCAGTCAATTCGCGCTCTTGGATAACGCGCGCGCAGCTTCACAAGCACCGGGATCGTATGGACGACGTCGCCCAGTGCCGAAGGTTTGATCAACAAAATGCGCGAGAACTCCGCGGTGCGGAGCGTGTTGTAGCCACGGCCCTGCGGGCCGTCTAAATCTCTAGCGGGCACGTTTGCGTGTGCGTCTCCGACGTGCGTGTTCAATTCGCGAAAAGTTAAGTCAATAACGGGAATGCTGCTGGTAAAATTGCGAGAGCTCACAGCGATCGGCAATCTGTTCGCCTCTCCCCCCTTGAGCAAAGGGGAGAGGACTGAGGTGAGGGGATTGAGCCGCCGAAAGCTGCCATTTCATTGATAAACCCTCACCCTCCCCCTCTCCCTGGCAACGGGGAGAGGCGACCCGAGCTTCGGGCTAAGCTGCTTTTTTCTCCCCCGAGAACGCGCCGCGCAGTTTTTTCATCCATGCAGAAACCCGATGACGATTCTGCTCGCGCCGCACCACCGTTTCACTCGTCACCCAGTTGAATTGTATCGCCCGGCGCGGGCCGGAAAACGGCTTGTGACCATGCCACGAATTATTGCTCCGTCGGAATGCCAACAGTGTGCCTTCGGTTGGCGGCACTTCGAGAATCATATCGTCCAGATTGTTCCCGGAGCGCAGCAAGCGAAGGCGCCCGCCTGCAGAATCCCAGCCAGAATTCATGTAGATAAGGATCGTGATGATCTTCGTCTCCGAATCGGTGTGAATTTTTCCGTCCTTTTCGCTGCAGCGGCCGCGCACCGTAATCATGTCCGGGCGATTCGTCAGGTCGATATTGAATTTTTCTTCGAACGCGTGGCGGAACTCTTCACTGCGCATCTCCTCGATTAGATCCGCAAACGCAGGGCCGTAACTGACCTCGCGCAGCGGAAAGCTGCCGGGCCGGTTTATCTTTGGGTAATCTTTGTCGATCGCCTGATGCGCTTCGGCCTTCACAAATTCGGGGACGATCAAAAACTCAAAGGGTTCATTGGTAAGCGGCGTGTTCCGAAACCTCTCCAAGTCCAGCATCGAAAGCATCGGCGGACGCTACACGAGGACGCCAGGATCGCTAGGCCGAATTTCCTGGTCAACACGTCAGGCAGGATGCCTGAATGACGCTATTCGAGGGCCACATGCACTAATGTCGCAACGATTCGCGCACCCGCGACAAATGTGCCACGCAGGGTCCCGGAAACTTTGGATTCGCCACCGGTGCGCCGGCGATGGTTCACCGGAATTTCGAGAACACGGAGACCAGAGCGCGCAGCTTTCATCTGCATCTCCAAATTCCAACCGTACGTTTCCTCACGCATGTCGAGTTTCGCGAGTGCGTCGCGGCGGATGGCGCGAAGCGGGCACATGTCGGTGTAACGGACGCCGTAAAGCAATCGCAGAATGAATCCGGCAATGCGTCCAGACAAAATTTGCTGGAAATTCATGCTGCCGGGTTCGCGCTGCCCGCGGGTCCGTGAGCCGATGACAAAATCATGCGTGCCGCGCGCGATTGGATCGACAAGCTTGTTCATTATCGCGGGCACATCACTGCCATCGCCATCCAGAAACACAACAATCTGGCAATCGGGCGAAAGCGCGCGAACACCAGCTGCGCACGCTCGTCCGTAACCGCGGGGAGCGGTCACTACGCGCGCGCCGGCTTCACGAGCGCGTTCGGCTGTACGATCAGTGCTGCCGTTGTCGACGACGATCAGGTCACTAGGCAAACCGGTCGCCAGACATTCGCGCACGACTCCGGCGATCGGTTCCTCCTCATTAAGCGCCGGGATAATGACCGACACGTTGCTCATCGCAAAGCCAGCCACGCTGTCGTGAAGTAAATCACAAGCGCAACAAAATCTGCCAAGGCGAGTGTAACGGGGCCAGCCGCAATTTTTGGATCGAGCTTGAGCCGGTGTAGAAGCGAGGGCACGGCGAGGCCGAGCGCGCACGCCGTTACGAGTGAAAGCGCGATGCTACCGCCGATAACAAACGCGGCGCGGAGATCGTTGCGCCAGACCCAGACAATAATGCCGACCAGCAAACCGCATGCGACGCCCAGAAGGACTGCAGTTGCTACTTCGCGACGGAACGCAGTCGCGAGCCAGCGCCACGTGACATTAACCGAGCGCAAGGCATGAATCGTCACGCTCATGGACTGCGCGCTGACGCTTTCGTTGAGCCCGAGCACCATCGTGAGAAAAAAAGCCAACGCTAGACTCCGGACGAGGGTTGCTTGAAAAAAGCCTGCCAGAATCGCGGAGAGCGTGCCGCCCGTCACGGTGACGAGCAGCCACGGAAAACGAAACCGAAAAACGCGCCACGGCGACGCGCCTCGAATTTGTTCGATGCGGAACCCGAGCGCCTCAAAAAATTCGGGACCGACGGGCGCAGCTGAGCGATGCCGATCCTCACTCTCACCCGCCTCCAAAATTTCTTCGGCGAAAAGGTTCGCGTCGATGACGCCGACGACGCGGCGTTGTTCGTCGACCACGGGAAAGGCGAGAAATTTGTAGAGGACAAAAAATTCGCAGGCGTCGAGGACAGTGGCGGTCGCGGGAATGGCCACGACACGCGGCACCATGACCCCGCGCAACGGCGTTTCCAGTGGCGCGGTCAATAGCCGTCGCGTGGGCACTACGCCAACGAGCCGTTTCCGCTCATCGACCGCATAAAAGTAAATGACGCGTTCGCCCACGCCCTCGCGTCGGATGCGCTCCAGCGCTTCTCCCACGGTCATGTCCGCATCCAGCAACGGAAAGTCTTTGCGCGCGTGATCGGCGACGGAGGCATTAAAATCGGGAATGCCAGGAGCGATGTTCATCTACCTACCCGATGAACAATTCCCTTGTTCTTCAAAATTTCGTTGGCTTCACTGAAATAATCGCGAATGTCTGATTGGGTGCGGATCCAACCGATGTAACGCGCAATGCCATCGCTGAGATCGACAGTTGGTTTGTAACCCGCTGATTGAGCAAGCGCGGTTTCGCTGGTCAGATGACGCATTTCGCCGGGACGAAATTCGCCGTTGAGTTCGGGTGCGATGTCGATCTTCAGGATATCGGAAAGTTGTTCGGCGATTTCGCGAATCGGTATGCCGCGTCCGCTGCCTATGTTCACAGCTAATCCATCGAGGCTATCGGTTTCGACAGCGAGTAAATTCGCGCGCGCGACGTCTTCCACGAATGAAAAATCGCGCGTTTGCTCGCCATCTTCGTAAAGCATCGGCGGCAAACCGTTAAGTAAACGCGTGCAAAAGATCGCGATCACTCCGGTGTAGGGATTAAAGATCGATTGGCGAGGGCCATAGGTACAAGAGTAACGCAACGCGACCGTAGGGATGCCGACCTGTCTTCCCCAGAGCAGCACCAGCCGCTCTTGATCGACTTTGGTCAGGCCATACACGGACTCGCCACCGACCGGCGCATTCTCAGGGGTAGGAACGGTTTTTGTGATCGCCCCGCATATCGGGCAATGGACTTGCCAGTCGCCTTTACGCAATTGATCCATCGGGCGCACGCTTGGGAAGACCAAACCGTGTTTGGGACAATCGCCAGCGCCTTCGCTGTAAACAGCCTGGGAGCTCGCAACGACGACTTTTTTTACAGGTATGCCTTTTTCGCGGATAACTTCGAGCATCTGCGCCGTGCCGAGGGAATTCACGTGGACGAATTTTGTGATCTCAGGCATGTAACCGCCATACGCAGCCTGATGGAAGATCATGTCGACGTTGTCTAGCGCGGCGGTGATCGCGTCGCGATCGCGCAAATCCGCTTCGACGAATTCCGCCTTTTCGTTAATCCAAGTTGGCCTTCCGCGCCTGTGTGTTTGCGGTTCGAGATTATCCAGCGCACGCACATGCCAGCCTTCGCACACGAGAAGATCGACAATGTGGGAGCCGATCAGACCAGCGGAACCAGTGACTAGTGCGCGTTTTGCCATGGCTGTTTGTAGCGGCGGTCTCGGACTGTCGCAAATTCAGATCCGCCGCTCGGTGAGCGCAGCTACGGCCTCTTCTGCGCCGTCAGCCTCCGCAAGAATTTTCGGGTGTGCGGGGCGATCTCTGCTGATGCGGCGCCGGTCAGCAGTTCCTTGCACAATCGCTGTAAACTTGCGCCATCATCGACATCGTATCCCACCGGCAACAGCTTGACTTCGAGACCAAGTTCTCGCGCGCGTTGTCTCGTCTGAGCAAGCACACGCTCGGTGCTCCAATCAATTCGCTCAAAGAGTTCTCTGTGCGGCTTCTTAAGTCCAATCAAATAATAGCCGCCATCCTCGCACGGACCGAGAACGACACGATCACCGGGGTGCTGCAAAAGTCTTACTGCTTGCGCGAAATTTTCCGCGGGAACGGTCGGGCTGTCCGAATCGATCAGGCACACCGATTCAAACCCGCACTTGAATAGATCCAGCACAGCAAAATAAAGACGTTCGCCAAACCGGTCGCCGCGTTGGGGCAGTAACCTGAAATTGGCCGGAATGATGTCGGCATAAGCCGATTCGGCGCCGATTGGCGTGTAAACCGCAATCCCACAGGCCACGTTGCCAGTGGCGGAGTTCGCAATTGCAGTAGTTGTATCGCGCAAGAAAAATCTGTTTAATTCCGCGGCTTCATCTGGTTTGAGTGGAGGGACAAGGCGTGTTTTGACTTGGCCCGCCTGCGGCGCTTTGGTCATTATTGCCAAGGCACAGAAACACGCGTTTTGGCCTTGAACAGTGGGATCAAGGATATGGAACCGTTTCATTTGCCGAGAAAGTTTTCCACAAACAGATAGTGCTGCTCTTTAGCGAAGTTCTGTTTGGATCTTATTCTTCTTACTGCGAATAACTGTCAGGACTCTTAGGAAATGCCGTGCCATGCGCGACATGTTAATAACACTTGTTGCTTGACTAACAAACCTTGGATTCTGCGACAGGCATGGGACTTGTTCAGAGATATTCAAAGTTGTTGGCGTGTTGCTGCGACTTGATTTAACACCACAGAAATGCTTTTGAGAACTTGTCGTTGCTAGATAAGATCTCACGCAGGATTTTTCACCCGGGATTCCGCGTTGGCCGGGATTTCCAGACGAAACGCGAAAGACAATCTCCTAGTAGACAAGCGCCCGGACAGATCACGGGCAAATTTCAACTGCATTATTTGTGGCGATGGGCACTGATTGATCGAAACGCTGTCCCGATGTAACAAAAAATGGAAAACAAGGATGTAAAGGGCGTGGAACATTTACCCCGGATGGCGTTTGCCAGCGCGCGTATTTGTAATCGTGCCGTGAGTTGCTTCGGTGAGTTGACCGAAAGTCGCGGCAGGAGCGAAGGTAGGCACTGAGTCATGCACATCACCGACATTATGCGGGCGAATTCGCCCACGTTTTCGTTCGAGTTCTTCCCCCCAAAAACACCGGAGGCGGCGGAGGTCCTCTACCAAACGATTCGCGATCTCGAATCGTACACGCCGCACTTCGTCAGCGTGACTTACGGTGCCGGAGGCTCAACGCGTGATTTAACTCACGATCTTGTGGAGCGCATTCAACAGACAACAAAACTGGACCCGATCCCGCACCTCACCTGTGTCTGTCATAACGAAGAGGAGATCGAAGCGATCCTCCTTCGATACGCCAAGTCGGCCATTGGAAACATTCTCGCGCTTGGCGGCGATAGGCCGGCAGGAATTGCTTACGATAAATCGCGGGACTCGTTCCAACATGCGATCGATTTGGTCAAATTCATTCGCAGATTCAATGAGTCCGGCGCACATCCGGACCGCCGCGGTTTTGGAATTGGCGTGGCCGGGTTCCCCGAAGGACATCCCGCCACGCCCAATCGATTAGTTGAAATGGATTATTTCAAAGCGAAAGTGGATGCGGGCGCCGAATACATCGTTACGCAGCTGTTTTTCGATAATCGCGACTTCCTCGATTTCCGCGATCGCTGTGCGCTTGATGACATTCACATCCCCATTATCGCTGGTGTTATGCCGATTACCTCCGTCAGCGGATTCAAACGCATCGCCGAGCTGGCCGGCGGCGCACGCTTCCCAGCGAGGCTTCTGCGCGCGTTACAGCGTTGCCAAAACGATCCCGAAATAGTCAGACGCGCCGGCATTCAGTACGCGTTGGAACAATGTCAGGATCTTCTGGATAACGACGTCGCGGGTATTCACTTCTATACGCTCAACCGCTCGGACGCCACGCGCGTAATTTTTGACAGCCTCGCCCTGCCGCGTCATCGGAACGCACAAGCTTCGGGTGGCTAGTCGAACGAAAACAATACCTGGCGGGTTCAAATGCTTGCGCCTTCGCGTATTTGCGGCGGTTTAACTGATCTCGGTGCTTCTCTATTCGGACGCAAGAAACTGTACTGGAGAAATTTGCGCGAAGTGGATGACGCGCGCAAGATTTCGAGATGCTAAGGGTTCGCCGCTCGTTTTACTGGCAGGTTGCAGCGCTGGTACTAGCGCTCGCTCTGGTTTTTGCGCTGTCGCGCTTTTTTCCAGTTGTGGACTTTATCCAGACGCTCCAAAAGCGTGTGATGAGCTTGGGCGCATGGGCCGCGATCTGTTATCCGTTGCTTTTCGCAATTTGTAATGTCCTTCTGCTTCCGGGCGGCATCCTGGCTGTCGGAGGCGGTTTTTTCTTCGGTTTGTGGTGGGGATTTTTGATTGTGTTTGTGGGCAACATCGTCGGCACAGCGATTTCGTTTACCCTAAGCCGTTCGATAGCCAGGCGATTGTTCCAGCAAAAACTTTCAAGTAATCCAACGCTTTGTGCCCTTGGGCCTGCGGTGGAACGCGAGAGCTGGAAAATCATTCTGCTGAGTCAATTACATCCCCTCTTTCCTACGAGTCTGCTGAATTACTTCTATGGCTTGACGCGTATTCGGTTTAGTTCATACATGCTGTGGGCTTCGATCGGCAGGATACCGGGGTTATTTTTGTACGTTTACGTTGGGACATTGGGGCAACTTGCAGTTCGCATCATGCGCGGTGAAAATTACCCGCGAGCGATCGAATACTGGATCTGGGGAGGCATCTTTGTGACCACTATATTGCTCTTGGTTGTGCTTGGCCGCATTGCATACGGCGTAATTCAAACCTCCCAAGCAACAGCAAGGTCAGCCGAAAATGGGATCCAACACAAAATGTTACTGAGATAAGACACTGGACGGCAAGAGGTTAGATCAATGACACTTGGGCTTCCAACGGAATACGATGTCGTAGTCGTCGGCAGTGGACATGCCGGTATCGAAGCGGCACTGGCTGCGGCTCGAATTGGTCCTCGCACATTGTTGCTGACCCAGAACTTGGACACAATTGGCCAGATGTCGTGTAATCCGGCGGTCGGGGGTCTGGCGAAAGGGCACATTGTGCGTGAAATCGATGCCATGTGCGGTGCTATGGGCGTCAACGCCGACGCCACAGGGATCCAGTTTCGAATGCTTAATCGAACAAAGGGTCCGTCTGTTCGGGCGCCCCGAGTCCAATGCGACAAAAAGGCGTATCAGTTTCGGATGAAAGCGGTTCTAGAGGGGGCGGACAATCTCCATACAAAGCAAGCGACCGTTTCGCGCATCCTAGTGGAGGACGGGAAAGTGGTCGCCGTGGAAACGGATTTCGGATTGAGAATTGGCACGCGCGCCGTCGTTGTCACTTCTGGGACATTCTTGCGCGGTCTACTACACGTGGGTCAGAAGAGCAAGCCGGGCGGCCGCATGGCGGACACAAGTTCAAGCTTGAGCGAGAACCTTCGGCAGCTTGGATTTCAAGTGGGACGATTCAAGACCGGCACGCCGTGCAGATTGAACGGCAGGTCGATCGATTTCTCGCGGTGCACCATTCAATTGGGCGACGAACCTCCTCCGGCGTTCGCTTTCGAGCCTGCGGAAATCGGCGACGTCCTCGGTGAAATCTTCACGCTGAACTCTGTTCACAATGGTAAGTTCCACGTGGAACAACTTCCTTGCTGGATAACTGCTACAACACCGAAGACCCATGAGATTGTACGCGCAAATCTTCAACGATCTCCGCTTTACGCCGGAAGGATCAAGGGGACGGGTCCACGGTACTGTCCGTCAATTGAAGACAAAGTTGTCAAATTTTCAGATAAGACTTCGCATCAGATTTTCCTCGAGCCAGAAGGACGGCATACGCATGAGTACTATGTGAACGGAATTTCCACCAGTCTACCTTACGATGTCCAACTCGAACTGCTGCAAACTATTCCTGGATTGGAACACGCCGAGATGATGCGGCCAGGTTATGCCGTCGAATATGATTATTTCCCGCCAAACCAGCTCTTTTCTACGTTGGAAACCAAGCTAATCAGCGGACTCTATTTCGCCGGCCAGGTCAACGGTACTTCGGGGTATGAAGAGGCAGCGGCGCAAGGCCTGATCGCTGGAGCCAATGCCGCTTTGAAAGTTCAAAAACGTTCGCCATTGCTCCTAAACAGACGAGAAGCTTATATCGGTGTCCTCGTTGACGATTTGGTTACAAAAGGGACCGAAGAGCCGTATCGAATGTTTACAAGCCGAGCTGAGGATCGACTCTTTTTGCGGCACGATAACGCAGATCAGCGCCTGACTGAGCGGGCGTTCACGGTGGGGCTAGTGAGCAAACACCGCTATGCTCGTTTTCAAGAGAAAATGCGCCTCTTGGAGCGAGCCCGAGCGACGGCTATCGGGACAACAATCCGTGGCGTTCCAATTTCACAATTGTTCAAGAGACCGGATTTTGGCGTACAGAATCTTCCTCCGGACATTCTTTCCTGTGTGCCAGCTCCGATTTGGGAGCTAGTCGAGACCGATTTCAAGTACGAAGGATACGCAGCTCGACAATCTGAACAAAATCGACAGCTCGAACGGAGGCAGGATCAAGTTATACCGGATGGGCTGGATTATAGTAAAATCAATGGGCTTCGCTCCGAGACGCGACAGAAGCTAGCAACTCTGCGTCCCACCTCAGTTGGTCAAGTTGCGCGTATCAGTGGGATCACTCCAGCGGATGTTGCTATAATCTCTATTTGGCTGTCGAAGAACATCTTACAATACGACAAGCCGAGGTAAAGGCCAATTTCGTTCCCTACTTTTGATGCTCACGTTCGCCATCGTCCTAGGCGCAAGTTACTTGTTGGGATCGATTCCTTTCGGGTATCTAGCTGGTCGGATCGCGGGAATCGACATCCAGAAGGGTGGCAGCGGTAACATTGGCGCGACGAATGTCTTGCGCGTCCTCGGGAGACCATATGGCTATGCGGTATTCGTCCTGGACTTCCTGAAAGGTGTAGGCGCGGTAAAGATGTCGGTGTGGATTGCAACGCGCATGCATGCTGGCTGGGGTTCACCCGAGATTTTTGGAATCGTCGCGGCGCTGTCCGCTGTGATTGGGCACTGTTTTCCGCTGTGGCTGAAGTTCCGGGGCGGAAAAGGGGTTGCGACCTCTGCCGGAGCACTTTTCGGTCTCATGCCATTCGCGATGCTGATTGGTGTGGTCATCTGGATATTAATTTTTTGGTTGACTCGCTATGTCTCTCTGGCGTCGGTGGTAGCTGCCGTCGCGCTGCCGCTCGTGATCGCCATTATGACCCGGCTAAATCAAAGCTATGGGAAAGCGCTGTTTTACTCGTCGCTTTGTATCGCGGCAGTTGTGATTTGGCGGCACCATTCCAATCTTTCCCGGCTAATGCGCGGCCGGGAACCACGCTTTACTCGGAAGTGAAGATTGGCAAGACGGCAATCTTGGGTGCGGGAGCTTGGGGAACGGCGCTGGCTTGGTTGTGGGGAAAAAACGGGCAACCAATTTTGCTTTGGGGTCACAACGGCCCTCGTATTGTGCGCATGCAGAGGACGCGGGAAAACAGTAACTATCTTCCTGGAATTAAATTACCTCCCTCAGTGGATGTCACATCCGATCTGGGCGATTGCGCCGGAGCGGATCTGATTGTTTTTGTAACGCCGTCAATTGCATTGCGCGACATCGCCACCCGTCTGCGAAAATCCATTGCTAATCCGGGTGCCGTGTTCCTGAGTTGCACCAAAGGGATCGAGCACCTGACTGGAATGCGAATGAGCCAAATCCTGGGGGAAGTTTTCCCGGGCCACAGAATCGCGGTATTATCCGGCCCGAACCTCGCTGTCGAAATCGCACAAAATCTCCCTACCGCCACCGTCATTGGGTGCGACGACGCGAATTGCGCCGCGAGTTTGCAAGGTATTCTGGGCAGTTCGCGGTTTCGCATTTACACGAGTCAAGACGTCGTTTCGATCGAACTTGGCGGCGCGTTGAAAAATGTCTTCGCCGTAGCGGCCGGGATCAGCGATGGTCTAGGACTCGGTAATAATTCGAAAGCCGCGTTGGTCACTCGATCGTTGGCAGAGCTGGTCCGGCTCGGGGTTGCGATGGGCGGGAACGCGACTGGCTTTTATGGATTAAGCGGTGCGGGCGATCTGATTCTGACCTGCTACAGTGAGCGCAGCCGCAATCATACCGTCGGCGAGCGCTTGGGGCGTGGCGAAGCAGTCGCTCAGATTACTAAGTCGATGAAGACAGTGGCTGAAGGGATTCCGACCGCGCGAAGCGCACGGGAATGCGCGCGGCGATTGAACATCGCGACGCCTATTATCGATGAGGTGTACGCCGTGCTGTACGAACAAAAAAAACCGACGGTCGCTCTGGAAGAGCTGCTCAGGCGGGAGCAAAAACCAGAACAACTGTAGTTGAGCAGTTTACGACTGTTGGTTGTGCGCCAGCCGCAAATTAGGCACTTGATGCCGCATATTTTTCACAGAATCCACCTATTGCGACCGGGTACAATTCGTGTTCGGCGATTTGAATCCGGGCATGCAGACTTTCCGCCGTATCGTGAGGCAAGATGGCTACCTCCCGGCGAGCGATGATCTGCCCGTGATCGACTTTCTCATCAATATAATGCACCGTGCAGCCCGTCACAGTTTCGCCGGCTGTGAGAGCTTGTTTCCAAGCCTCAAGTCCCGGATATTTCGGCAGAAGCGACGGATGGATGTTGATGATGCGCTGGGGAAACGCCCTGAGCATGGGCGCGTGCAATACGCGCATGAAGCCAGCGAGGACCACAAGATGAACGCCAGCGTCGCGCAACATTCTCACAACCTCTTCTTCTGCTTGCGGCTCGAGGCGGGTGCGAAATTGACCCGGTGGCAAATACGCGTTTGCAACCGAAAACTCTCGCGCTATCTCAAGGATCGGTGCGTCCAGCACATCCGAAATCACCACACGCGCTTCCGCGGCAAGATCGCCCGACCGGATGCGCTCGAGGATTGCGCGGCAGTTACTTCCTTTTCCCGATCCGAGAATTCCAATTGGCAACCGTTTCACTTATTGATTGCGGGTTTGTCCATTTAACGGACACGAATTGCGACGAGTCTTAAATTTCAACGCCTAGTTTTGCATATTTGTTCGATTAAGCGCGAAGTCGAATAGCCTGCCTCAAATGGTATGAGGTGAATCTCCGCGCCGATTTGCTTTAACACCGCGCGCTCCTCTTCGTCCAGCGTTTCAGACCTGTAATCGCCGCCTTTGACATAAACGGCAGGCCTGACGGCGGCAATAAACTGCGTTGCCCGGAGCTGTGGAAAAATCGTGACCAGATCTACACATTGCAAAGCCGCAAGGAGCTCCGCCCGATCGCTCTCTGTTGTAACGGGACGCCCGCTTTCTTTCAACTCGCGAACCGAATCGTCGCCATTCAAGCCAACTGCCAGGAAATCACCAAGCGCGCGCGCAGCTTGCAGATACCGCACGTGGCCGACGTGCAGTAGATCAAAACAGCCGTTTGTGGCAACCAGCCTTTTTCCAGCAGCGCGCAACTTGTCACAGCGATGAGAAACTTGCTCGAGCTCGACAATTTTTGGGCTCATGGTTTTAACTCAGGCGAGAATTATCGATTAATCGCTGGAAAGACCGCAAAGTTCCAAAGATGAACTTGAAAAAATTTCGCTCGCTACTGAATAGTGGCGCAATGTTCGCGGTTGGTCTTTCACGGATTTGAACGACCCTTGAGGAAAATGGCCGAAAGAAAACGAAACCGCAACGTGCAAACATCGAAGACCCGCGACGCTTTCCATATTTCCAGCGACCCAGTCGTAGGTCTCATCGCAGTCGAGCGACCACCTGACGTCGGCGATAACCTTGGCTTGACGCGCGAACATGGTGCGCGAATCCTGTTCGCGATCGCACGGGACCCGCGCACCATCTTCGCTAGCTGGAATATCGATTGGTCATCGTTGTTCGAAAGAGTGATGCCGGTGGATCGACAGGTTCATCTTCGGCTGTATGGCGCAGATGGTCTGCAAGAAAAAACTGTGGCTGTCGAGCCCATGGCCGCGATGCATTACGTGACGACATCGGGATCGCATGCCTCTTACCGCGTTGAGATCGGATATTATCAACCAGCAGATGTCTGGCATTCCGTTGCGATATCGCATGAGATCGCGATGCCGCCCACCGGTGTCTCCGAAACCACAGATGTCGACCTTGCCACGATTCCGTTTCACGTCGCTTTTCAACAGCTTCTCAATCTGTTCAGACCGGCGACTGAGACTCGATTGGCAACGGTACTCTCGCAATTTCAAAAGCGCGCATTGAGCCGCGAGCAGCGAAAGACGCTGAGTGGAGACGAAAGAAAAATTCTTCGCAGGCTACAGGTTTCGCTCTCCGAGGTCGCAGCTGGGTGGCGCGCTTTCGATAAAATCGATAGCGAAACGCTCGCAAGGCGAACGCGTGCTTTTCTCGGATTTGCTGGCACCAGCCCATCGCGCGGTTTTGACGAAAGCAGCTGGGGCAGTTGAAGCGCTCACACAGATGTTCCTAAATGGATAGCTGTTTCAAGCCGTGAGTATTCAATACCTCAACAGCTTCGCGGCTTCGCCGACGCTGAGAATCAGGGAACGTTTTCGCTCGTGCCTACTGTGTCTCGGAAATCTTGGCCTGAGCGAGTTTGCTGCGGCGTACGCCGTAAAAAAAGTAAATGACAATGCCGATGACGAACCAGATGATCAGGCGTTCCCATGTTCGCCACGGGAGAGCAATCATCAGGTAAAGCGCCGACAATGCCCCCAGTGGGGCCACGACCCACACCGCCGGTGTTTTAAAGGTTCTTGGCAACTCCGGCTCGCGAATACGCAACACGAGCACGCCAATTGAGACGATCACGAACGCCAGCAACGTGCCAATGGAAACTAGGCTGCCTGCTTCGCGCACAGTGAACAGCGCCGCAAAGAAAGCCACTACAATGCCAGTCAATATCGTGGTGATCCATGGAGTGCGGAATTTTGGATGCACTCTGCTCACAAATTTTGGAAGCAAACCATCGTCGGCCATCGTCCAGAAAATCCGCGACTGGCCAAGGAGCATCACGAGAATTACGGAGCTGAGGCCCGCGATTGCGCCCAATTTAATCGCGGCGGACATCCAACCGAGTCCCGCGTGGTCAGCCGCCACGGCAATGGGATCCGGTACATCCAGTTGCAGGTAAGGAACGATGCCAGTGGCCACGGCCGAGACCGCGATGTAGAGTACCGTGCAGATTAACAGCGAGCCGATGATGCCAATGGGCATGTCGCGCTGCGGATTCTTTGCTTCTTGCGCGGCGGTGCTGACTGCGTCGAAACCGATGTAGGCGAAAAAAACGATCCCAGCGCCTTGCGTGACGCCGCTCCAGCCGAAATGTCCGCGCACGCCCGTGCTTGGCGGAATAAACGGATGCCAGTTGGCGGGATTGACTGCGTGAACCGCGCCGAAGATGAACAGCAGTACGACCGCCACTTTTACAAACACAATGACGTTATTCACGTTCGCTGACTCGCGAATGCCGACCACTAACAGCAGCGTGACAATGGCGATGATGATGACCGCTGGGAGATTAAAGATGGCTGTGACCTGCGTTCCATCGGCCAAGGTAACGAGCGTCCCGCGCGCGGCCGACAATTCCGCAGGGATCTGAATGCCGATGTCGTGCAAAAACGACACAACGTAGCCCGACCAACCGATCGAGACGGTGACAGCACCCAAGGCGTATTCCAAAATCAAATCCCAGCCGATAATCCACGCGAAAAGTTCGCCGAGAGTAGCGTAGCCGTACGTGTATGCACTGCCAGCCATCGGCACCAACGATGCGAATTCGCTGTAGCAGAGCGCCGCGAAGATCGAGGCCACGCCTGCGAGAACGAACGATAAGACGACGGCCGGTCCCGCATTCTGCGCTGCAACGGTACCGGTTAGCACGAAAATGCCCGTGCCGATGATCGCGCCAATGCCGAGAGCTGTCAGGTTTGTGGCTCCGAGGGCGCGTTTTAGCCGCTGATCTGTCAGCGCATCGGCTTGAAGTTGCGTGACGCTTTTTCGGCGAAGTAGGTTCATTAGCGAAGTTTGTTTTTGGTTGTGCTAGCTGGCACGCGCCCGCCAAGTCACGCCAGGCATGATTTGTTATGCCGAAATTTCCACAGGAAATACACCGGAACGCCGGTCAGCACGATGATCAAGCCCGGCCAGGTGGTGGCCGTCTGATAAATGAATAGCACCAGCAGAATCACGGTCGCGCCGACGACGTAAAGAGCGGGCACGATCGGATAGCCGAATGCCCGATAAGGTCGTTCCACGTCTGGTTGTTTTCGGCGCAGCAGGAAGATGCCGATGATCGTCAGGATGTAAAAAATGAGCGCGGCCGAAATCACGTAGTCGAGAAGGTTGCCGTAAAGGTTACCGTACCCGGTCACGGCGCCGGTGGCGTCGCTTTTAACCGTGCGCGGCAGGACTAGCGCGCCAGCCCAGATGCCTTGAATGACCAAACCCCAGGCCGGAACGCGGAACTTGTTCAGCTCGCCAACCGATCGGAAGAACAAGCCGTCACGCGCCATCGCGTAATACGCGCGTGCCCCCGCAAGAATAAGTCCATTATTGCATCCGAACGTTGAGATCATGATCGCGACAGCCATGATCGTAGCGCCGGCGCCTGGAAAAATTACGTTTGCCGTTTCCGAAGCCACGCGGTCGCTAGGCGCATTTTGGATCGCGCTGAAAGGCAGCGCGGCGAGATAAGCAACGTTTGCAAGTAAATAAAGGCCAATCACGAGGAACGTACCGAACGCGAGTGAGAGCGGCACGTTGCGGCGCGGGTTGATCACCTCGCCCGCTGTGAATGTGATGTTGTTCCATGCGTCAGCAGAGAAAAGAGAGTTTGTTTGGGCCACGCAAATTCCGACGAAGAGACCGAACGTGGCGGCAGCAGTCAAACCCGCTCCCACCTCCTGCAAATTTCCGCGTATCGTCCAGAAATCGCTGAAGTTTTCTGCGCCTGCGCCAGATCTGAGCCCGACGATTATGCCGAGCACAATCAGCGCGATCAGTGCTCCGGTCTTTGCTGTGGTAAACACATTTTGAATTAGCTTGCCTACTTCCAAACCACGTGTGTTCGTGAATGTCAGAAAACCGATCAGCGCCAAGCCGACGAGCTGTGCGGTGGAAAGCGATACGGCATACCCGCCGAGGCGGAGCGGCGCGATGAGATAATTGCTCTCCGACACCCACGGAACAAGCACACCCATGTAACGGGCGAACCCGACTGCGACCGCGGCGATGGTGCCGGTCTGAATGACGAGGAAAAGCGTCCAGCCGTAAAGGAATCCCCAGAGCGGCGAAAACGCTTCGCGCAGGTACACGTATTGACCGCCAGCTTTCGGCATCATTGCCGCCAGCTCTCCGTACGACAGCGCGGCCGTCAGCGTCAGCAAACCGGTGACCATCCAGACGACGAGTAACCAGCCAGGCGCACCGACTTGGCGGGCGATGATCGCTGATACGATAAAAATTCCTGAGCCGATCATCGAGCCAGCAACGAGCATGGTTGAATCGAGTAGGCCCAGTCCCCTAACGAGTTTTTGCTCGGCTACAGGTGCTTCGATAGTTGCACTTGTCATTTGAACCGCTTGGATTGGCGGAGAGTTAACCATCAGTCGAGTGTGTCGTGCAATGCCAAAAAACGGCGGCTCTCAGGTTTTGCTAAAGCGCAAGCAATTTTGAAGCGTAAAAATGTTTACGCCTAGAAAGGAACCGTGTAGTCTCCGCCGCGCGATGATCTCAAATCACCAGTCGTCCGTGCGGAAGTGCTGCTCGGTTTTTTGTGCTGTTGTCGCGCTAGCTATCGAATTGGCTGTTGCGCCGCGGAGCGCTTACGCACGAGTAACCACGCAATTTGAGGCGCTACCGCTGGTGCGGTCGCGACAAAATCATTTGCTCGTGCGCGCTTTTATTAACGGCAAGGCAGCATGGCTTACGGTCGATAGCGGCGCGCCGGTAAGCGCAATCGCTTCGAATCGGCGCGAGTATTTTCGGCTAAAGCCGACCGCGGCCGATTCAAATCTGCCGGCACGCGTTCAGATTAACGGGGGGTTCAACAATGTCGCGATCGCACGTGAGCTGCGGATCGGAGCGCTAATTCTGGTGGATGAACCGATGGTTACTGTCGATCTTGGCGGCTCTAGTCGCGCCGCGCGATTGGTTCATGAACAAGAAATCGACGGAATTATTGGAGCGGACATTCTTTTCCCGACACAAGCGGTGTTGGATTGCGAGCGCCAGTTGCTCATTCTAAACACCGATCCCAGCGTGCTGGGTAGGTTTCCGGGCTTCGATCGGCGCGGACTTCGGGCTGTTCCGATTCAAGTCAGCGATGGTTACAATCTATATGTCACTGGGTCCGTTAACGGAAAACCTGCCAAGCTGATGGTCGATACAGGTTCATTCACCACGTTGTTGCACCGTTCGTTCGTTCGGCGAATGCGAATTGCCACTCGCGAAACACCATATAGTTCGTCAGCTGTGAATCTGAAGGAGCGCGGCGTGCGCGTCGCACATATTCGCAAACTTTCCGTTGGCTCGGTGGATATTTTTGGTAAGGACGTTGGCGTCATTGACCTGGAAGGGTTAATTCACGATGGCTTGTTGGAAGGCTCGCCGCCCGTCGCCGGTCTGCTCGGCGCGGAAACCCTGCGGCGTCATCACGGCATTATCGATTTCGGCACGCGCACGCTTTATTTGCGATAGCGAGCGGTCGCAATTCCTTCTCTTGTCATTCCAAATGAAGTCGCCTGCCGCGCCGTAGCTTTAGCGTAGGCGGGAGGAATTTCTGGCTTTTTCTTTTGGTGAGCGAGATTACACATGCATTCGTTTTAGCGGCGGGACTCGGCACGCGACTCAGGCCTTTAACAGACGATCTGCCGAAGCCGCTCATTCCGATTTTTCAAAAGCCGCTCATCACTTTTGCGCTCGATCAGTTGATTAGCGCGGGGGTAAACAAGTTCGTCATTAACACGCATAGATGTCCCGAATTGTTTCGAGACTTTTTTAGCCGGAGCAACTATGCCGGCTGTTCGGTGACGGTTATTCACGAACCTGAACTGCTGGAGACTGGCGGCGGCATCAAGAATGCAGAACGCGATCTCAGCAGCGAGCATTTCCTGACCTACAGCGGCGACATTTTAACCGATGTCAATCTGCAACCTTTGATTGACGAACATTTTCGCCGCCGCAACGACGTAACTCTTGCATTGCGTGAGACCGGGTTGGCTTCGGACGTAGCTTTGCGCGACGACCGCATCGTGGACATTGCGAATCGCTACGGTATCCCCGGAAATCTTGATTTCGCTAACATCGCCGTTTGGAATCCAGCGGTCTTCCAGCGAATTCCGCCGCAGAGAAAGATCTCCTTCATTCCGATCGTTGCTGATTGGATAAATCAGGGTGGCAAGATCGGTGGTTTCGTGATGAACGACGGAAAATGGTTCAATATTGGTTCGCGCGCGCAATATCTCGACGTGCACCGCAAAATTTTGCGAGAAGATTGGAAGCCGTATTACGTCAAAGTACGCGACTGGCCTGAACGAATAGCTAAATCAGCGGCTGTTGATGTCAGTGCAGTGCTGCGCGGCTGCTCAGTTATCGGAGAGCATTGCCGCGTCGGCGCAGAAGCCATCCTCGAAGACACAATTTTGTGGCCGGGCGCACAAATTGCTTCCCAAAGTCAGCTTCAGGGTTGTATTGTCCGCTCCGAAAAAAAGGCCAGCGGTATCCATCGCAACATCGACATCTGAATCAGTATGAGAACGGCGCTGCTTCTCCGACGAACGCGAATGCATTTCCCGCGTTTGAATCTCGACGAGATAGAAATCTCCCCAATCGAAAAAGGAGGCTCGGATCGGAAATTTTATCGAATCCATTGCGCTGCGGATCGAAGGCTGATTCTTGTTAGATACAATCTTGAGCGCGAAGAAAACCGGCATTACGTCCAGATCGCGCAATTTCTCGACGGCCATGGAATCCGGGTTCCTAAAATTTATTTTCACGATCCGGTGGAAGGCCTCATCTGGATCGAAGATTTGGGTGAGCGCGATCTGCACAGTTATCAACACGAGAGCTGGCTCGTTCGCCGTGCGTTTTACGAATCAGCGCTAGACGAAATTATCAAGCTCCATGCTCTGCCAGAGTCGGTGTGCGTAGAAATGAGGGAACATTTGCCGGCCGAATTTAACGCCGCGCTTTACCGGTGGGAACAGAAGTACTTTTGCGAGAATTGCCTTGGCCGCTACTACAAGGTCAGTCAGTCAAAATGCAAGGAACTGGCGGCCCTTCCCGGTTTGCGCGAAATCGCGAAACACCTTGCCGGTTTGCCAAGGGTTTTGGTTCACCGCGATTTTCAATCGCAAAACATCATCATCCAGAACGGGCAGGCTAATCTGATTGACTTTCAGGGGATGCGTCCTGGCTTGGCGGAGTACGATTTGGCATCATTGCTTTATGATCCGTATGTCCATCTCACAGAATCGGAGCGCGCCGAGTTGATCACTTACTATCGCGATGGGCGGGACAAAAGCGGAGTCACATGCAGCGAAGACTTCGATTCCAAACTGCGCCTATGCGCGATGCAACGCCTGATGCAGGCACTCGGTGCTTATGCGTTCCTCGGCCTGGTCAAGGGACACAAGAATTTCCTGCAATACATTCCAAGAGCCGTCCGCTCGCTACGGGATACCGTGGCGAAGATTGACAATCTTGAGCCATTTGGATCTGTTCTAGCAGAGCTTTGACCGGAAGACGCTCAACTCACTGAGGTGTCCGCGTTGCAAACTCTACCCACGACCCGCAAAACTGCAGCGGCCCTTATTTCATAATAACCGCGACGTGTGCAGCACCGGATTTCGAAATTCCGCGACAGGCTTTGTGCCTCAATTCCATCGCGGATCGGGCAGTCCGCTCTTGAGGTGAAAACGAGCGACTTCCATCTGGCCGCGAATTCCCGGAATCAACATGAGGAGACCGCTATCTGCGTCTTCAAAATAGAAGAAGAAGACAATCCGCCCATCCGCTCGGGCGTTGCCGTGGACGAACCGGTGTTCACGCAAATACGACACCAGCGCATTCTCCACTTCGACGCGCCGCCCGACTGCCTTCGACACCACGATGCCCAGCACGGAGACCAGATGCGGCATCTGCTCGGGTTCCGAAGCGCGAACAAACGTCGCGTCACCCGCAAACTCTTCGAGAAAATAATTCACCGCCAGCTCGTAATCGGTCGGATGCAACATCCTTGAGCGCAGCACGCCGAGGTGGTGTGGAAAATTTTGTGAGGCGGAATTCATGCGCCCGAAGGCAAATTACCTTTGTTCGTCGAAACCCGGCCGCACAAACGCACGCGCCTGCGGGAATAATTTTTCCGCCTCGCGTCGAACCGCAGTAAGTTGCGCAAGCAAATCCAGAATCTCGTCATCGTCCGCCCCGGTCAACGCCAGCCGCAATCCGGACCATGCCGCGATTGAACGATCCATCGCGACCAGTGCAATTTTTGCCGAGCCATCAGAATCTTTCGGAAACGTCTTCATCTCTTCATCTGTTTCCAATTCTTCGTTCGCGCGCGATCCGATCGCCCGAGAGAGCTTCACGTAAATGAAATGTTGATACCAACGAATGATTTCGACGAATTCCGCCATCTCGGCTGCTTCCGCTTCCGGATTTCCGGTTTCCAAGCGCGCCAGCGTTTCGAGTTCGAATCCTTTGGACCTGAAAACGGGCGACGCGTTTTCAACCCATTTGTTCGCCGCGTTAGCGTACGCCATTGCCGCGCGGGCAAGCGGAAGATTTTTCGTCGCCCGGCGGCGCTCCGCGCGCTCCTGCGCGATGACCTTCGCCTGCAGTTTCGGTTCATCCAAATCAATCCCGCGCGCTTTCGCATCCGCGCGAACCGTTTCGATCGTGGCCTGTAATTGTCGATGAAGGTTGTCCCAGAATTTTTCATTGGATAAATCGCGCGCCCGTCCCCACTCGTCGGGATCGTCCTCAGATCGTTCCATCGCATAAGTCAAACAACGATCCGACAGCGTGCAGCGTTCGCACCAGCGGTCGCAATAATTGTAAATCCCGGAAATGAATCGCGGATCTGCCGCCAGTGCGCGAAGTTGGTCAGCTTTCATATTGCTCCACTATAACGTCGATAAACGTCGACGCGCGGAGCAAAGCAAAAGAACTCGCTTCCATGAACTCCAGGCCATGTTTCTAATCGCATGCGCGTTACGATTCAGGCAAGAAACGGATTGGTTCTGCGCTCGGTTCCGATTTTCGTCGGCGGCCCGTGGCCGGGTAGCACTGTGACGTCGTCTCCGAGCGGAAACAATTTTTTGCTGATCCCGGTGATAAGCAGATCGATATCTCCGCCGGGCAAATCACCTCGCCCAATGCTTCTGGCAAAGAGGACATCGCCGCCGATGAGCAATTTATCTTTGCGCGAATAGAAGCAGAGGCTGCCCGGGCAATGCCCGGGCACTTCCAGAACTTGGAAATCTGCGCCGAGAAAATTTCGGCTTGGCGTCTCCTCAATCAAAAAATCCGCCTCGGACGGCTCGATCTCGAGTGCGAAACCAAAATTGCGAAAAAATGCCCGGTCGGAAATCATAGGCGCGGTGAGCGGGTGACATGCAATTGGGCACCCAAACTGGCGCTTAATCCTGGCAACATCCTGGACGTGATCGATATGCCCATGTGTCAGGAGTAAAAGTTTCGGCTCAACCCTAAGCGAACGCGCCCATTCGCAAGCGCCATCAGGAGCGTCGAACAAAATCCATCCCTCCGGCGCTTCAAATAAATAGCAATTCGTTTCAAAAATGCCGCCGCAAAAGCTTTTGTAGTTCATTGTGATTCGCTGCATTGAGGGTATACGACTAAAAGTGTGAGTTTTTACGAATATTGAATGTTCGCCGTCCTCGATTGTCTTATTCCAACCTACATGTCGATCTCGTTTCATCATCTTGCGTTTCGTCGCGAAACCTGCCAAGGTGGGAAACCGCGTAAGTACAAATGAAATCACGTCTCCAGCGAAGCCTCGCCTTGTGCGCCGTCGTTTTAACGGCCGTGACTGCCGCGCCACCTGTGGTAGCGGCGTCGAAAGAAACGATCGCCATGTCGGTCGGCCGGCTCCTGGAAGAAGGCCATTATACCCGCCAGAAGCTGAATGAGGAGATCTCGAAAAAATTCCTGCAGAGTTATCTGGAGTTGCTCGATTTCAGTCATCTCTTCTTTACGCAACAAGACGTTGACGCACTCAATACAAAATATGCCAACTCGATAGCAGGGGACGTTCTTCTCGGTACGCTGAAACCAGCTTACGAGATTTACGCTCTATATACGAAACGGGTTGATGACCGGGTCGCAAAGATAAAAGAGCTGTTGAAGCAGCCGATCGATTTCAAGAGCAATGCCACGGTCGAGTTGAGCCGCCAAAAATCGCCATGGCCAAAAGATGAAGCCGAGGCCGACCAGCTCTGGCGAGGTCGCATCACAAACGAGCTGTTGCAGGAGCATCTGAGCGAACATCCGATTGAGCCCGCGCCGCAACTAGTCGCTCGCCGTTATGATCGTTTGGCCCGCAACGTGCACGAGCAAGACAAGGACGAGCAAATTAAACTTTTTCTAGATGCGCTTGCACAGGCGTACGACCCGCATTCGGAATACCTGAGCAAGGCGGACATGAAGAATTTCAGCATTAACATGGGCCTCTCGCTCGTAGGCATCGGCGCCATGCTTCGGTCCGAAGATGGCTATGCGAAAATTGAAAGCCTGGTGCCCGGCGGACCCGCGCAACTGGATGGGAGGCTGAAAGTGGGCGATCGGATTACCGCTGTGGCGCAGGGGCAGGCGGACTATGTCGATGTTCGCGAGATGCGGCTGGATAAAGTTGTCGAGATGATCCGCGGAAAAAAAGGCACGCGTGTGAGATTGCTGGCCATTCCCTCGGATGCCACCGATCCGTCGCGCCGGAAGAATGTCGAGCTGGTGCGGGATGAAATTAAGCTGAAAGATCAGGAAGCCCGCGCTGATATCATAATGAAAAAGGATGAGAACGGCGATCCGATAAAACTCGGGTGGCTTACACTCCCTTCATTTTATGCAGACATGGACAGGCACCAGAAGAGCACGACGCGCGACGTGCTTGCGTTGCTCAAGCGGTTAAAGAAAGAAAACATCGCCGGTCTCGTGATTGATCTGCGGCGAAATGGGGGCGGCTCCCTGGAAGAGGCACTCTCGCTCACCGGTTTGTTTTTGAAATCCGGCCCGATTGTCCAAACCAAAGATTATAATGGAAGTATCAGGATTTCTTCCGATCCAGATCCGGGTATCGCTTATTCCGGGCCGCTAATCGTTTTGACCAGCCGGCAAAGTGCGTCTGCCAGCGAGATTTTCGCAGCTGCACTCCAGGATTATGGTCGCGCAGTGATCGTCGGCGACAAGAACACATTTGGCAAAGGTACCGTGCAGACGATCCTCCCGATCGGCCGATTCGCTTCGCTGTTGGGCAGCCATTCCGATGAAGACGGTGCGTTGAAGCTGACTATCCAAAAATTTTATCGCGTGGCCGGCGGATCCACACAGCTGCATGGCGTGGCTTCCGACATTGTTCTGCCAAGTTTGAGTGATCTCCCGGAGTTCGGTGAAGGCGCGCTGAAAAATGCCTTGGTTTACGACGAAGTGACGAAGGCGAAATACACGAAATGGTCCGACAACCATTCACTGTTTGTTGACCAATTGCGGGGACGCTCGGAAGAACGCGTCAAAAACGATGCCGAATTCCATTACGTGATGGAGGACATCGATCGTTTGCGGCACAAGATGGATGAGAATCGAATTTCGCTGAACGAAGATGCGCGAAAAAAAGAGCTTCAGGACGATAAACTGCGGAAGGAAATGCGTTCGAAAGAGCGCCTGGCGCGAAACCAGGAGGAGCCGCGAATTTACCGGCTAACGCTAGACACGGTTGATAAACCGAATCTGCAATTGATCATGTATCCCGGGAAATTAGCCGAGGCGAAGAAAAATGGGGTTTCGCCGAAAGTTGATCCTGAAGCCGCTTCCGATGCAGATTCGGAATTGACTTCCGGCGGTCGAGAAGGCGATAGCAAAGAACCGACTATCGATCCTGAGCGCGACGAGACACTAAATATTCTGACTGATCTTGTCGATCTTTCGCGCGGGCCAAAGACGGCGAGCACGAATCACTGAGTCCGAGCGGCGGGCAACGCCCTCGCCAATTTAGACAATCGCCTCCAGAATGTGATGTAGCGTCCGCTGTCGGGACAGACTAAGCAGGTTCGTGAACATCTTGCGCTGAGACAGCGCAGACTACAGCCAATGGCGCTTGTGCGGCCTACCGCCACCAAGGCCACGGGGGCGCAGGCGGTCCAAAGCGGGGGTCAAATTGCCGGCCGAAGCGAGGATCTGCAAATCTATTGCCACCTCGCATGAACGGGGATTGCGATTGCCCTAGATAACGGCCAGTCGGTGTTCTGCCAAACACGGTGACCGGAGTGCCGACGCCGACCGAGTTGAAGAACGCAATTGCATACTGTTCGGGCATGCGAACACAGCCATGCGACGCCGGATAGCCCGGCAAATATCCGGCGTGCATTCCATCCGCCCCGGAGAACCGCATGAAATAATGCATCGGAGCGGGAATAAATTTCCCTCCGCGTGGAACCGACATGTCAGCGTCGGCGTCCGCCACGACGGTGTTTCCGCGCGCATCGACGATTTTCCCGTACATGCTCGAATAGTGGCTTCTTTCTTTCTCCAGAACCTTGAATGAACCAGTCCGGGTGAGATGGCCGTAACGGCCACTGGAAACCGGCGACGCCAACACTGGCCGTCCATCTTGAAGCAGATAGGCCATCTGCTCTTGCAAATCGATTTCGACTGAACTTTCTGCGCGCAACGAAATGGCTGCGCAGACAAAGAGCGAAAGCACAATGATCGTCCTCACACCGCGTATAAACCCGCGCGATACGCGAAAGTCGCACGCTCAGGGGCATGAACTCTACACCGCTATCGGAGCTTTGATCGATGGGTGCGGGTTGTAACCCATAAGTTCGAAATCTTCGAACTTGAAACCGTGAATGTCTTTAACAGTCGGATTCAATCTCATCCTGGGCAAGCATCGGAAATCACGTGAAAGCTGCTCGCGTGCCTGTTCAAGGTGGTTGTTGTAGAGATGGAGATCACCGAACGTATGAACGAAATCGCCAGGTCTTAAATCACAAACCTGGGCCACCATCATCGTGAGCAGCGAGTATGATGCGATGTTGAATGGTACGCCGAGAAACAGATCGGCGCTGCGTTGATATAGCTGACAACTTAATTCGCCATCCTGAACGTAAAACTGGAAAAGCACGTGACATGGTGGGAGTGCCATGTTCTCGATTTCAGCCGGGTTCCATGCGCTCACGATGAGCCGTCGGCTCTGTGAATTTGATTTGATTTGCTCGATGAGATTATCGATTTGATCCACTCGCGCTCCGTTTGCGCCTTGCCAGTCCCGCCATTGCGCCCCATACACACGACCGAGATCACCGGTTTTGTCGGCCCACTCATCCCAAATAGTGACTCCATGCTCATTAAGGTAACGAACATTGGTGTCGCCGCGGAGAAACCACAGTAGCTCGTAAATAATGGATTTGATATGCAACTTTTTTGTCGTCAGCAGCGGGAAGCCTAGTCCCTCATTGCGCAGGTCAAACCGTGTCTGCGCACCGAACACTGATAACGTTCCCGTCCCTGTGCGATCTGCGCGCGGCCGACCTTTCTCAAGCACGAGTCGGAGCAGATCATGGTATTGACGCACACGAAAATTTTATCCTGATGTGCCCATTCGCGAAACAGAATTTCTTCCCATCACTTTGTTGTAAGCAGCGTAATACGTGGAACGTTTTAGAATACAATGTGTGAGTGCGAATGAGGTCGTAAGGCGATTCGTATGTGACATGACAACGAAGTGCGCCGGCGCTTGAGCAGAGGCCGGCGTGGAACCAAGTTTTCCCGACCGGAATGGAGGCGCGCCGCATTGGCTCGACAGGCCTTGGCAATCGCGTCGGAACCGAGCCGAATTGTCTCGGATCGGAGAAAGCAGTTCATCGCCTGATCGGCGTTAGCTTCTGGAGAACAGTAACTTAAGCCAGGCGTCAGGGCCTGGCGTAAGGCTTGCTTAGACTTATTGGGTTAAAGCCCGCCACGGCGATTCTGTCCGTCGGCGACTTTACCAAGAAAGGATTTTTTAATTTATGGCTAAAGTTTTAGGCATCGATTTGGGCACCACCAACTCCTGCATGGCCGTGATGGAGGGTGGCGACCCGGTAGTTTTGGAAAACAGTGAAGGCGCACGCACGACGCCTTCGGTGGTTGCCTTCACAAAAAACGGCGAACGACTGGTCGGCCAGGCTGCGAAACGCCAGGCAGTGACCAACCCGCAAAACACGATCTTCTCGATCAAGCGCTTCATGGGCCGCAAGTACGATGAAGTCCAGGAGGAAATCAGGCGCGTCCCTTACAAGGTCGTGAAGGCTGCCAACGGCGACGCGCACGTGCAGGTCGAGATCAACGGCCAACGCAAAACATTCTCGCCGCCGGAAATCTCGGCGATGATTTTGTCGAAGTTAAAAGCCGATGCGGAAGCAAAGCTCGGCGAAAAAATCACGCAGGCCGTCATTACGGTCCCAGCCTATTTCAACGACTCGCAGCGCAACGCCACGAAGGATGCGGGCAAGATCGCGGGCATGGAAGTTTTACGCATCATTAATGAACCCACAGCAGCATCGCTCGCTTACGGTTTGGACAAGAAAAAAGACGAGGAGATTGCAGTTTACGATTTGGGCGGCGGCACGTTCGATATTTCCGTTCTTGAAATTGGCGACGGCGTTTTCGAAGTAAAAGCGACGAACGGTGATACGCACCTTGGCGGTGACGACTGGGATGCGCGTATCATGGATTGGATCATTAATGAGTTCAAAAAGGATACGGGCATCGATTTAAGCAAGCAGCCGGATGCGGTTCAACGGATCAAGGAGGAAGCTGAGAAAGCCAAGATCGCGCTTTCATCCACGCAGGAATACGAAATCAATCTGCCGTTCATCACGGCGGACGCGAGCGGGCCGAAGCACATTCAGAAGAAGTTGACCCGCTCGAAGATGGAACAGCTTTGCGATGATTTGTTCCAACGCACCATTCCGCCGGTAAAGGCTTGCTTGAAAGACGCAGGCGTAACCGAGCGAGAAATCGACGAGCTAGTGCTGGTGGGCGGCATGACACGCATGCCCAAAGTACAACAGATTGCACGCGACCTTATCGGCAAGGAACCCCACAAGGGAGTAAACCCTGACGAGGTGGTCGCGATCGGCGCTGGCATTCAGGGCGGCGTCCTAAAAGGCGACGTCAAAGATGTGCTCCTTCTCGATGTTACACCGCTTACGCTTTCGATCGAAACAGCCGGCGGCGTGGCTACATCGATGATTCCGCGGAACACGACAATTCCGACGAGAAAATCGCAGATCTTCTCGACTTACAGCGACAACCAGCCAGGCGTAGAGATCAAGGTGTTACAAGGTGAGCGCCCACTGTCCCGCGACAATAAACAACTTGGCGTCTTCCACCTCGACGGAATTCCACCCGCTCCGCGTGGTGTGCCGCAGATCGAAGTAACTTTCGATACGGACGCGAACGGTATTCTGCACGTCTCGGCCAAAGATTTGGGCACTGGGAAGGAACAGAAAATTTCCATCACCGGCAGTTCCGGTCTTTCCAAGGAAGAAGTGGAGAAGATGCAGCGCGAAGCCGAAGCGCACGCCGAAGAGGACAAGAAAGCGAAGGAAGCCATCGAGATCAAGAACAACGCCGACATGCTCGCGTATCAGAGCGAGAAGCAGCTAAAAGAACTCGGTGACAAGATTTCCGGGGACAAAAAGAAGCAAGTCGAAGACGCCATTGCCGCGGTGCGCGACGCGATCAATCGCAACGACGTCGACGCGATGAAGCGGACCTACGACGACCTGCAGAACAAGTTCCAGGAAGTCAGCGCCGAGCTTTACAAGCAAGCATCAGCGCAAGCCGGCCCGCGCCCGGGTCGGCAGCCCGGACCTGAAGCGGAGCCGCGCGGTGGCGCCGAAGAAGGCGCCGGCAAACGCGAAGGCGACGTTGTCGACGCCGAGTTCGAAGTCGTCGACGAAGACAAGAAGAAATAACCACAATTTGCCGGCGGCGGTCGCAACGTCGACAGTCGCCGGCTTAACCACAAAACAAACCAAAAGGAGTAAACGAAAACCTATGGCAGCAGTTAACGTAAGACCGCTTGGAGATCGGGTGCTGGTGCAGCCGATCGAAGAGCAGGAAATGAAAAAAGGCGGGATCATCATCCCCGATACCGCCAAGGAAAAACCGCAAGAGGGAAAAGTGGTTGCTCTGGGCACCGGGAAAGTCAATGAGGAAGGAAAGAAAATCGATTTCACGGTGAAAAAGGGTGACCGTGTGCTGATCTCAAAATACGGCGGCACCGAAATCAAAATCGACGATCAAAATTATCTGATCATGCGCGAGGACGACATCCTCGGCATTGTTGGGTAACCCCGTCGCTCAACAACCTGTCCGCCGTAGCCTTGGCGAAGGCGGATCAACCAACAACTATCAATTAAAAAATATGGCAGCTAAACAACTACAATTCGATGAAAACGCGCGGCATACCTTGCTGCGCGGTATCGAGAAACTGGCGAAGGCCGTGAAGGCCACGCTCGGCCCGTCCGGCCGCAACGTCATTCTCGACAAGAAATTCGGCAGCCCCACAATTACAAAGGACGGTGTGACCGTCGCCAAAGAGATCGAGCTCGAGGATCCGTATGAAAATATGGGCGCTCAGCTCGTGCGCGAGGTCGCTTCTAAAACTTCGGACGTGGCTGGCGACGGCACAACGACAGCGACGATCCTCGCGGAATCCATTTACCGCGAAGGTCTGCGCAACGTCACTGCCGGTGCGAACCCGACTTCGTTGCAGCGTGGCATCATGAAAGGTGTCGATGCAATCGTGGAGGAGCTGAAGAAGCTCTCCAAGAAAGTCAGCGATCGCACTGAGATCGCGCAGGTCGCGACCGTTTCGGCCAACTGGGACAAGACGATCGGCGAGATCATCGCCGACGCGATGGACAAAGTTGGCAAGGACGGTACGATCACGGTCGAGGAAGCCAAATCGATCGAGACCACTCTGGAAGTGGTCGAGGGTATGCAGTTCGATAAAGGTTATCTGTCGCCCTACTTCGTCACCAACGCGGAGGCGATGGAAGCCGTGCTCGAAAACGCTTACATCCTCATTTATGAGAAAAAAATCTCGAGCTTGAAGGATCTGCTCCCGTTGCTTGAGAAAGTGGCCAAGGCTGGCCGTCCGCTGCTCATCATCGCGGAGGACGTGGAAGGCGAAGCGCTGGCGACTCTGGTCGTGAATAAACTGCGCGGCACATTGCAGGTCTGCGCGGTGAAAGCGCCTGGCTTTGGCGATCGTCGGAAGGCGATGCTGGAAGACATTGCGGTGCTCACCGGTGGCCGTCTGATAAGCGAAGATCTCGGGATCAAACTCGAGAACATCAAACTCGAAGACCTCGGCAAAGCGAAGCGCGTCACCATTGACAAGGAGAACACAACCATTGTCGAAGGTGACGGCAAAAAAGCCGATATCCAGGGCCGCGTTGCCCAGATCCGTCGTCAAATCGAAGAGACGACCAGCGATTACGATCGCGAGAAATTGCAGGAGCGCCTGGCGAAACTCGCGGGTGGCGTTGCAGTCGTCAACGTCGGCGCTGCGACCGAAACCGAGATGAAAGAGAAAAAGGCGCGCGTCGAGGATGCGTTGCACGCCACGCGTGCGGCGGTCGAGGAAGGCATCGTCGCGGGTGGCGGTGTCGCGTTGCTGCGTGCGCAGAAAGCGCTCGAGAACGTGAAGAACCTCGAAGGCGACGAGAAGATCGGCGTGCAGATTGTGCGTCGCGCCATTGAAGAGCCCACGCGTCAGCTTGCCGACAACGCAGGCGCCGAAGGCGCGCTCGTTGTCGAGGAAGTCAAGAAGCGCAAAGGCAACGAAGGTTACGACGTTTCCACCGGCGAATACACCGACCTGGTGAAAGCCGGGATTGTCGATCCGACAAAGGTCACGCGCACGGCGTTGCAAAACGCCGCGTCGATCGCAGGCCTGTTGCTCACCACCGAAGCATTGGTCACCGAGATTCCTGAAAAGGAAAAAACTCCTCCAATGCCACCGGGCGGCATGGGCGGCATGGATTACTAAGCCGAAACAACAAATGAATCACAGCAGCCGAGCTCGAAAGGGCTCGGCTGTTTTGCTTAAGGAGTAAAATGGATCGAAAAGAATTTATTGAGCACGTTCGTCGCGGCAGCGGAAAATTTCGCGTCGACGAAATCAAGATTTCTTTCCCGAACGTTGAAGTACGTGGTTCCGGGGTACTCGATGTTCTGGAACACTGTTTTCGACTTTATGTTCGGTTGCCGAACGGCGTCGTTCCCCCACAGATGCCGCGAGGAGTCGTGTCTCAGGAAGAGTTCGGCACCCTGCAAGGGATAATCGACCACGATTTGTCGTTCGAAGCTAAAAATGTCCCGCCACACCACCAGCACTCAGGCCACAATGGGCGGTCGACACTTCGATACAATTTCGACGCCATCGAGCTTTCTCCTGTTGGTTCGGACAACCAGACGTACGAAGAGATTCGACGAAGTTTGGAGCGACTCGAATCCCCTGAGGCGACACAAGAAACGACGAGCGAAGCTGAACCTTCCCAACAACAGAACGCCTCTTCCGTCACGTTTTCTGGACTTCTGCGCGGTTTTAAGCTTATCGCCCGTAATGCCGGAACAACGATTGTGGAGCGCAATGATTTTCTGGGTGAGCGCGAATCAAGACGAAACGATACTCAGTGCGGCGATTTGTCCGGCGACTGGGAATATGGGCTGATTGAGCGCGGCGAAGACGTAGAATTTCATCTCCAACTTAAATCTGGCCGCGGGTCGGCGGGCGCGAGTCAGGACTTGGCGGTTTTAGATGCGTTCTTGAAAGCGGTCGCTTTCATCCATGGACAGCACGCTTGGCCATTCACACTTCAATTTCGCAGAGATCACAAACTGATCACCGATCAGGTGCGGCCACCGAAAGTGGCTAAGCGCAGCCCACACCAGCCTTTTAATGAACGTATTTGGTTCAATGCAGTTGTTGGCAGTTTGCAGTGGGATTTTGGACTGGCACTGAAAAAAGCTTACGCTTTTTTTCGCCAGGACAATCAACTCACTGATGAGGTTTCGGAATTGTTGTTCCTGTGTCGAGAAGCCGCAGGCGGCGATGCGCACACGACTGTCACTAATATCGCACTGTGCTCATTGTTGGACAGTGCGGTGAACTTAGTTTTCGAGGAAAAAATCGAGCGCCAGCAAACGGAAGGCGCCAGCGCATTCAACGATGCGCGCTCGAAGCTCCTGGCCTTTATCGCGGAGAACAGTGCCAAAATGGGTCGTGTTTCAGAAGAGGCGTGGCGTCGTTTCCAAGCGATCATCAGCAATTCCGAGTTCTATGCTGCGCGGGAAAAATTTCGCTCAGTGGGCGAACATCTCGGATTTAAATGGGAAGGTGATTGGCAAGAGATCTTCAAATTTTGGGCGAAGTGGCGCTCGCGATTGATTCATCGAGGAAGTAGTCGTGATGAAGAATCCGTCGCAACGCACTTCAGCATCGGATCGCGGGTAATAGGCGCGATCCATATGCTAGCCTTAAAGCTAATGGGCTACGAAGGAGTGATGGTCAGTTCAACCTTCGAGGACGCCATACGCAAAATCTGACAACTCAGCGATACTTCCCACCGAAAAACTTCTTGTATCCGCTTGTATGCACAGAATTTCAGTCAATTCGTCAGTGATCCGGTCGGTGGGATATGATCGCGAGATCGCGATTCTTGAAATAGAATTCACGAATGGCGCCATGTACGAATACGGCGGAGTCCCGGAAGAAATTTATGCCGAATTGCTCGCCGCTGAATCCAAGGGAGCATATTTCGATGCTTGCATAAGAGATCCTCGATATTCGTGCAGGCGGTTGTCGTGAGCACCCTCGCAGGTGAGCCCAACGGTTTCGGCATATGCCAGTGGCTGTTCCCAAGAATGCCAACCGCTGCACCACGATCATTTATTTCTGCCTTGAATGACATTGGCATTTTTCTGCAAATTGATATGCTGCGACTGTGATTGACCGAAATGTGATTCACTGCGGCGACGCGCAGCAGCTCATCCAAGCCGTGCCGGATGAAAGCATCGACCTAGTAATCTGCGACGGCCCATATGGAGTCAGCAACAATTCATGGGATCACATCGGGAACGTGCAGGGATTCAATCTGCTTCTGATCAAGCGCCTGAGCCGAAAATTAAAGCGTGGCGGGAGCCTCTATTTATTTGGAAAAGCGGACTGCCTCGACTTCATCGACTATCGTCCATTCCTGCGCCTGAGATCGAGAATAGTGTGGTATCAACCGAGCAGGCTCGGTCAGGGCAGATTCGGTTATACCAACAATTATGATGTTATCTGCTACTTTGTTAAGGGCGATCGACCAAACGCTTTTAATCTGGACGACATAAGGGTTCCTCAACTCGTGGAGCTAGGGCATCGCCTAAGATGTGAGCGAGTCCCTTCGGTTGTAAACGGACCGTTTGGCAAAACGAAGTTTAACGAGAAAGGAAAAAATCCGGGCGACGTGTGGGGGGACATTAAGCAATTAACCTACAAATCCAAAGAGTTGGTTAACCGAGGTGCGCTTCATACGATTCAAAAACCGGAACGGTTAATCGAGCGTCTCGTCCTCGCTAGTTCCAGTGTGGGAGACATTGTATTAGATCCGTTTGCTGGCGTTGGGACCGTTGCTGTTGTCTGCAAACGCCATCAAAGGAACTTCGTTGCCTTTGAGATCAATCCTGATTTTGTGGGAATCGGAAATAGGAGACTTGCCGATGTCGAGCGAGAAGGACCTGTCCTCAACTTTAGCGGCCACAAAGAAGATATTTCACAAGATTATCGAACTTGTTCTGCAGGCCGCTGAGTTGGCTCGTTCGGTGGGCATCCAGAACCTACTTCAGCCCGGGTTAGTCAAGGAGCTTATCATCGCCGATATTTTGGGACACCAACCGATTACGTCGAAGCGGGCAGCGGACGCCTGTGATCCAAACGATCCCTCGATACTTTACGAATATCTTTCGTGTAAAGAAGGAGGATCCGGTCAGTTGGATCGGATGTTTAAGGAGCCGCTTATCAAACGAGAGGAATCGTTGCTCCGAATCACTCGAAATAAAAAGTTCTACTTTGCTGTCTTTTTTGCCGACAACCAGACCAAGGTCAAGGTCATTTATGAGTTAGACGTCGACGTTGTCTTGGCAGAAGCGATACGACAGCTCGATCGAAGCAGAAACGTCATCTCGCATGTAGGTTTCAATGAAGTGTGGGCTCGAAAGCACGGGAAAGTAGTCTTTCAAGATGGAAAAAATCTCTAAGGGATTCATCGGTAGCTGAAGAACGTCGATCCTGTTTTCTGGATTTCGTTTCGATGTCAGTTCTGCCTTGCCTTACGCGTCTCGGTCGCGATCTCCATAAATCGACCACCGACCTCGATTGCAAATTCGTCCGCAAACTGAAATACAACATAGCCCTCCTTTTTCTTTACCTGCTTAAGTGCACGGCGGCGTTCGCCGCGCACGTCGCATTCAGTTCCGGCTAGCTCTAACATTTCCAAAAAGGCTGCTCGCAAGTCTTCACCAACCTCGTCCCTCATATGGACGGCAGCGTAAGGAGTTAGAAATTCATTGCAAGTTGGCTGCTTTGCTGCCGTTGAACGAAGCAGACGTGATCGTAAACTCGAACTGATGGCTCATGTTCGTAAAGACACGCTCGCGAAGACGGTGCAATGCTGGAAGCATCTGCGGCCATATTGAAACGGGAAAATCTTTTAGCTTCCGCAGGCCGTCTTTCACCGGCAGCACCGTTTGATTCGGGGGTGGGGAATGGGGTCGGAGCTTACTATCGACACTTTGTCAGGCGGATTGAAAGGGACTGCCTAAGATCGACATCTCCGCACTGAATTCAGATTCCTCGTTTCATCGCCGAAATAAGACCGGGATCATGTGATCTTGCCGATTGTGCGCGATTCGCGGATCATTATTCAGTTCTTTAGGTTAAAGGAATCAACAAGAGGGATCACCCATATGAAACGAATGATTTTTTTGGCGACTGGGGCCGCGGCTTTGCTCGCGTTCTCGGCCTGCGACAAAAAGACATCAGACGACCTCAAACAGAAGGCCGAGGATGCGAAACAGAAGGTCGAGAGGAAAGCGAAAGAGGCAAAGGAAGCTGCCGACAGGCAAATCGAGAAAGCGAAGCCGAAGCTCGAGGAATTGGGGGACAAAGCAAAAGAGGCGACGAAAGACGCGCAGCCGAAACTTGAGCAGCTCGGGAAGAAGGCGAAGAACGCAACGCAGGACGCGATCGACAAAACAAAGCAGGCGGCTGGCTCCGCGGTCGAAAACCTAAAGAATGCCACCAGCGCGTCGCCTGCAGGGGCAAGTCCGACGCCGACCCCCTAACAGCAGCGCAACAGCGAATCTGTACCAAACGCGAGATCGCGTCTAAAAACATTTGACATTCACCCCCGCGACAAGCCTCCCATTCCCTTAATTGCTGGGACGCCTGCGACAAGCTAACATTTGGGTAATGAGTCTCGCGGAAATCAAGGCAGCCATTCAGCAGCTCTCGTTCGAGCAGCGCGCCGAACTCGCGGCGTGGCTGCACGGCTGGGAAAACGACGATTGGGACGAGCAGATGAAGCGTGACGTCGGGAGCGGCAAGCTCGACAGCGTTCTGCACGAAGTAGAGGAAGACATCAAAGCGGGAAGAGTGCGCGAGATGCCGTGAAGTCCAGAACGCATCGGCGTTTCTGGCACGAGTTCAATCGATTACCAGCTCACGTCCAATGTCTCGCTCGGGAAAAGTTCCAATTGTGGATTCGTGACCCGTTCCATCCATCGATGCAGTTCAAGCCGCTTGTCGGAAACGTCTGGCCCGTGCGAATCGGTGATCACTATCGCGCTCTTGCGCAGAAGCATGGCGATCTGGTCGTCTGGTTTTGGATCGGCACGCACGAAGACTATAGTACTTTCGTTAACCAACTCCGTTAAGATCTGTATCCGTGAGCACGAGAGAGCCCGGTTGTTTTGTCTGGGGAGCACACGCTGCCAGCGTGTTCATCTCGGCAGCTTGCCGAGATGTTTGTAGTTCGCGAGCACACCGTCTGAGTAGATGGTTGCCGGCAAGCTGCCGGCAACTACAGGCCAGCGGCCTGTGCTCCCCGGAAAATAATGTGTGCTTGCCATATGTGGCTCTCTTGCGCATGATGAAGTCCCGATGATCAGGGCGAATTGTCGGGCGCGCTTCACCGCGGCTGATTTCGACTTCATTGTGCGCACGCTCGCGCGTTCGCAAACCGACCAAGTCTCGCTTGTCGATCTTCTGAGCGATATCGAAACGCGCGATTCCATTCTGGACCATCCGCGATTGGTCGATGCAATCCTAAATCACTGCGGGCATCTACGGATCTCATCTCAGTTTTATTTTTACGTTCTGGCCCGGCACGTTTTGCAGCAGGGCGGGATCGGCGACCGCAAGCTTTGCGATTATGTCGCGTCGTTGCTTGAGACTTTTTCGCGCGCGAGCCGGTTGCAGATCTCTGATGAAATCGATCAGCGCGCGCACCAGTATATTTCCGACATGTTGATCGCGCTGACCCGCGCGACTCCAGAGCAAGCGTTTTTGCTCCGGGCACATGTCGGGAATTACTCGCTTTTCATTAGCGGTATTTTTCACGAGAACACGCAGCTGCGCAGTTTGCGCGGCGGACCAGATCTCGAATTCTATGAGCAAGTCGGCCGGACAAACTATCAACTTGTGGCCTCACACGCCGTCGCTCGCCGCTGCGAACTGGACGACGTCTTCGAAGGACTAGCCGATCGATTTCGCGACGTGCGGCTCGCGCTCAATCAGTTGTCCGATCGTTTGCTCAATCTCGATGATCCGGCAGCTGCCGGACGCCCGTCGATGTGTTTGTGAAGGCGAATGCTTCTTGGCCAAACGACCTTCTTGTGCACGGCGGACTAGAGACCGCCGCTCCTTGGTAACCTGTGAACGAAACGCTATTCAGCCAAATCCAGAAGTTGTTCGAGCGAACCTACGCGCAAGTCGGGATCAATCTGGAGGATTGTTTGATCGATCGGACACGTTGTGCGCAGTTGTCGGTGCTCGCTGGAAAATCTGCGCGGGAATTAAGCGAGCTCGCGCGCACGTTTCTGCGCTGCGCCGGCGAACAACTTTACGTCGGGATTTATTATTCGCGCTGGCTCATCGAACAACTCGAACAACACGATCCGCGCGCTGGTTTGGGTGACCGCAATATCCGCTCCCTCATCATGTTCGTCGAGGAACTCAATCATGCGCTTCATGCTGCGCTTCAGTTCAAAAGAGGAATCCGCGAGATCGCATCGGAAGATTTTGCGCGCAATCTTGAGCTCCAAGCGCAGGTCGATACGTATCTTGTTCTCCTACTCTTTGTCGCTTTTTTTCGTAAACCCCAGCGTATCTCGAGAGCTGACCGACGCTGGTTGCACTTCCATCTTTTCGTCCGGCAATGCCCAGACGCATTTCGCGACGCAAACCTGCGCGGCCGCTATCTCGAGACAAGCCAACTCGCCGCGACCTACACACATTACCTCGACACCCTCAATGGTCAGCGGCGCCTCGATGAAATCCGCCGTTTCCATTCCCTCGATTACTCTGGGAAAAGAGAGCGGATTCTGGCGTTGATGGAGAGCACGAGCAAGTAGAGGAAAGTACCCCGTCGGTCGCGCGCGGCTTCGATTCGCGAAACGAGTCATCAGGGATCGCGCCGCAAAATCGCTGCATCCACACTCGACGATTCGTCGGATCACTTGATACACTTATCGCTTGCCGGTGCCCGTGGGACAAATTAAGCCAGACTAACCTGAGCATGGCGGAAACACCTACAGCGCAGCAGATGCTGGATCAGGAAATGATCGCGCGGATTGGCCGCCGCGATCAAAGCGCCTTCAGCGCCCTTTACGATCGACTGAGCGGTCCACTCTATTCTTTGGCGATGAAAATGCTCGGAGATCCTGCAGAGGCGCAGGACGCTTTGCAGGATGTTTTCCTCCAAATATGGTCGCGTGCCGGAAGTTACGACCCAGATCAGAGCAGCGTGTTCAGTTGGACGGTGCTGCTGACGCGAAGCCGAGTCATCGATCGATTGCGGGCGCGCGGCCGGCGTTCACGCGTCGTGGTCGCCTCCACTGAAGATACACCTACCGCCGCGGCGGATGCATCCACCGTGGAGAGCGCCGCGGATACCGCTGAGAAGAATGATGAGGCAGCGCGTGTGCGATATGTATTGACCAATTTGCCTCCCGAACAACGCGAGGCGATCGAAATGGCTTTTTTTGAGCATCTCAGTCACCACGAAATTGCGGCGCGGCTTGGGCAACCGCTGGGCACGGTTAAAGCCCGAATCCGCCGTGGACTGCTTAAATTGAGGCAACGACTTAGGACCTTATGATTTCGGAGGAACAACAGGATCAGGCAGCGCTCTACGCGCTCGGGTTGCTCGCCGCGAATGAGGACGCTGCGTTCGAATCCGAGTTGACAGCGAACGCTGAATTGCGCGATCTCGTCCGCGAGCTGCGCGAGGCGGCCGGCAACCTCGCCCTAACCGCTCCATCGCTGCCGCCGCCTGCATCGTTAAAGCACCGCATCATGCGTGAGATTGCGATGAAAACGGAAGAGCGGACTGTCGTGCCCCTGCGACGCCCTGCGGTTGGCTGGGTGCCGTGGGCAATCGCGGCGGCGTTGGCAGTGTTTTGCGGCCTACTCGCTGTCGATCGCGTGCGGCTGGAGCACCAACTTGCCGATATACGCGCGGTCGACCCGCTGATGCAGACGACGTTTTATACTCTTGCGCCGTCTGCGCCTGCACCGGCAGATGCAAAAGCGACGGTCGTGTGGCAACCTGGCCGTCAAAGCGGCGTGATTCGTATCAGCAACCTTCCTGCGGCGCAGCCGGGCAAGGATTATCAGTTGTGGGCGGTCGATGCGGAGCACAAGGATCCAATTAGCGCAGGTATCATTCGGGTAGATCAGAATGGGGTCGCGCAAGTTCGCTTCAAGCCGGTTGAGAAAGCGGAGCACGTGAAGGCCTTTGCGATCAGCTTGGAGCGCGAAGGCGGCGTCCCCAAAAAAGAGGGACCCATTCTGCTCGTTGGGACGACCTGAAATAGTTCGTAATCGTCTCCCGCTCGCGATCGCTGTCGTTAGCGAGCCTTCGGACGAAGCATCCAGGCGGATGGCTGCGGCGTTTCACCGGGCATCTTGACAGCAAGCATTTTTATTTTTCATACTGGGCGTCCTCGCCGGATCAGTCGTTGCGCAGGAAAACGGCACATCGTTATCTCCGACATCCGCGATGGCAGAGACCAGTTTCAACCTCGATTACGGCAACAATCAAATCGTCGAGCGCGCCATCGACGAACGTGTTATTGATCGGCTCGGCTTGGTCGATCGCGCCGACGACGATTCCGCTCGTTACAGTATATCGCTCGACCTGGAGAACGAAGATAGCGACTGGAGTTTCGAAGTCACTGTCACGATGGAATTTTGATTCGAACGGCTGAAAGCGCGGACGGGGTAGAAGGAGCGCTTGGCGCCGACCTGCGCGAACAATTTCTTGCGCAATCCAAATTTTTTTTGTGTTGCGACTGCATCCACTCACCGCATCTCGGCGTAATGCTTGCCAAACGCGAAAAAAATGGAAACTTGCAAACAACGGATCAGCATGCGCGCTCACAATTGCGCCGCGAAGGTCTTTAGGTCCGTCGCTCCGCTCCTGCTGATCGCCTCGCTGCTGGTCCTTTACGCTCGGCCGAAGAACAAGAGCGAAGCGAACCAGACCACTGTTGCTGCCATTTTTGACGATCCGCTGTCTTTGGTTTTGACGCCACAAACAGGCGACAGTCGCACCGACAAAGAGATTTCGCGGCTCCAGCAGCAAATTCGCAGCGGCAGGAATGTTCAACTTTGGCTCGAACAACTCGGCTGGGCGTTCGTTGCGAAAGCGCGCGAAAGTTTCGACCCGGGTTTTTACAAACTGGCGGAGGAGTGCGCGCGGTGCATCGAAAAGCGCAATCCGCAAAGCGAGGAAGCAATGCTGTTGCGCGCGCACGTGCTGCAGAATCTGCATCGTTTCAAAGAATCCGAAACGCTGGCGCGGCGTCTCGTCCAGCAACGAGGACTGAGCTTTGACTACGGTCTTCTGGGCGATGCTTTGATGGAGCAGGGAAAGCTAAAGGACGCCGTTGAGGCCTATCAGCGGATGATGAATTTGAAGCCCGATCTGCACGCTTATGCCCGCGCGGCCCACATGCGCTGGCTCAAAGGCGATCTCGCGGGAGCGATCGAGGCGATGCAACTCGCTGTTGGCGCTGCCAGCCCGCTCAATGCCGAATCGGCCGCATGGGTGAACACGCGATTGGCCTTCTATGAGTTTCAAGCCGGCCAATTTCAAGAAGCAGAGCAACGGTGCGCCTTCGCCCTCACGTTTCAGAACAATTATCCGCCGGCGCTACTACTGCAGGGCAAAATGCTGTTGGCTCGAAACAGGTCCCGGGAAGCCGTGCACGCTTTGCAAAGCGCCGTGAAGCTAAATCCGCTTCCGGAATATCTGTGGACGCTCGCCGAGGCGCTGCGCGCAGTTGGTCACGAAAACGAAGCTTCTGGAATCGAGACGCAACTTCGCCAACGCGGCGCGATTGCGGATCCGCGTACATTAACGCTCTTTCTCGCGACGCGGCACGAGTCTCCGGAGACCGCCCTTCGACTTGCCCAAGCGGAACTCAATTCGCGCAGCGACGTCTTCACTCATGACGCCCTGGCCTGGTCGCTGGCTGGCGCAGGCAAACTCGCGGAAGCGTACGACGAAATGCAGCGCGCATTGGCCGAGGGCACTGAAGATGGGCGGCTGTTTTTTCATGCTGCGGTAATTGCCTCAAACACCGGTCACGCATCGGACGCAGATCGCTGGCTACGCAAGGCGAACGAGCTATCGCATCTCCTTTTGCCCTCAGAACGCAACCAACTTCCACATCCGACGGCTTCAGACGCCAAACAACAGGCGTCTTTGGCTCCAAACCCAACGAAAGCTTTTCCGCCCGGACGAAACACCGCGCGGAAAACTCAACCCCAAACCAAAACATAAAAAACAGATGAAAAAAATAACATACCTTCTGTCGCGTGGTCTCATGGCACTGCTTGCGGCGCACCTGATCGGCACGGCCCAAGCTTCCAGTCACCAGGACGCGCCGCTGATAATTCGCGACCCGTCAGCCAACACCACGGACGTTTACGCGTTCGTGCAAAATGAAAACGGAACAAAAAGTCTTGTCACCGCACTGGGCGTTTATCCCCACGAAGAGCCGGGCATCGGCCCAAACAAGTACAATTTCGACGACAACGTGCTCTACCAAATCCACATTGCGACCGGAAACGACGTAGCTGCGGGCAGAGCTACGGTAAGCTATGAGTTTAAGTTCAACACCACGTTCAGGAATCAGAACACGATTCTGCAGTCATACCTGGGTGTTATTAATGACGTCGGGGATGCTAACCAGAACCTCGTGCAAACTTACACCGTTACGAAGGTGGATCATCGCCACCACGACCATCGCACACTGCTAGGAACGGGTACCGTTCCACCCAACAATCAGGGCATAGCAACTCCGTTTTATAATCAGGGCAACGACGGCAACAATCCCGCGAAGGACGGTGTGGCCACGGAAGCGGAGTTGGATCGTTACACAACACAAACGATCAAGAACCTCGGCGGCGGTTACTTCTCATTCGCGGGTCAACGTGACGATGGCTTCTATGCCGACATCAATGCCATCTTCGATCTCTTGCAGCTTCGTTCGCCGGGCAAGGACTCACAGGGCGGATTCAACATTCACATAATGGCGCTGGTGATTCCGGTAAGCGAATTGGGCGGCGACCAGCAAATTGTCGGCGTCTATGCAACAACCAGCCGCCAGCAGATGCAAATACTACGCGATGAAACCAAGCGGTTGGTGAAAAATGCCGGTCCGGAATTACATGGCCCCTGGGTGCAGGTCGCCCGGCAAGGCAACCCGCTCTTCAACGAGGGCCTGGTTGCCATCGCTGATAAGGATCGCTACAGCCGTACCAGTCCCGAGTCTGATAACGAGTTGTTCCGCGGGTATGCGATGACTCCCGAACTCGCGCATCTAATTAACGTCATTATTTTCAATGGCCAGTTGCCCGACGTCGAGACAGGCCGAACTGACATCGCAGGGATCTTTATTCCTGATTTGATTAAAGTTGATTTGTCCACAGATCCCTGCCGTCTGGCCGGCAATGGGACCCAACAGGGTCCCAACCCGGATGACCCCGGCTTCTCGCGGCTGGGCATCTTTGGCGACGACACTCTGATCAGCCAAATTCAACCGGGCTTTGGCAACGGCGTTATTCCCGGAGGCTGGCCGAACGGCCGCCGTTTTGGGGACGACGTAGTGGACATCGCGGTGACTGCTCTAATCAGCAACCTTCGCGTGAATCCACCGATCATTCGCGGTCCAGCAGGCGACAATGTGGACTTCAACGACGTGGCCTACAACAAGGTCTTCCCGTACGAATCGACACCGCAGAACGGCCGCAATCACTCCCATCCATAACGCCCTAACGCGTCGCGGTCCGTCATTCTCTTATGGACTCTTGGAATCCCGGCCAGGCCGCGTCGTCGCGCCTGGCCGGGTCGCGCGTTGCTCGAGCCGCAATTCTTGCGGTTCTGTTTTCGCTGTTACCACTTCAAAAGACGGCGGCGCATGATCCCGGTTTGAGCAGCCTCGCCGTCCGCCCCTGGAGAAATAGTCTGGAGGTTACGTTGACGCTCGCGGTCAGGGACGCGGCACAACTTGCCGAACTCGACGAGGATCACGACGGGATTGTGACGCAAGCCGAGTTCGCACAGACACGATCGCAACTCGAGACGGCTGTAGCGAGGCAACTTTTCATCGCAGCGGATGGCAAAATCGCCAAAGACAGCTCGATTCACAGCCGTCTCGATGGGAATAACAACGTAGAAGTTTGTCTGAATTTCCACGCTATCGGCTTTTCGAGTCTGGAGATTCAATCCAAGATGCTCGCGTTTCTACCGGTTGGGCATCGTCAGTATCTCCAGATACAAAACTCACTCTGGGAAACCATCTTCGAGCAGTTGTTAAGCGCAGCCGCAGACCGCGCGACAGTGCAAATGCCCCACACCAACGCGAGTACAGCGATGTTCGAAGCCGCTCGCTCGTTTGCGAATTTTCTTTCTCTGGGTGTGAAACATATTTTGACCGGATACGATCATTTGCTCTTCCTCTTCGGGCTGCTGCTCGTGGCGGGTGGCTTTTTCTCCTCGTTAGGTATTATCACCTCGTTTACGATCGCGCACTCGATCACACTGGCAGTGGCAACACTGCAGTTCGTGCAAATTCCAAGTCGAATTGTTGAGCCATTGATCGCTGCTTCCATCGTTTTTGTTGGCATCGAGAATCTTTTGCGCGGCAACATTCCGAAAGCGCGGCGAATGGTGCCCTTCGGCTTTGGTTTGATACATGGCTTTGGCTTTGCTTCGGCTTTGCGTGAGGCTGGCATCGGCTCGGGCACCGGCGGCATCGTGCTGCCGCTATTCTCTTTCAACCTAGGGGTGGAGCTTGGTCAGATCATGGTTGCTGCTTTAATGCTGCCGATCATATGGAAACTCCGGGAAAACCCGATGTTTATTGCGCGTTGGGCGCCGGTGTGTTCAGCAGCTGTTGTGCTACTCGGCAGTTTTTGGTTCGTTCAGCGCGTCTGGATGACTTGAGCTTTTTCCGAGTGGTTCTCCGGCAAGTAGGCTGGCCAATATTGCGTCACCACGGATGATGCGATTCATTTGCGTATGACTACCTATCCAAAGAGTCCCAAAGAAATGACGCGCGGCATGATGTACTTCCCGAGAATGCTCGACAAGATTCGGCTGCATCTGCGCGGCGAGCTTCACGAAGATTATCGAGAAAACTTCGGCGCGCCGAAAGCGGCAGATGGTGTGTGCTGCAATTTTCTACGTGTGCACAATCGCGATCTGATTGAGCGTGTGAAGCAGGGCGGCACGGACGAAGAAATTCTGGAATGGTGTTTCGAAAAAGGACGCCGCTTGAACGATGGCGATCTTTTTGTCTGGAACGGATTCGCTTCCAAACTAGGGTGGCGTGATTCCGTGACACCTCGATTAGAGCAGCGAAAGAGAGAGCACGGAATCGCTGATCGCGACGATATTTGCACTATTCCTGACCTGATCGATTTCGACGAAGGCCGAAAAAGTTAACAAGGATCAAATCTTTCTGTTAGTAGACAGGTTCGGCGCTGAGTGCGATGGAAAAACCGAAGGAGGATGCAATCATGAACGGAAAAGGATTGTGGGTAGTTCTGGAGGCGAAGCCGGGTAAGGAAGCGGAAGTTGAGAAATTCTTGCAGGCTGGTCAGGGATTAGTGGAGGCCGAGCCCAAAACAGTGTCATGGTTCGCCATTAAAATTGGACCGTCCACATACGGCATTTTTGACACGTTCGCAGATGACTCTGGCCGCGATGCGCACCTGAATGGCAAAGTGGCGCAGGCGTTGATGGAGAAAGCCGGCGAACTTCTGGCTAAACCGCCTTCGATCGAGAAGATCGACGTGATTGCGTCGAAGCTCCCCAAGTAATTAAGGGAGGAAACTGATCTCGTTCCTAAACTTCTTGCGGTGCCTTCTTCGACTTTGATTTATCGACGATCAGGCTTCGGTATTGCCGTTAGTCTGTGCATCCTGGCTTTTACCGCTTGCGACTACGAAGATCCGATTACATCTAGTCCCACGCGGAAAGTGCAGGAACGGCTGCTCGGTAACTGGATTTCCCAGGACGGGAAGGAACACCTGAAAGTGCGACGGCTGGATGATAATATCTACATCGTTTGCTACGATGGCGATTTGTTCCGTGCTTATCACTCTGACGTTGCCGACACACCGTTTGTCAGTGTCCAGGATATTAACTTCGAGGATCGCACGTATGCTTACGTGGTTTGGAAGCTGTCGGACGACAGCAAGCAACTGAGATTACGCAGCGTTAACCGCGACGTAATCCCAAAAGAAGAGAAAAACTCGACGGCAGTCGCTAAATTTTTAAAGGACAAAGCGAAGAACCCTGATTTGTTTGGCGAGGAGATCGAGTTTAACAAAGAGACGTAATTGCCTCTCCGCTTGAAAAACCGATTCTGCGCAATCTATCTTCTGCCGGTTTTGTTGTTTCTTTGTGCTCTACAAGTTGATGCGCAGCAAATGCCCTCGGAAGCATCGCATTCAAACGCTTCGCCATCGCCGACACCGATTGTCTTCTCGCCGCAGACACTGGCGGACCTGAAACGATTGCAGCAGGCGGCTCTGAATAGCGACTACGCTTACCGGCAGGTCGCGCATCTGGCGAATAATATCGGGCCGCGTTTGACCGGATCGGCGCAGGCAGCAAAAGCGGTCGAGTACTTGGCGAGCGAATTGAAGGCGATCGGTTGTGAAGTGCAGCTCGAGAAGGTGATGGTCCCACATTGGGTGCGCGGTGAAGAGACAGCGGCACTCACCGAATTTCCTGGCCAGGCACAAAATACAACGCAGAAAATTGTCTTATGCGCGCTAGGGGAAAGCGTGGCAACACCTCTGGAGGGAATTGAGGCAGATGTGGTTGCGGTCAGAAATTTCGATGAACTCAAATCGATGCCGCGGGACAAGGTCGCAGGTAAAATCATGCTCTTCAATTATCCCTTCGACAAACAAATGGCTGCGGAAGGCCGCGGCGGCGAAGCTTATGGCGAAGCGGTGGTTTATCGCAGCAACGGCCCGAGCGCAGCCGCGCGACAGGGCGCTGTTGCCTGTTTGATTCGTTCAGTCGGCGGAGCCGATTATCGCCTTCCACATACTGGAATGACAAATTACGCAAAAGATGCGCCGAAAATTCCGGCGGGCGCCGTGACCGCCGAAGATGCGGATTTAATTGCTAATCTGGTACCGCAAGGACCGGTGAAAATGAAATTGGTTCTGACGCCTCAAACTCTGCCGGACATCGAAAGCGCGAACATGATCGCCGATATCAAAGGGAGCGAGCACCCTGAACAGGTCGTCATCGTTTCGGGTCATTTGGATTCATGGGACTTGGGCACGGGCGCGATCGATGATGGCGCAGGAGTCGCAGTTTCGATGGAAACGGCGAATCTGATCCAAAAACTTCGTCTCAAACCGAAGCGCACGATTCGCCTGATTGCGTGGATCAATGAAGAGAATGGTGAGGCCGGATCAAAACAGTACGCAAAAGATCACGAGAAAGAGATACAAAATCATTTCGCAGCGATGGAAACAGACGGCGGCGCTGGACACCCGATCGGCCTTAATATCAAGGCAAACCCGGAAGTAAGAAAAATGTTCGCACCGGTCGCAAACATCTTGCAGGAATCTGGAGCGGGCATTCTCCATCTGGTTGAACATTGCGGCGCCGACATTGAGCCACTGGAAAAGGCCGGAGTGCCCTCCTTTAGCCCGATTCAAGACAGCCGTTTCTACTTCAACTATCACCACACCGCTGCTGACACACTGGACAAAATTGTGCCGAAAGAATTGGCAGAAAATTCTGCCGTCGTTGCAGTGGCGGCGTATGCGCTTGCCAATTCGGAACAACCGCTGCCTCGCTAGCGGAATGTTTGATGTTCCGATTTGTTTTCTCGATCGGCTTGTTCGTGATCGTGCCATGCCCACGGCATGCTACGGCGCAGGAACGACAGGAGGCAGCGCCCAAAGTCGACAAGTTCGTCACAGTCTATGGCTCGAGAGCCGATCACTTACGCCTGGCAGATGTGCGTTTGGCAGTCCATGTTCGTACCAGCTCGCGATAGAACCGATAGCTATGGGCACGAGTACCAGCAGCGTATGCCACCAGGGCGCGATGGGTTCACTCTTACTATTAACAGACGTCATTGCTGGGCCCGATTCCATTGCGCTTGTTTTTCGAATGCGCCGAGCTCCGCTCAACTCCGCTTCAGATTGCGTACCTCGTTGAGCAAAAGATTCAGAAATCTCCGACTGCGATTCCGCACAAATCGCCATGGTCCAGCATCGACGAAATAAGTCAGCAGAATGCTGTCGCGTGTTTTCACTTCCGGCCCAACCGGGTCGGCTGAATGCCAGGTGTTATCAGCAACTGCGAATGCATAACCAGTGTTAGGGGAGAATGGCATCTGCGTCTTTTTCGGTTTTCTGCCGTTGGGCAGCACCTCGTGAAAGATGGTGCCGACATGCGGTGTCGAATTATCCGGCGGCAGATAGAACTGCACCGTAATGCCTTTCCAAAGGCTGTCCGTATGTTTGAAAATGCGGTATCCCGGAATATCGCGGGTGAGAATTGGTACGGGATACATTCCCACTTCTGAAAAATTTTCCCCGAACCGGCGCTTTAAACCGGGCGCAAGCCGTTGCACGAAAGCCGATCCCACTTCTTTGGAGCGAAGGACGCGCCCTGCCACATCCCACACCACGCGCTTTGTTTGAGGCAAATGACGAATGTATTCGGGAAAAAGGTCGATCTTCGCGCGAGTCGGTTTTCCATCAGGCCTGCTGCTTCCCATTTTGCTTTTGCCAGACATCGCACGGTAATCCTCCGGCATCGGCATTGCTTGGACCATTTCCATGTAGAAATCGTCTGGGAATATGCGGTCGAATCTCAAATGATAAAAAGGGGCGTCATCTGCGTGAGCATGTTTGACAGAATCCACGACAAAATCGGTCAAATTGTTGACTGACCACGATTGTCTCATTGATTCAATTTTCCCGTTAACGATGAGTCAGACAACTGAAAAACGCTCCCGTTTGTCGCGAGTCGGCCGCTGGGTTGCTGAATTGGTTCTGGTGTTCGTTGGTGTTTATGCGGCGTTCTGGCTCAACAATTATCAACAGCAACAGCAGGATGCCCAACGACGCGACCGAATCCTGGCGTGGATCGAGCAAACGCTTCGCGAAGGCATCGAGAGCGGAAAAATCAGTCGTGCGAAACAAGAACGAACAGCCGCAGAATTTCGGCGAGCGCTCGATGCTGGCGACATGCCGCCGTTGCGTGCCTTTATTTTCACGACTGATTACAGTCCGGGCGACTTCGCCACCTGGCTTCAATCCGGCGGGACTCAGCTGCTCGACCTGGAGACGCTCACCGCGCTGCGCAACGACGAATCGATTATCCGCTGGGGACTGAGCCGCTTGGCGCGTTATCAGAAATTAAGCGACGAACTGATTGTGCCGAATCTCGACCAGGACATTTCTTTCTTTTACGATCCCGCCACCAAGAAATTGCGAAAGCGGTTCGAGATTTATCCCCAAGCTCTGGACGAAACTGTGAAATTTGCCAATGAGCTCGAGCGCACCCACACCGAACTGCTCAAACGAATCCAAGCCGAACGCCAACGAAATCGTTAACATGAATCGAACAATCGGAATCTTAGCCTTTCTCTTGTCCATCCTGGCCGCACGTTTCGCGTTTGCAGCCGATTATCCGACACCGACCGAAGGCGATTACACGATTCGCGATTTCAAATTTACCTCAGGAGAGACATTGCCGGAGTTGCGGCTGCATTATCGGACGCTCGGAAAACCGGAGAAGGATGCGCAGGGCAAAACGACGAATGCCGTTCTTATCATGCACGGGACAACCGGCAGCGGCGCGCAATTCATTCGCCCGGAATTTGCCGGCGAACTATTCGGGAAAGATCAGCCGCTCGATGCGACGAAATTCTTCATCGTGCTGCCGGACGGCATCGGCCATGGGAAGTCGAGCAAGCCGAGTGACGAAATGCACGCGAAATTTCCGCGCTACGGTTACCTCGACATGATTGAAGCGCAATACCGCCTGCTCACCAAAGGACTCGGCGTTAATTATGCGCGCCTCGTTATGGGAACATCAATGGGCGGAATGCACACCTGGCTCTGGGGCGAGCTGCATCCCGATTTTATGGAGGCGCTCATGCCACTGGCAAGTTTGCCCACGCAAATTTCGGGACGTAACCGCGCGTGGCGCCGCACGGTGATCGACGCGATCCGCAACGATCCGGCATGGAACGGCGGCGAGTACCAAACACAGCCGCCGAGCCTTCGCACTGTAGCGGAAATGCTTTGGTTCATGAGCAGTAATCCGGTGCTGCGACAAAATGAAGCGCCCACCTTGTCGAAAACGGATCAATTACTCGACAAATTCGTCGAGCAAATCGTCAAAACTGATGACGCAAACGACGTGCTTTACGCGGTCGAAGCTTCACACGACTACGATCCAGGACCAAATCTTGAAAAAATTCGTGCCCCGCTGCTGGCCATCAATTCCGCCGACGACCTAATCAATCCGCCGGAGCTCGGGATTCTCGAGCGTGAGATCAAGCGCGTTCCGCGCGCGCGCGCCATTGTGATTCCGTTGAGCGACAAAACGCGCGGCCACGGTAGCCACACAATTGCGGCGCTGTGGAAAGATCACCTGGTGGAGCTGTTAAACGAAAAGGACAAGTAACCATTGGCTCAATCGCCGTAATAGTACGCTCCCCCGTAGTAGCTGTACCAGGGGTAGTATGGATAATAATCCGGGCCGTAATAGGTGTTGTAGCGCGACTCCGGCGTTGGATAACTCTCAGCGTAATAGGTTTCGGCACATCCGCCGAGTGAAAGCGCAAAAACGCCCGCGCATACCAGCGAGAGCGTGATTCTTAGTGTACGAGATTTAGTCATGGTATTCCTTCCCCCCGGAGCTGGTTCATTCCATTTAAAGCAGCGGTTCAAATAAAACCAAGCTAAATAAACGATGTAGCCATGCCTCTGTGAGGCGTTCGAATTGGGAGCACCCTTGCCGACGGCGCACAGGCCCGTGGGTAACAGCGGTGGTGAATAGGAATGGGGGTTCCCGCTGAAGCGGATCGCGAAACACATGTTCAGCAAGGCGACTTGGTCGCATCGGCGCATCCGGCAGCTGCCGGACGGCACCGATGCATCGACCAAGCGCGCGTCACAAATCAATTACCAATCGCCGTAGACGGTCCTGTCGTAATAGCGCGGACCATAAGCATCGTTGTAGCGGACGCCGGAGCGCACGATGGCTGGGTCATACGCAGGCTCGTAATACGAATACGTCCGGTAATAAGACGGCGTATAGTAGTAACCGGTTGGATAATAACCGGTGTCATAGGCCACATAAGGCCCCTCTGCACATCCGCCCAGAAAAGTTGCAACGACGCCTGCGCAAAGGATCGACAGTAGCAATGTTCGACTGTGACGCTTGGGTTTCATTGGTGTTTTCATCAGATATCCCCTTTCTTGATTTCTGAATTTCCCTTTCTCTTTTTGCGAAGCCGCGGGTGCGGCTCCGCGTGGCCTGCTGGCTCCCCGTCAGCACGACGGTCTTACCAGCAAACCTTCAAATATGATTCGGACTAAGTGCCCGCATCGGTCGCCCTGCGGTTAAACGTTGCCTTGGGGCGCAAACCTGCTCGGGTTTCAGAAAGCGATGCGAGGACGCATCGCACTCCCGACTCCGAAAAGCTTTCGCGACTCCAGCACTCCATGGGAAATGTTCCTAAGATTCGGTGTTGACACATATACGGAGATACGTATATGTGTCTTTCGCAAGATGAGGGCGAGAAATGCTGAACCCGCGTTCCTGTTCAAAGCGTTGTCTGATCCGACACGATTGCGGTTGTTAAACCTACTGGGCTGTGGCGAGACCTGTGTCTGCGAACTAACCGATACGCTGCGGGTAGTGCAGCCAAAAGTGTCGCGTCACCTGGCTCATTTGAAACGCGCGGGGTTGGTGGAAGCGCGCCGTAGCGGTAAATGGATGCTTTATCGCTGGGCGAAACACGCCGATCCGCTCGTACGTCATGTGCTCGCCGGTTTGCGGGGGTGGATGGAAACAGACGAGCAAATGAACGGCGAACGCCTCCAACGTCAAAGGGTCTGTTGCAGATTTATTATGAGGAAGACAAAAGGAACAAAAAACAAATGACCACAAAGGAATTTATATCCGCGCTGCGTGCTGCACCAGACAATGAGTTGATGTTCGTAGATCTGGAAGGTCACGCGGTGCACAGCGGCTACCATCTCACAGAATTGAAAGGCGCCTCACTCGAAACGGTCGATTGCGGCGGCAAAACCGACCGCTGGCAGGAAACGATCGTGCAACTGTGGGTGCCGGAGAATCCGGACGACGATTACATGACAGCGGCCAAGTTCCTCAAGATTTTCGATAAAGTGCGCGGAATGATCGCGCTCGATGTGGACTCCGAAATTCGCGTTGAGTATGGCGACCAAAATTTCTTTCCATCGACGTATCACGTTCGTTCAGTGACCAGCGATGATACCACGACGCGTGTGTTTCTCGGACTGCCGCGCGCCACCTGCAAAGCGCGCGACCGCCGCATGGCGGCTGCTGAATCATCGAGCGAAGGCGACTGCTGCTGTCTCGCCGCAGAGGCGTGCTGCTAGATTGCGAGCGAGTGCTGTAGGGTGCGCTGTCCTCAGCGCATCAACCAGGGCGACGCACGAAATCCGCTGAGACAGCGGACACTACAGCGAGATCTGGAGTGCGGCGACACGTCGCCGCTTTTGAAAGCGCGGACGTATCCGTGCACTCCAAACCTCGTGTCGCTTTGAAAACGATCGGCCTCAAATTACAATTCGCGCAATGAAACAGATTTTCTTTTGGGTGGGCGCATTCTTGACAATCGTAGTCGCAATGTTCGCGCAGGAGCAGTCGCAATCGCCAGGAACGGCGGAGTTCGACCTGATCATTAAAGGCGGCACGGTTTACGACGGCACCGGCACCGAGCCGCGGCAGGCAGATATTGCGATTCGCAGCGATCGCATCGCGAGGGTTGGGAATTTCAAGGCGGCGAAAGCGAAAACAGTTATCGACGCGAAGGGCCTAGCCGTTGCGCCCGGCTTTATCAACATGCTCTCCTGGTCCACGGAGTCGCTGATTCAGGATGGCCGATCGCAAAGCGAAATCCGGCAGGGCGTCACGACGGAAATAATGGGCGAAGGAGAATCGATGGGGCCGGTGAACGATCGCGTGCGCGAGCACATGCTGCACACACAGACAGACATCAAATACGACGTTAAGTGGAACACGCTCGCGGAGTACCTGCAGTACCTCGAGAAGCGCGGCATCTCGTGCAACGTGGCTTCGTTCCTCGGCGCGACCACCGTTCGTGAATACGTGATCGGGTTTGAAGACAAGCAGCCCACGCCGGAACAGCTCGAACAAATGCGGGAGTTGGTGCGAAAGGAAATGGAAGCGGGCGCGCTTGGAATTGGCACTTCATTGATCTATCCGCCCGCGTTTTATGCCAAGACGGAAGAGCTGATCGAGCTCTGCAAGGTGGCCGCAAAATATCAGGGCAAATACATCTCGCACATGCGTAGCGAAGGAAACCAATTGTTTGAAGCATTCGATGAGCTGCTGCGTATAGCGCGCGAAGCGAATATTCCGGCCGAGGTTTACCACATCAAAGCCGCCGGCCAGAAAAATTGGCCGAAAGAAAGCGAACTGCTCGCGCGAATCGAAGGCGCGCAGAAAGACGGACTGAAAATCACGGCCGATATGTACACGTACACCGCCGCAGGCACGGGGCTCGATGCCTGTCTGCCTCCGTGGACGGAAGACGGCGGTTACCCCGCTTTGTTCAAACGTCTGCGCGATCCAGCTACGCGCGAGAAGATTAAAGCTGAGGTGAAGATAGACAGCGACAAATGGGAAAATTTGTACCTCGCCGCCGGTTCGCCGGAGAAAATTCTGTTGGTTGGATTCAAGTCGGACAAACTCAAACCGCTCACCGGTAAAACGCTGGCTGAGGTCGCGAAAATGCGCGGCAAAGATCCGATCGACACGATTATGGATCTAATCGCGGAAGACGAATCACGGATCGGCACGGTTTATTATTTGATGTCGGAAGAGAACGTGAAGAAGGAATTGCGAAAGCCATGGATTTCCTTTGGGTCGGATGAAGCGTCACAAGCGCCCGAACCGCCTTTCACCAAATCTAATCCGCATCCCCGCGCTTACGGAAATTTCGCGCGCGTGCTCGGGAAATACGTGCGCCACGAGAAAGTTTTGTCGATGACCGACGCAATCCACCGCTTGAGTGGGCAACCAGCTACCAATCTCGGTCTCGACCACCGTGGATTTCTCAAGGATGGAATGTTTGCCGACGTGGTTGTGTTTGATCCGGCGACAATCTCGGATCGCGCGACATTCGAGAAACCACACCAATACGCCGTTGGGGTGAAGCACGCCTTTGTAAACGGCGTGCAAGTCATCAAAGATGACGAGCACACCGGCGCCAAACCGGGTCGCGCGCTGTGGGGACCGGGGAAAACCAAATAACGAGCGCCGACCTAACGTCGTGCGATCAGATCTGTAGCCGCGTCCCTATGGGAAGCGTGGCGCTGATGTGTTGAGAATCTCTAGTCACGTCGCCCACAGGGCGACGGCTACAGTTACGCGCGATCGCAGCATGACGCTTTTTTGGGAGTGCGGCGACATATCGCCGCTTTAAAGCGCGGACATGTCCGCGCACTCCAAGGCAGGCGCAAAAAGTTTCGACTTCAGCGCCATCGGCCTATTGTGGAAGGCCTTTTGCCAGACTGTCTCGCGCCTGCGAAATTGAAAATAGAGCTCACGAGGCAGAAGTTAATTTCAATGGATCCAATCAGGAACATCAAGTTGCGCTGGCGCCAGGGTGCATTGCACGATGTCAGCTACGAACTGTCGCGTTCGCAGTTTTCCAGATTTGCACACGCGTGGGAACCGGCGATCAACGCTTACCGCTGCAAGACATGCATTCGCATTTGCGTCGACCTGGCGGGAGTTGATCGCTCCGTCATCGACCTGACCGTTGAACCGCGCCGGGTCGTCATTCGCGGCACACGCGAGTTGCCGGAGCCTACGCATTCGGAGGGGCATACCGTGCAATTGCTGGCAATGGAGATTGATTATGGCCCCTTCATCCGGGAGGTGCCATTGCCGACTGAAGTAGAAATCGACGAGGCGCACGCAGAGCAACGGAACGGTCTGCTCTGGATTTCGCTGCCGTTAAAGGAGCCATGAGCGACCAAGAAATCAGCGCGTTGCAGCCTGGTGCCGAACTCAAACCTGGACCGCAGAGCACGATCGCGGCGACCACGGACCAAAGCCAAACGCCGCGGATCCCGGAGGAATTATCGATCTTGCCGATGCGCGGGTTCGTCGTTTTTCCGGGCACGGTCGTTCCACTCAACGTTCAGCGTGCGGCGTCGCTCAGACTGCTCGATGAAACCTTGCCGCGAACAAAGGTGATCGGATTGCTGACGCAGCGCGATGAGACAAAGGAAGACCCGGAGCCACAAGACTTACACTCGGTCGGCACGGCCGCGCTTGTGCTCAAGCTTCTGCGGCAGTCGGACGATCACGTGGTAGTCATCGCGCAGGGGCTACGCCGTTTTTCTCTTCGCAAGATCATTTCGACTTCCCCATTCCTCCGTGCGGAAGTCGATTTGCCGAACTCGATTTCGCCGCCAAAAACGAAAGAGTCGGAAGCGACCTTCCGCAATCTGCGGGACTCGGCCGCAAAACTCTTCGAACTGACACCTGATGCGCCAGAGCAGGTGCGTTTGATGATCCTGAACATCGATAACGCTGAGCAGCTCGCTGATTTTCTGGCGTCGAACTTGAACATCGATGTTGCAGAAAAGCAGGCGATTCTCGAAGAGCTCGATGTTGAAAAGCGTGTTCATGCTGTGCAACAGCACGTCTCAGCGCAGCTGGAGATTGCTGAGATTCAGCAGCGACTGCAACGCGATGTAGCCTCGCAATTTTCCGATGCACAGCGGCGCGCTTATCTGCGCTCGCAGATTAAGGCCATCCAACGCGAACTAGGCGAGGCCGAGGCCGGTAGCGAAGAACAGGCGCAGCAATTGCGCAAACGACTCGAAGAAGCTAACCCGCCAGAAGCGGTTATGAAACAAGGCGAGCGCGAATTGAAGCGGCTCGATTTCATTCCACCCGCCAGTCCGGAATTCTCGGTGATTGTGAGTTACATCGAGATCATTGCCGATCTTCCATGGAATAAGCTGAGCAAAGACAACCTTGATCTCGATCAAGCCCAACAGATCCTCGATCGCGACCATTACGATCTGGAAAAAGTTAAGAAACGGCTGATCGAATATCTGGCTGTGCGCAAACTTAATCCGCAAGGGCACGGCGCGATCCTTTGTTTTCTTGGGCCGCCGGGTGTGGGCAAAACCAGCCTCGGCCAATCAATTGCCGACGCGTTGGGCCGCAAATTTGTGCGGATCAGTCTCGGCGGTATGCGCGACGAGGCGGAAATCCGCGGTCATCGCCGCACGTACATTGGCTCGATGCCAGGTCGAATCATTCAGGAATTGCGGCGCGCAGGTACGCGGAACCCGGTTTTCATGCTTGATGAGATCGACAAGATCGGCGTGGATTTTCGCGGCGACCCGGCCAGCGCGTTGCTGGAAGTGCTCGATCCGCGGCAAAACAACGCGTTTGTGGATCGTTACCTCGACGTGCCGTTTGATCTGTCGCAGGTAATCTTCATCGGCACGGCGAACTACATCGAGGGCGTGCCCGAACCGTTGCGGGATCGGATTGAAGTGATTTCCATACCCGGTTACACCGAGCGCGAGAAAGTCGAAATTGCCAAGCGATATCTCGTAAAGCGGCAATTGGAGGAAAACGGACTCAAGACGGAACAATGCGAATTCCAGGAGGACGCACTTCGAAAGATCATTAACGATTACACACACGAAGCCGGCGTACGCGAACTGGAGCGCCAGATCGCGGCTGTCTGCCGGGGTATTGCGGCGCAGGTTGCGCGCGGAAAAATCGAGCATGCAACGGTCACGCCGGAACTGGTGGCGGAGATGCTCGGCCCTCCGAAATACGTGCGCGAAACAAAGCTCAAGACCAGTAAACCGGGAGTCGTTACCGGTTTGGCTTACACGCCGGCTGGCGGCGAAATATTGCACATCGAAGCGACACGTTATCCGGGCAAAGGAAATGTCACGCTCACCGGACACATCGGCGAAGTGATGAAGGAATCGGTGCAGGCCGCGCTCAGTCTTCTTCGCAGCCGCGACGGCCAACTTGGCGTGAATTCAGAAGATTTTCGCAAGATGGACATTCACGTGCACGTCCCAGCCGGCGCGGTGCCGAAAGATGGCCCCTCTGCCGGCATCGCCATGTTCACCGCGCTCGCCTCGCTTTTTAGCAACCGGCCGGTTCGTCCCGATGTGGCTATGACCGGCGAAATCACTTTACGCGGGCTGGTTCTGCCGATCGGCGGTCTAAAGGAAAAAAGTCTGGCGGCAATGCGTGCCGGGATTTCGACGGTGATCATTCCAAAGCTCAACGAAAAAGATCTTGTCGATGTTCCCGAGGAAGCGAAACAAAAGCTCAAATTTGTCCCGGTCGAAAACGTCGACGAAGTTCTGGATGTGGCTTTGGAGAAAAATGGCGCTACCGAAAAGGACCCAGGTGGATCGACTTCTCCGAAGGCGGTAGCAAAATAATTCGCGGCGAATGCCGTGCAGTTTCGCTAACGCGTTTGAGGACAACGCGTTCCACCTAAAAAGCAAACAGGTTCAATCGTCGAGCGCGAGCGGCCATCACTACACCTCGGCCGGGAGCTACTTCCATTCCCAGTATTCGGAGTGTGTGTTGCCCTCTGCATCTACCTCGTATTCGAATAACAGCGCGACTTTGTTCAGCCGCGACCATTTTGGCGGCATAGTTTGATAGTAAAGGGCGCCGCGATAATTCGCGGTGCCGTCTTTCTTCATCGTGCCAACCCCGTGGCCTGTCCAGGTCGCCATTTTCCCGTCCTTGGTCATGCTTACTCCTTGCCCTTCGCCGTACAGGGTGCCGTCCGGGCGGACAACAGTCCAGTAAGTGCCCGTTTCCTTTACGTTTATTCCCAGCAACGATCCACTCGCTTGGAACGAGGTTTCCATTTTTGGACCTCCGCCAGGATTTGCCAATACCCGCTGGGAATTAATCTTGCCTGACATCTCACCAATCTTCTCGCCTAGCATAAATGTCCTCCTGTTGAAGTTTGATTTTTTAGAATTCCGCTGGATTCCGCTTGGAAGAGTATAACCGAAACGGCGGTTCTTACGAGGCTACATTCAGTCGGTAAAAGTTCGCCATCGCGAAAGCTTTCGGAGTCACCAGGTCGCCGCGGCGACCGCTCCCGGAACGATGTCACGGATTTTCGGCGTTCGCTCGTTGCTCGATCTGGTCGAGACTCGGATCAGTGTCGCTGATCCAATCGCGTGCATCGTTGATTTGCTCCGGATTCACTGGAATCGCGCGGGGAATTTCTTCCCCTCGCGCCACGAGCGCACCCTCATACTTCACTGGTTTGGCGCGTTTGATTGGGAATTTCCAATGATGCCCAAACCTGTAGAGTGCGTAAAACATCGTCTTCGCTTCGACGGCGCTCACCCCACTGCAACGCATGGCGTAGTAGAACATGCGATCGCAATCCTGCCACGGCCGGTTGTGTTCGCCGTAAGCGACATCATGCAATACCGAAGCGTTCCGATATCTTCCTTCGAATGGTCCGCCCATGATCGACCACAGATAGCGTGGAATGGACGCGCCATCGACAACCGATCCGATCGGGGCGACCCAGACAAAGCCCTGAGGATCGGTATAACGCAATTCCGTCAACAGCGTCATTGTCCGCCCGTCCGGATTCCACTTCGTCACTGGCTCGCCGTCGTAATAGCCCCATTTGAACTCGACTGGCGCGGATTGCTCAGACCCCGAAACTTCAGCTGGCTCTTGATCCGACGCGCACACAGCCAAAGTGGCCATCACTCCCAAGGACGCGAACGATTGAATAATTCTTCTGTTCCCCATACCAGAGAAAACCTTTAACATTTTGCTCAAGGTTTCAACGGCGAATCGACGACGCCAATGTTGTAGCCGAAATCGGCGATGCCAGTTCGAAGGCAAGGACGCACGAAAGGCCGGGATCACCGATCCCGGCTACAGCGCTGATGTGGAAACAACAGGAGCTTCGCGTGTCCGCTTTTCTGGTGTCATAGCCGAAGGCGTGATGGGTTCGCCCTCTGTCTGTTTTCGGTACGGTTGAAGATAAAACATCATGAAAACACCAATCACCACGAGCAACGAACCGATCCATTTCAATAGCCACCCGGGGTCGCGCAAAATTTGCACGGTGCTTTGGTTAAGGTTTTCCGGGTTCCAAGACGCTTGCGAGATTTTGTAGGTCAACCCGGTCCACGTCCGCCACCAGGTCCCGGGAAAACTAAACGGATGATTCATCCAGCACGCGCCTGTGGCCCCCTCGCCGTCGGCGGTCACGACGCGCAGTGTACTTTTGAATCCCGCAGGACTGTCGCTGCCTTCATTCCGCTTAACTTCAAAATCGCGCAGCTCCAGTCCGATCGGCAGTCCAATAATCTTCCAGCCATAGGCAACCATTGTCGGGCTACCCGAATCCGCGCTTTGGCGGATCGGAATTGTAATCTGCCAGCCGGCCGGAGCCCAGCGTTCAAATGTCTCGCCGTTTTGTTGAACGCGCAGGCGCACGCCATCTGGCAAATCGGCCGCGGCGGATGAGGCTGCTGATGCTTGCTCGGATTTCACTGGCGTGAAATCCATCTGCGGCTGCGCGCTGGGCATCGTCTTATCAACGACAAGCTGCCAATCTGCCCAACCCGTGGTCAGTGGTTTATTCAGGTCGAGTTTGCCGCTCGATTTGCCGATCTTTCGCGAGGCGAGCTCGTAAGTGATCGCGCCATCGTCTGCGACGAACAACGTGAGATGATTTGGCGCTTCTTCACCGGGTGCGGGCATCGTCGGCGGGCCGCCTGTCGCAGCGAGTTCTTTGCCGCTTCCGTGCGGATTTGTTTCGGCCGCGGCAACTGGCGCGCCTTTTCCCCGAATCGTGACGAGCACCGCGGGGTTGTTCGGTTGATCGCTTACCGAACTGGGTTTGCCGTTCTCGATCCGGAAATCGGGCCAATAATTCTCGATCCTCAGTGTGAACGGCGTGTTCTCGATCGGCACGTCGCGCCCAAGATTTTCTGCAACATCGAACTTCGCTTCGTTATCACCGATGGAAACTATGACCTGGCCTTTGTTTCCATTCTCGGGTGCGCTTAATCGGATTTTGGCGCCGGAGCTTCCGCCTTCGCGAACGTGGCCGATCTGTTCGTCCGGCGCCTTGCTAAACGCGAAGATCGATTCCTCGAGATCGATCGGTTCTCCTATCCTACTCGTGCTCTTGCTCGTGCTCGTGATCGACGACGTTGATCTTGCTACCGCACCGCGTTTCAGCTCGATGGTTGCGAGGCCCATCGAAAAATTTCCATGCTGCGGATCATCAGCAAGCAACCAGCCATCGAGACGCTGATTCATCATCGCGGTCGCAATCGTGAAATGCAACGCCGGCCTGCCCGCCGCAGCTTCAGTGGAGGCGGGCGCGCCCCCATTTGTTACGGGTTTTGGATTCAGCTTCCCTTCAATCGCCGGCGCGTAATCGACAATCTGCAAATGCGCTCCGCTGGCGAGCTGCCCAAGGTCGCGTGGATGCTGTGGCGTTGGCGGATGATGCAAGAATTCAGCAGGATAGCCTTTCACGATTCCATCAACATCGTGAACGCGCAGCTGGTGCTCGTTAACTAAAAGCCGGTTCGTTGGCGGTTCGCCTTTGAAGAGCGTGATTGTCCCTTCGACCCCCCAAATCCTGCCGATTAGCGAGCCGATCAACAGCGTAATGATGCCAAGATGCGTGATGAGGAATGCAAGATGATGTTTGCGCCACGGCCAGCGCGAGAACGCGGAACAGGCAAGATTCGCTCCCAGCAAAACGAGCCAGAGATTGAACCACGGCGCGCCGTAAACGTAAGCGCGCGCAACTTTCGCGTCGAAACTCGATTCGTAAATGGTGCCGGCGATAGCGGCAACGATGAGGACCGCGAGCAAAACGACAGCGAGTTTGAGTGACGCAAAAAATTCGAAAATTGAATTGCGTTGCCACGCGGGCTTCTCAGCGGAACGGGAGTTTGCCATTTGTGGATTGACACTCTCAGCGAGGTAGCACGACGCTTCAATGATCGAGTTTATCCGGATGGGAGCAGAGTCGTCAGCCGCAATCCAAGTCGATCGCGCGAAAATTGTTTATCGGCGACTTGGGAATGGTCGCCCACTTCTGGTTCTGAACGGATTCGGTGCGGCGAGTTCCGACTGGGATCCCGGCGGTTCGGAGGCAGATCTCGCTTCGGCGGGTGTGTGGTCACAACTCGTCGATACTTCCGGCGCGCCTCACGACCAGGCTAAGCGGTTGCTGTCATTGCTTTTTCCGGACGATGTCGCTGAATCCTTCTACCGCAAATTCGGCGACATCGTGGCGGCTGCGCGTGCGCGGTTATCTCCTGACCTGATCAACCGCCAGGCTGCCGCAATGGACGCGTGGCACCGGAACGGTGCTGGCGACCGGGTACGAGGGATAAACGCGCCAGTGCTGATCGCCACCGGCAGTGAAGATGTCGTGATCCCGCCTTCGAATGCGTTGAAACTCCTAAACGCGATCCACAACGCGTGGCTGGCTCAATTCCCTCACGGTGGGCACGCTTTCATGGCACAGTACCCACGTCAGCTGGGCGATCTCATCAATTGCTTCCTCGCAATTGACGCAGCAAAGCTTTAGTTCACTCCCAGCCGGGATCATCGATCCCGGCTACAGCTCAGCGCGTCCACGCTTTCCAGCGTTTACGGATCGGCTTTGCGTAGCGGTTTACATCGATTTTCTTTAATCGTTTGACGCCGTCCTTCATCGCATCGGCCATTACTTCGGCTGATTCCTCATATTTTTTTCTGGCAGATTTGAAGAACGGCCAGAGAAACGGCAGCGAAAGAACACTCCAGTCCAAATCCCCCAGCGGCGATTTCACTTCGATTTCTGCCTTTCGCTCTGTGGGAGAAGCGTAGCGGATCGCAAGACCAATCGCGATGCCGATCCCCAGCGCGCCGAGGATGGTCGGCACGGGATTTTCGCGCACGAAATATTCGGTGCGCTCACGCGCGCGGCCTGCTTTTTCCTTCGTTTCGTCCCACGTCTGGCTCATCGCCGTGGAGATTTTGTTTGTTGTTCGACGAAACTGCTCACGCCCAGTTGAGCCAATTTCTTCTTCGCGCGGCGGAAACTGCGCCGGAAGCGGTTCGTCCCTCGTAAGATCGTTTTCGTTCGGATTAATCATACAAAATGAAATCGAAACTGGCGGGCTGATTGCGTCTCTCGACTGTAGTCGTTTCGCTGCCTGCCGCGCCGGAGCCAGGGCAGAGGCGGGTGCGAAACGCGGCTCTAGGCGTTGCCATACAGTGGGTATGTCGCGATTCCCACACGGAAGGGGCTACAGGATCCGGCGATAGGCTTCGTAGATATCGTCGTTCCAGAGAACAAAGATCACTTTGTTGATCTTATCCTCGGCCGTGAGGAATTCTCGGGTGGTTTTTACAGCGATTTGCGCAGCTTCTTGGAGTGGGTAGCCGTAGGCGCCGCAACTGATCGCCGGAAAGGCTATCGTCTTGATTCCATTTTCGATCGCAACCTGCAACGAATTTCGGTAGCAATTTGCCAGGGTCTCAGGCTCGCCATATGTCCCGCCGCGCCAGATCGGTCCGACGGTGTGAATTACGAATCGAGCGGGCAAACGATAGCCACGAGTGATTTTCGCTTCGCCGGCTTTACAGCCGCCAAGCGTACGGCATTCCCCGAACAATTCAGGTCCAGCGGCGCGATGAATCGCCCCATCGACTCCTCCGCCGCCGAGAAGCGTCGTATTCGCCGCATTCACAATGGCATCAACATCGAGTTTCGTGATATCCCCGCGGGCGATATCGATCTTGCTATGGGGATCGTTCTTCAAAAATGGTTCGTTCTAATAATGACGAAGCACGAAGGACGAATGACGAAGGAAGCCCGAATGCTCAAATGACTAAGCCTACAGCTGCCACGCTTTTCGTCATTCCTTTGTCATTAGACATTAGACATTCGTCATTTCTCAGGGTGCCAGCCGCTCGATCAACCAACTCCCACCCGTCTGTCGCGTGTAACGAAATCGGTCGTGCAAACGGTTGGCGCGACCCTGCCAGAATTCAATCCTATCCGGTTTGAGCCGATAACCACCCCAGTGCGGCGGCAATGGAATCGGCTGGTCCCCGAAGCGTTCGGTCATCTCTGCCATGCGTGCGTCCAGAACGCGCCGACCGTCGAGCACCTCGCTTTGACGCGACGCCCATGCGCTCAACTGGCTCCCGGGCGGGCGCGAATGAAAATAGGTCAGCGATTCTTCGCGCGACGTTTTCTCGACTTTTCCGCTGATGCGAATTTGCCGGTCGAGTTCGATCCAGTAAAACGCCAGTGCCGCGTAAGGATTGGCCTCCAGTTGCTTGCCTTTCTCGCTCTCGTAATTGGTAAAAAAAACGAACCCGTCCTGGTCGAAGCTCTTTAACAGCACAATCCGCACTGACGGTCTGGCATCCGGGCCGGACGTGGCAAGGCTCACTGCGTTGACATCGCGAATGCCCGCCTCGATTGCGGCTGTAAACCAATTTGCAAATTGCTTGATCGGATCGGGATTGAGATCGCTGCGCCGCAGACCTTTCCCGGCGTGCTCGTATCGCGAAGCAGAAGGATCGTGTGAAATCTCCATCAACAAAAACAGTCCCTCACGATATTGCGCTGTTAGGAAATTGTCATCGGGAAAGCAGCTTAGGGAGCCGTAGGACGCCCGGGCAGCTCATGATTCGTCACGCCTCACTCGAAAAAGCTGCCGGCCGCCAAACTCAGATCACTGCGGCGGCGGGGTGCGGCGCCGCGGTTTGACGCAGCTTCTCGATCATCTTCGGAACGATTTCAATGGCGCGATCGATTTCAGCTTCAGTGTTGAACCGGCTGAAAGAAAAACGGAGGCTGCGCCGGGCTCCATCGCCATTCGGATTCATTGCGCGCAACACGTGCGAAGCCTCCTGCGAACCAGTTCGACAGGCAGATCCAGCCGAGCAGCAGACACCATGTCGATCCAAAAGGAAGAGCGCCGCCGAGGATTCAATTCCTTCAAACGACAAACTCGACGTGTTTGGGATTCGCGGCGCGCCCGCGCCGTTCACAGATGCGCCGCTCACCGATTCGAGGACCGATTTTTCAAAGCGGTCGCGAATAGGGCGAATATTGCAACTCCCTTCTGCGAGATATTTGCAGGCGAGCTCGGCCGCTTTTCCAAGGCCCACAATTCCTGCGACGTTTTCCGTCCCGCCGCGTCTTCCGTTTTCCTGGCTCCCGCCTGCGATCAAAGGGCTGAAGCGGGTTCGCCGATTGACGTAAAGCGCGCCTACGCCTTTTGGGCCATGCAACTTGTGTGCGGAAAGGGAAAGTAGATTGATCGCCGTATCGTGCAGGCGCATCGGAATCTTTCCGACCGCTTGCACAGCGTCGGTGTGAAAAAGCACGCCCTTTCGGCGACAAATTTCAGCGATTTTCTCGACTGGAAATAGTACGCCGGTCTCGTTGTTCGCCCACATCGTCGAAACCAGCGCGGTCTGCGGGCGAATCGCAGCCTCGAATTTGGCGAGATCGAGGTTGCCATCCTGATCTACGCCCAGAAACGTGACGGTGCAGCCGCGTTTTTCGAGATCCTGGCAGGGACGCAACACGGCGCTGTGTTCGACCGCGCTTGTCATGACATGTCCGCCACGGCGGATTCGTCCAGTGGCGAATTTCCCCAGCGGTGCAAAATGGAGCGCGGAATGAATCACCGCGTTGTTGGATTCTGTGCCGCCGCTGGTGAAAACAATTTCCGACGGCTCGCATCCGAGCAACGCTGCCAGGCGTTCCCGTGCCAAATCGACAGCTTTTCGCGCTTTGGCGGCAAACGCGTAGCCGCTGGAAGGATTGCCATAGCATTTCGTAAAAAACGGCATCATTTCCTCGATCACCGCAGGATCCAGCGGTGTGGTGGCGTTGTTATCGAGGTAAATGAATTCGTTGACGGTTATCATATGGTCGACTTGCTCATGCTCGTGCTTCCAACTACAGCATCAGTCCATCATGGACGGCAGCAGGAATTCAAAGTAGCCGACCTTGAGCAGGCCGTTTTCTTCTACGAGAATGACCTTGAGATTGAAATAGGGATCAAAATCCTCGCTCTTCCTCAACGCTTCCACGGTGACGCCCTGCTGCGCGGCCACCCTTTCAAGTTCCTGCGGTGAGAGTTCGGTGTGGATTTGCCCGCGCAAACTCGCCCGCCGGATGGCGGCCGGAATCCAGTCGGGCATCGCGCCGATGGCGAACATGGAGTCCATCGCGCCGAATTGTTCTCTGCTGCGCCGGTTCAATACGTCGGGATCGGTCGAAAACACGCTTAGCATCTTGGGCGCGCGAGGTGCGCCACGCGCCGCCTCGACGTATTGCATCAAGTAGGCGAATTGCTCCGCCGTCACGTTCGTATACGGATTCGATTCGTATTGCTGGAAAGTGGCCTGTTCCTCAGCAGGCGTAAACTGGTTGAAAGACATCCGTGCCCTGGCGTGGGTGGAGAGCAGCGCATAAGCGTCCGGGTATTTCCGGTTGGCGATGGCAATGAAGAACGGCTTTGCCGCGAGGAGATATTTGCGTTCATCCGGTTTTGCGTCCTTGTCCAAAAAATCATCCTCGCTTTTTTGAGCGGTTTTCTTTTCGCCGTCCGGCCCTTTCTTGCCGCAACTGGTCAGCAACATCGGCAACAAAGTCGTCGCGATGAGAATTGTGACGCGACAAGCAACTGACACTGACAAGGCCTCCATTTTTCTACGTGATACGTCTTACTCTTGCTCGCCCTCGCACGGCTTTGGCGAAAGAGCATGAACATGAGTAGCAGCAAGAGCAAGAAGAAGAGTCGCAAGATCCTCCAAGTGGAAACTTTCTCACTTCCATCTACTCTCTCGCGCATGACTTCCATCTGGGAGCTGGCAAATTCGCAACTTCGGGACATCACGGTTTACGAAGCGGGAAAACCCATCGAGGAAACGGCGCGCGAACTTGGTGTCGATCCGAGCGTAATTATCAAACTGGCCTCGAACGAGAATCCGTTGGGCCCTTCTCCCAAGGCAGTCCAAGCCATGCGCGCTGCATTGGAGGACGCGCATTTGTATCCCGATGGCAGCGGGTTTTACTTGTGCAAAGCGATTGCAACCAAACTCGGTCTCACTCCTGAGAACGTTATTCTCGGCAACGGTTCAAATGAAGCGCTCGAATTTCTCGGTCACGCGTTTCTCGACGCCATGCGTCAGGATGAGGTGATTGCTTCTGAATATGCATTTGTCGTTTACAAATTGGTCGCCACTTCATTTGGCGCCCGCATGATCGAAGTGGCGAACCCGGATTATCAACAGGACCTGGAAGGGATGCTGGAAGCAATCACTCCGAGAACCCGTCTCATTTTCATCCCAAATCCAAACAACCCTACCGGCACCTTGGTCTCGCAGTGCGAGATCGAGAGCTTTATATCGCGCGTTCCGGAACAAGTCATCGTCGTTTTCGATGAAGCTTATTTCGAATTTCTCGATAATCCGCCTGATATGCTTCGATTTGTTCGCGCAGGAAGAAACGTCATCGTGCTGCGGACATTTTCGAAAATTCATGGGTTGGCTGGGTTGCGCATTGGTTACGCCCTTGCCCGGCCGGACGTGATCGACGTGCTTCACAGGACGAGGCAGCCATTTAATGTGAACAGCATCGCTCAGGCGGGCGCGCTCGCGGCGCTCGAGGATGAGGCACACCTGCGCGAGACGAAACGTGTAATCGACAAAGGTCGCGCTTATTTGCAGGAACAGTTTGCCGAAATGAAGCTGCCTTTTGTCCCAGCCGTTGCGAATTTTGTGATGGTGAACGCCGGCGACGGTTGTGCGGTATTCGAGAAACTGCTGCGACGGAAAATCATCGTGCGACCGCTCAAGGGCTACGGCTTACCCGAATGGATCCGCATTTCAGTGGGCACGATGGAGCAAAATAAGAGGTTAATCGCGGCGCTGAAAGAAGTGATACTTCCCCAATAGCACGCGGAGAGATTCACGTACCGAATTTGGCAACCGGAGCGGTTGCCCTACAATTTGTCTCTAGAGTCATGACAGTTTCTGACGCCATAGCCGCCATCTCGACGCCGCCGGGTGAAGGCGCCATCGCGCTGGTTCGCGTTTCGGGCGCGGAAGCGATCGAAATCGCGGACAAGATTTTTCGTGGCAAAGAAAAGGCGTCGCGGTTTGCATCACACGTTCAGCATCTGGGGGAGATTTTCAGCGCGGAAAACCAATTGATCGATCATGCAGTGGTCTCGGTTCATCGCGCGCCTGCAAGTTACACGGGCGAAGATTTGGTCGAGATCAGTTGTCACGGTGGTACGCTGGTGTCCGCGAAAGTACTTGAAGCGTGCCTGCGTGCGGGCGCGAGAGCGGCCCGGCCCGGCGAATTCACTGAGCGCGCTTTTCTTAACGGAAAAATGGATCTCACCCAAGCCGAGGCCGTGATCGATCTGATTCGCGCCCGCACCGATCTGGCGCTCCGTTCTGCCACTGAACAACTCGAAGGTAGACTCGGCGATCGCATCAGGAAGATCCGCGATGAATTGATCGCGCTGCTGGCGCACATCGACGCGTCAATCGATTTCCCGGAAGAAGGCATAGCTCCCGATGAAGGCGAAATGCTGCGCAACCGGCTCGATTCCATTCGTGAAGAGGTTGCCTTCTTGCTCGCAACTGCCGATCAGGGCCGCCTTCTGCGCGAAGGCGTGCGCGTGGTGATTTACGGAGCAACCAATGCAGGTAAGTCGAGTTTGCTCAATCGACTGCTTGGCTACGATAGGGTGATCGTCAGCGATACTCACGGTACGACGCGGGACACAATCGAAGAGACGCTAAACTTGGAGGGTGTACCGATTCGGCTACTTGATACTGCCGGCCTGCGCGTCTCAAAAAGCGAACTAGAACGCGAAGGAATTGCGCGCACCGAAAAATCGCTGCAATTGGCAGACCTGCGTCTTCAGATCGCAGACCGCAGCGCACCCAAACCGGCGCATTTTAACGGTCAGGACGGCAACTCGAACGAGATTGTTGTCTTAAACAAAAGCGATTTGCCGGAGGACAGCGATTGGAAAAATTTCGAGGCGGTGCGGATTTCCTGCCTCACGGGAGAAGGCCTTCCGCAACTGCAAAAGGAAATTCTGACGCACATCAGGCAGCAAAATCTAAGACCGGAAAGCGCAATTGCGATCAATACTCGTCATCGCGATTGCCTGCGACGCGCCTTGGAATCGTGCGATCTGGCGCGGGCAGCGTTGGGCCAGGGGGTGTCGCCGGAGTACGTTGCGGTTGATCTTGATAAGGCGTTACGCGCGGTCGGGGAAGTAATTGGCGTAACCGATGTGGAACAGATTCTCGACTCCGTATTTAGTCAGTTTTGCATCGGCAAATGACACGCCGCGCGTTCAAGCGTTAAACCGTTGAAGCGACGGCTCACATGAAAAACTTCTACGAGCGGCTTGTCAGGCCGCTTCTCTTTTCACTGGATGCCGAGAACGCGCACCATCTCACACTCGAAATGCTTCGCGGTGCTTCGCATTTTGATCTCGCGCTGCACGTGCTCAGATCTTTTCAGCCTCCGCCGAAACCGAAAACGCTTTTCGGCCTGAACTTTCCAAATCCAGTCGGACTTGCGGCTGGCTTGGACAAGAACGGCCTTGCCCTTCCGGCATGGGGAGCGCTTGGTTTCGGTTTCGTTGAGATCGGCACAGTGACCGCGAAAGCGCAACCGGGAAATCCAAAGCCGCGCATCTTTCGATTACCCGAGCAACAAGCGTTGATCAATCGTCTCGGTTTTAATAACGACGGGGCAGACGCGATCGCGGAACGATTGCGCAGACTGCGCGGAAGCGGCCGTTGGCCCACCGTTCCAGTCGGCATCAACATCGGAAAATCCCGTGCAACGCCACTCGAAAAGGCCGCCGAGGATTATCTGTGGTCGTTTCGATTGCTTCGCGATTTTGCCGATTACATAACGCTGAATGTGAGCTCCCCCAACACGCCAGCGTTGCGCGATTTGCAGGAGCCGAGGGCACTGTCCGGGCTACTGCACGCGATTGGAAAGGAGCCCGGCGCCGCCACGAAACCGTTGCTGATCAAGATTTCGCCTGATCTTTCGCCGATCGAATTGGAAGGGATTCTTAAGGTGTGCGTAGAAAACGGCGTGGCAGGCATCATCGCGACAAACACAACGCGTGATCACTCGTCAATTCCGTCGGAGCTCGACGAAGAAGGCGGCTTGAGTGGCGCACCCCTGCGCAAAAAGGCCACCGCGTTGGTGCGCGATATTGTTACAAAGGCCGCAATTCCGGTGATCGCTTCTGGTGGAATTTGCGACGCAGAATCTGCGTGGGAAAAATTTCAGGCGGGCGCGGAACTCGTTCAGCTTTATACCGGATTTGTGTATTGCGGCCCGCGACTTCTCCGCGAAATCATGGCAGCGTGAGGCAGACAATCCTGTCTGCGACTGCAATGCTCGTTCGCCACAGCGAGTTTGCCCTCCGGACGGGCTTGCGTCAGGCGGGCTCGCAGGCAGGATTGCCTGCGCCACAAATGAGACTTTCCCGCAAGATTCTCAAGTTTGCAGAGCCGTTGAGCTACCGGCGCGGCTGGCGCAGGGCGCAACGATGCATTTTCCGTGTCCCGCTTGAGCCAATGTTGGCGCAGATCGATCGCGAACGCGCCCGCGAGATCCAGCAGCGATATGCAAACTCGACTGCAGGATATGCCAAATATGCAAACATCGAGCCGTGGTTGCGATTGAATCGGGAACGCGTGCAGGATTTGAAACTCCATCGCTCGGCACCCAAACGTGTGCTCGATCTCGGTTGCGGAGGTGGATTTTTCTTGTTCATCCTCAAAAACCTTGGCCATTCAGTCCTGGGACTGGACATGGAGCGCGTCGCGCTTTTTACGGAATTGCTCGAGCTTTTCGGAGTTCCGCGGGTCGTGTGCAGAATCAGCGCATTCGAGCCGCTGCCCGATCTCCCTCAAAAGTTTGATTGGATCACGGCGTTTTCGGTCAACTTTAATCTTTACCATCCTGGGAAAGAACGGTGGGGCACAGCGGAATGGGATTTTTTCCTGCGCGATTTGCAGCGTCACCTTGTCCCGGGCGGCAAAATCTTTTTCGGCCTCAATCCACAGTACGATGGTGATTACTATACGTCTGAGCTGCGCGATCTTTTCCTCAGCCGAGGCGCAAGTATTGAGCGCGAACGAATTTTTTTTGAAAAGGGACTGCGGTTCTAAGGTAGTGACGCAGACAATCCTGTCTGCGACCAGTTTCTGGCTCGCAGATTGAACACTCGCAGGCAGGATTGCCTGCGCCACTATGGAGTCGGCGACGCCGATTCGGCAGGAGGTTCGTGCAACCGATGATGACGCCAGCGACGATGTCGCTCTTCTATTTGCTGCAATTTTTGGCGTTGTTCGTCTGTGAGATTAACAGCCATCTGCCGGTGCGCGTCAGCGATGGTCTCATGAACGCGCCGGGCAGTTTCTCGTCGAATATCTCTCAGTTGCATCGCTGTTTTGTCGATGATCGGCGAAATTTTGGCGACTTGTTCTGGCGTCAGGTTGAGTTCGTCCCGAAGTCTTTCCTTCATTCGCGAGCCGATCAGTTGCGGATGGTGAAGGCGAAAGAAGTGATGCTGGGCATATACTCCACCAAAGAACGCGCCAGTGATTCCGCCGGCGACAAACACGAGGATAAATCCCGCAATGAGTTTCCATTGCAACGCGCGGTTCATTTCACAAACTCATCTTGGATCGCCGAATCTGCGATAGCGAATTCGTTCGTAAAAGATTCACTGATTTCGCGGTTTTGACTGGCTTCACGGATGGCTGCGATTGTAGATATGATAATCACCGCTGCCGACAACATAGCGACGCGCCGGACGAGCGACGTGACTCCATTCGTCCTCGGGGCAGCCGCGCGCCAGAGCGCCACCACACGCGTATCAAACCCAAGCGGCATCGTAGCCGCGGTCTCTTCGCGTGCCTGGGCCGCGGATCTCAGCAACCGATCGATTTTTTTGTCTTTCATTGTTTCTCTTTTGCCGAAATTTTCGTCAGCTGTTGTTTCATTTTCTGCCTGGCTCGGAACGCGCGCACCTTAATCAGCGCTGCGCTCCAGCCGGTGATCTTACGGATTTCCTCAACCGAACGTCCCTGCAAGTATAGCAAATCAATCGCCAGCCGCTCGACCGGCTTCAGCGCAGCTAAAAGATGCTCTACCAGCTGACGCGATGCGAACCGCTGATCCGGCGCCAGCTCTTCGTCCGAGGTCGCCAGATTCTCGATCGTCGCTTGCTCCTCAACACTCAAATCGGCATGACGAAGTTCAGGGCGCACTTTCTCCGACTCGATTTGGTTGAGGCAGGTGTTCACCGCGATGCGCGAGACCCAGTGCTCGAGCGGCACCTTGCCCGAATATTGCGCTAATTTTTGGAAAACTTTGATAAAAATCATTTGGCAAAGGTCCTCCTCTGCCGTTCGGCGCGGACGACGTGCCCGGACCACTTTTGCGACCAGCGGATAAAGCTGACGCACCAGCGCCCGAGCTGCTTCATCATCATGCTGAAGCGCAGCCTGAACCAGCGCGCCTGCGTCAGAATCATCCATGTGGTCGAGAACGCATCCACACCATTATCAGTGACCGGCGATGTGGTGTTGCGGTTACAAGTTTCAGTTGCGCGCCCGAATCAGGCGGACGCTTCGTTGTCATTTCGAGCGAAGTCGAGAGATCTCTTGAAATTATCTGTCCTGCAGCACGTCTGCACCCAAGTCGCGCCAACTGGGGTTCAACCTGTCAATCAGTGCGACTTTCTTGGCGCGGGACCGTTTTTTCAATTGGCTTTCTCGCGCGATTGCGTCGCGAACGTCTCGATACCACTCGTAATATATGAGCTTTGTGCAGCGGTAGTCCGCGGCAAATCCACTACCGCTTCCTTCGCGGTGTTCCCAAATTCGCCGTGAGAGTCTGTTCGTCACTCCGATGTACAGGACAAAATGGTTGCGGTTTGTCACAATATAGGTCCAAAAATTGTAATCGCGTCCCATGTCCGAGATTTTAAAGCGAGAGATTCCTCAACTTCGCTCGGAATGACATAAGGAAAATCGTTAACACCACAAAAAATTGTAACCGGCCTGATCGCTAGCCGGTCATCATCTTTGAAAGCGCGAAGAGCGCACAGCAAACAACAAACATTAATTATGAAACGAAATCTATTAACAGTTGTGGCCGCCGGTGCGATCGCACTTGGCGGCTTTGTGCTTGTGCAAGCACAACCTGGTTCCGGCGGCCATGGCGGCTGGCATGGCCACGCATTTGGTCTTCAGCGAATTACTGAGAAGCTGAACCTGACGTCGGATCAAGAGACTAAGGTTCAGCCAATCGTGGACGCGGCCAAACCGCAGATCGCCGCCATCCATCAGGAGGCGATGCAGAAAATGAAAACCGTGATGGACAGCACGCTATCGCAGATCCGTCCGCTACTAAATCCGGATCAGCAGAAGAAGCTCGACGACATTCAGAAGGCGCATCAGGACATGATGAACGCCCATAAAGAGCTTCACAACGCGATGCAGCAATAACGATCCCAATTTTGGGAGCGATGGGAGAACGGCGGCGACCTGGAAACGGTCGCCGTCGTTTCTTCGTGACGCAGGCAATCCCGTCCGCCAGCGGACGGACTCGCTGCGGCGAGCCTGCGAGCAGTGGTAACGGTTTGCTGCGCGAGCGTTGAAGTCGCAGGCAGGATTGTCTGCGCCACGTTTCCTTCAGCCTTGTTTCTTTCTCAAGGAAGACAAGACGAAGACGATGCCGAGCGCTGCCGCAATCGCGGCAGCAGTGAAGCCCACAGTCGAAATTTCAGCGCGGGACTGAAAACTTTCTTTGAGGTGTGCAGCAAGTCCGATCAGAAAGAAAAGAAATCCCACGCAGATCAGTATCAAGCCGATCGCTTTTTGGTCATCGGTAGAAATCCTCATTCGCGGTGAGCCTGCCTGCAACGTTGTGCGCAGCACTGCGGGCAGGCAATCAAATACAATCCGACACTAAAATTCAAGTGCACTCTGTGAATGGAAGGCGCTAATATGGCTGGTGCGCTGGATTAAGCCACTGAGTTTTGCACTGCTGGCTCTGTTAGCTGGTCTTCGGCTCGACGCCCAGATCGATCGCATCACCGGAAAGAATTTCGCCACGCGATCGGAGGTTCTAGCGCGCCATGGCATCGTCTGCACAAGCGTGCCGGCGGCAACAGAGGTGGGGATCGACATCCTTAAACGCGGTGGCAGCGCAGTAGACGCGGCAATCGCCGCAAACGCAACCCTTGGCTTAATGGAGCCGGTCTCCAACGGAATTGGCGGCGACCTCTTCGCAATCGTTTACAGCGCGAAAGAAAACAAACTTTACGGAATCAATGGGAGCGGACGTTCTCCAGCCGATCTGAGCTACGATCAGATGAAGGCTGAGCTGGCAAAAATGCATCGTGAGACAATTCCACCGACAGGCATGTTGCCGATCAGCGTGCCGGGCACAGTGGACGCCTGGGCCGAGCTCCACAAAAGATTCGGGAAACTCAAACTGAGTGATGATCTGGCGCCTGCGATTCGATATGCCGAAGAGGGTTTTCCGGTGACGGAATTGATTGCCTATTATTGGGCGTTTGGTCCGCGCCTGTATAAAGGATTGCCCGGCGCTTTTCTCGAAACTTATACGCTCGATGGTAAGGGCCGCACTCCTGCGAAAGGCGATATTTTCAAAAATCCAGATCTCGCGAAAACTTTGCGACTAATCGGTGAAAAGGGTCGCGACGTTTTTTACAAAGGAGAAATCGCCGACAAGATCGACAATTTCATGCGGGCCAATGGCGGCTTCCTGCGGAAAGCAGATTTCGAGAAGCATACATCGACCTGGGTCGACCCGGTCTCGACGAATTATCGTGGCTACGACGTCTTCGAGCTTCCACCAAACGGTCAGGGCATCGCGGCACTGCAAATATTAAACATTCTGGAAAGATTCGATCTCCACGCAATGGGGCGCAATTCACCCGAGACGCTGCACACGATGGTCGAAGCGAAGAAAATTGCGTGGGCTGATCGGGCAAAGTTTTACGCTGATCCCGCCTTTGCAAAAATTCCTCTCGCTGGGCTTCTTTCGAAAAAATACGCAGCAGAGCGTCGCAAACTGATTGACCCGAATCACGCGGCCAAACAGGTCGACGCTGGCAATCCGGCGCTCGATCAAGGGGACACGATTTACATGTGCACGGCTGATGACGAAGGCAACATGGTATCCCTCATTCAAAGCAATTATCGCGGGATGGGCAGCGGGATCGTAGTGCCCGGCCTCGGCTTCATGTTTCAGGATCGCGGTGAACTTTTTTCGATGGATCCGACTCACGCGAATGTCTACGCGCCGGGCAAACGCCCGTTTCACACCATCATTCCCGGCTTCGTTATGAAAGACGGTAAACCGTGGGAAGCATTTGGCGTCATGGGCGGCGGCATGCAACCGCAGGGTCATGTACAAGTGCTCACGAACCAGATCGATTTTGGTTTGAACGTGCAGGAAGCCGGGGACGCTTCGCGCTGGCAGCATGAGGGCGACAACGAACCCACCGGAGAAAAGATGACCGGGTCAGGTGGCTACGTTGAAGTCGAGAGCGGTATTCCGTACGAGACGGTGCGGGAACTGCGCAAAAAAGGTCATGACGTGCGTTTTGATGTCGGCGGCTACGGCGGTTACCAAGCCATCAAAGTGGAAATGCACGACGGTCAGCGGGTGTACGTAGGCGCCAGCGAATCGCGGAAAGACGGAATGGCGGCCGGATATTGACGGCGCGCGTCTGACACAGACGCCCTACAATAGTCTTAATTTCTCGGCAGCTTGAGATCCGCGAGCTTTTCTTCCGCGCGGCTGACGTCGGATTCGTTTGCCGCGCCGAGCTTAAGAAGTTTTTGCTGACGACGCAGGTTCGCTTCCGCGGCTTCAAGTTCTGCGCGCTCGCGCTTCGCCGTGGCGATTTGGGCGGCTTCGGTTAATTGCGCCAGAGTTGCTCGCGCGTTTGCAAGGTCATCTTTCGCGTTTTCACCAAATGCGACGCGCGACTCCAGCTCGGCAACTTCTCCTTTGTAAAGAGCAAGTCGGGCGTCTGCGAGCTTGCATTCGTATTGAACAACTCTTAACAGCCGCTGTTCCATTTCGACTCTCGAAAGCACACCGATGTTGCAAAGACGTTCCGCGCCTCCGGCATTTTGTTTTGCTTGCTCGAATCTTTTTTCGAGACGCGCGACATCGGCGTCCGGTGCGGGTGTCGCAGCTGGCAGAAAATTTGAAAGGTTTTGCTTTAGGATCGGCGGCTCAACGTCAAACGAATCGGGTTCTTCAGATTTGTTGCGCCTCGATTGATCCCCAGCCGCTGCCAGCATGACGGTAGCGAGAAACGCGGCCGGCAAAGCAAACCCGCGGATCATACCAAGAGTTTATCACAAGATTCTGCGCTAAGGAAAATTCCTGATTTTTTTCTTTCATCCGGCGCTCGCCCTTTATACAAGAGGGCCCCGGAGGAGTTTATCTGTCCGGTTAATCGTCTAATTCTGCGCTGCCCGCAGCAGCTTCGCGTAGCGATGCGGCGTGGTTCGGCATCGTTGTTTTGGCATTGATTGTTCCGGCGGCATCGGCCGCCGCGTGGTTTTGACGCAAGACATCCAATCGGGCTCTAGTGATAGTGGCGAAACAAAAGCCCAAACGTCTGATAGTTCAACATTCTATGCGAATCATCCGTTGGAGTAGTCCAATAGTCTTTACGCTACTGGCGTTCTCCTTTGTAACCGCACAGGAAAAACCTCATGTCACTTCCGAGCAGGTAACTCGAGCTATTCAAGAACTCGAAAAACTCGCACAAAAGCAAATTCAGGAAAATGCGCTGCCGGGGTTGGCGATCGCGGTCGTTTTTCAAGACAAGGCGGTGTACGCGAAAGGATTTGGGGTTCGCGATATGAGCGCGAAAAATCCGGTGGATGCGGACACTGTGTTTCAACTCGCATCGCTGTCCAAACCAATTGGCTCGACGGTGGTTGCAGAGCTGGTCAGTGAAGGAAAAATCACCTGGGACTCAAAACTGAGCGTCCTCGATCCCACATTTGCGATGTTTGATCCGTGGGTCACGCGCGAAATCACGATCCGAGACATGTACGCGCATCGCAGCGGCTTGCCGGAGCATGCGGGCGATTTGCTGGAAGATCTCGGTTTTACGCGCGCGAAAATTCTGCATCGCCTGCGCTATCAACACCCGAGCAGCAGTTTTCGTTCACATTATGCGTACACGAATTTTGGCATGACCGAGGGGGCCATTGCTGCAGCAAAAGCGTACAACGTCGAATGGGAAAACGCCTCCGAACAAAAATTGTACCGCCCGCTGGGCATGAGCTCGACCAGCTCGCGTTATGCGGATTTCATGGCGCGCAGGAACAAAGCGCTGGGGCATGTGCTGGTAGATGGTAAATGGACGCAAAAGTTCAAACGCGATCCAGATGCGCAATCGCCAACGGGCGGTGTGAGTTCTTCTGCAAACGACCTGACGAAGTGGCTGCAGTTGCAACTCGCGAACGGCAAATTTGAAGGCAAACAAATCGTCGATGAAAAGGCGCTGGCCGAAACGCATCACCCCCAGATGCTCACCGGCTTTAATCCCTTCACGCAACTACCGACTTTCTACGGTTTGGGATGGAACGTTGGCTACGATCAGGAAGGTCGATTGCGCTTAAATCACTCCGGCGCGTTTGACCTGGGCGCCGCGACTTATGTAAATCTGGTGCCAGGCGAGCAACTGGGCATCGTGGTGCTGACGAATGCGCATCCCCTCGGCATAGCGGAAGCACTCGGAATGACCTTTGTGGATATCGCAGTGTATGGCAAACCCACTCAAGATTGGTTTCCGCTGTTTAAACAGGTGTATTCCAACCCGGCAACGATTGGGACGGTGCTAGGGTTCGATTATTCCAAACCACCGGCATCGGCGACACCCGCGCTGAAAAACAGCGCCTACGCTGGGAAATATACGAACGATTACTTTGGCGATATCTCCATCGTCGAAAAAGACAGCGGATTAGCAATCGTGCAGGGTCCAAAAAATAAGACGTTCCCGATGAAGCATTATGATCGGGATACGTTCACTTATGAGACAGAGGGCGAAAACGCTGTCGGCAGAAGCGGCATTACCTTTACCGTCGGCCCCGATGGGAAAGCGACACAGGTTGTCGTGGAGAATCTCAATGTGCGCGGTGAAGGAACTTTCAGGCGCGAGTCAGCGCCACAAGTTGCACCGCAGAGCAGCGCTCCACTCCCTGCAACCGGTGATTTTGCCGGTCTGGCCGAGATCGGTGATGGGCGGAAGATGTACCTCGAGTGCCGCGGCTCGGGCAGCCCGACTGTGATTCTCGAGTCTGGGTACCGGAATGATGCCGCGATCTGGAGCACTCCGCTTGAGCCTGGAATGACGACTGTGTTTCCACAGGTTGCCAGGTTTACCCGGGTTTGTGCTTATGATCGCCCGGGAACTTTTCTTGACGCGAATCATTTGAGCCGGAGCACCGCGGTCCCTATGCCGCGCACCGCGCGCGACCTCGTTTCCGATCTTCATGCGTTACTCCACGCGGCGCATGTTCCAGGACCATATGTCTTCGCGGCGCATTCCTTTGGTGGCATTTTTGCCCGCTTATACGCCAGCACTTACCCGGATGAGGTTGTCGGAATGGTTCTGGTTGATGCGCTGTCCGAAAAGGTGAAGTCCGGTCTAACATCCAAACAGTGGAAGTTGTATATGAACTTTGGATTTACCAAGCCGCCGCCCGGACTCGAAAAATATAAAGACATCGAGACACTCGACGTAAATGCCAGCTTAGATCAGATCGAAAAAGCCGCTACCGCACAACCGCTCCGTCCGATTCCTCTTTTTGTTCTGACGCAAGGCCAACCGTTCGACCTCAGTCCATGGCAGCCGTTGCCCGCTGATTTTCCTGCAGCGTTAAACAGAGCATGGCACGCGGGACAGGACGGGCTTGCGACACTTGCAGCAAATGCCAAACATAGAATCGCCACAAAAAGCGCGCACTATATTCAAGTTCAGGAGCCGCAACTGGTGATTGACGCAATCAAACAAGTTGTCGATGCCGTCCGCAATCCATCGGCATGGACGGCGTCGGCCACGCGAAATTGATGACGACTCGGCTGACAACATTTGCGCGCCGCAGTTCAACTTCGAGAAGGAATGTATCTGGTTTCGGTTTCACGCCATTGGAGTTGCGTCAATTACGCGCCTTGAAAACGCCGGCTGGGATCCAAAAGTTTCTCGACGACCTGCCTTACAACCTGAGTTACACCGCGCGGTCGCCAAAAAAAGTCCTGCACGATTGCACAGCATCATGTCTCGAAGGCGGAATTCTCGCGGCGGCCGCGCTTCGCGTTATCGGTTTTCCACCATTGATTTTTGATTTGGAAGCGGAACAGGACACCGACCATGTGGTGGCGATTTTTAAACTGCGCGAACACTGGGGTGCGGTGGCGAAATCGAATTTCACCGGCTGCCGGTATCGCGAGCCGGTCTATCGCACCCTGCGCGAGCTAGCCATGAGTTATTTCAATATCTATTTCAATCTGCGCGGCGAACGCACGCTCCGCCGGTATTCGCGCCCGGTGAACCTTGCGCGATTCGATCGTTTGAACTGGATGACGACGGAAAAACCGACCTGGTTCATCGCCGAACATCTCTGCGAAATCCCACACATTTCATTGCTGACACCGGCAATGGAAAAGAACCTCACCCGCGTCGATCAACGCACGTTGCGTGGCGAAATGGTCGGGCACAGGAAAAATAGTTCCTGACGCACGCGTCGCATGTTTCTGGGGAGCACAGGCTGCCAGCCTGTAGTTGCCGGCAGCCCTGCCGGCAACATCTTTGGGCACGTAACTCTCGGGTGACGCCATTCCCGGTCTCGGCAAGCTGCCGAGACCTGCAGGCTGTCAGCCTGCGCTCCCCAGCACGCATGGCAGCCGCTACCCAGAGGCTGGGAAAAACGCGTTCTCGAAAGTCGGCTGGAAAGGCGCTGGATCGGTTTCGCCGATTCGAAATCGCGGACTGATTTCGAATTGCGTGGCGCAATGGATTTCCAGACCGACCCTTCCGTGCTTCGCCAGCGATGCCCGCACAGTTGCGAGCGCGAGTGTGGGTGTGTTGCAATCGCGGCTGAGATGTCCGAGTACCACGCGCTCGATTTTTCCCCGCAACAATTCCTCGATCACGCTCGCCGCCGCTGTGTTTGAGAGATGACCGTGCCGCGATTGGATTCTTTGTTTCACCGGCCACGGCCGATGCGTATCGTTCTGCAAAAGTTTTTCGTCGTGATTGGTCTCGATCACGAGCGTTTGCACCTGGCGCAGTCGTTCGATGATCAACTTCGTCACGTAGCCCAGATCAGTTACGAACCCCAGGCTGCCTGAGCCTGCATGAAACACGAACCCCAGCGGGTCAACAGCATCGTGTGGCACGGGAAACGTCTGCACCGTGATGTCGCAAATCGAAAACTCGGCGCCAGTTTGGAAAATGCGCCAGTTGCGGTATCGCTCGAACGAGTTGTCGCAGCGAACCGCTTCTGCTGTTAACGCGTTGCAATAAATCGGCACACCAAATTTGCGGCAGAGAACTTCAAGTCCGCAGATATGATCGCCGTGCTCGTGTGTAAGAAGCACGCCATCAAGTTGCTCCGGCGCCACGCCGCAATGCTCCAGACGCAACACCAGTTGTCGCGCGCTCAGCCCGCCGTCCACCAGAATCTTGCAGTGATCAGTCGCAACGAGTGCGCTGTTTCCCGCGCTCCCGCTGCCGAGCATGATCAAGCTGAACACGGGTCTTAAGGTAGCCGCCTGGGTTCAGCTTGCGCAAATGGAAACAATGAGAATAACGAAGCACGAATGACCCGCCTTCGCCAAGGTTTCGGCGTGGCAAGCGAATGACGAAGGAATGTCGAAAACTCGCTACGGCTCGACATCAACCGCAGCGAGAATTACATTCGCGCGGGTTGAAATTACGGCTTTTCATTTCCATCGCAGTCACGGCGCTGTTTGCAGGCATGGATTACGTTGCGTCGGCGGATGCGCCCGTTGCAGATAACCGTGCGCTGGATTTCAAGCAGTGGGGCTTGGTCGCAATCCAGGACGGTGGACGGCGCAAACCAGTAGACACATTTGCGAAGGAAACGCTGATTCGCATCACTGGGAGATCCGCATACACAGATGCGGCAGGACGACAATGGCGCCCGAACGATTTCGTCTTGTCAGCTCTGCTGGAGACGCGCGATTGGAAGAACGAGCCGATGGTGCTGGTCTCATTCGGCAAGCTCAAGGAACAACTCGGGTTCGACAAAACGCAGCGGCGATTTTCGTTCGCGCAATTGGCTGGATCGATCGAATTGCAACGGCTTGCCAACGAGGCGCAGGCGCTCAAGCGCGCAGAGAAACCGCTCGACCGAGTTCAACAGGAAGCGTTGGGCGTTAGCGATCGGCTTACGCTTTTTGCTCGTGTGATAGATGGAAGCGCTTTGTTGATCATCCCTGCGCCGACAAATGAAACGGACCCGTGGGTCGAACCATCGGGATGGTCGAAATTTTATTCGGAAGCACAATTTGCGCCGGTCCAAACGCAATTGCAGACAGCCGCCACTGCGTACGTCAATGGCGACGGATTTAATTTTAGCCGCGCAGCGAATCAGCTTCGCGACAATTTGCGCGGCCTGAGTCCATCAATTTATCCGGAGGAACGACAACTGCGGCTTGAATCCTTCTATAATCATTTCGAGGCCTTTTACCGTGCCATCTGGTGTTACGGAATTGCGCTTGTGGTTTTGCTCGTGGCGCATTTTCGCAGGGGTTTTGGAGTGCGCGGACATGTCCGCGCTTTCGAAAGCGGCGACATGTCGCCGCACTCCAAAGTGAACGCGCTGCAATTGCTCGGCGTCGGAGTTGCGCTTCTGGGCCTCGCGTTCCATGCCTCGGGAATCGTGATGCGCTGTATGATTGCCAGCAGGCCGCCGGTCACGAACATGTATGAATCGATCATCTGGGTTTCGTTCGCCGTCTCATTTTTCGGGATGATCTTTTTCGCGCGGTACCGGGCGCCTGTCTATTTGCTTGCGGCGTTGCCGGTCACGCTCATCGCATTACTGCTTGTGCATCAGATGCCGATCGCCATGCCGTCAAGCATCGATCCACTGGTTCCGGTCTTGCGCGATAACTTCTGGCTCACGGTTCATGTGCTCACAATCACGTTGAGCTACGCGGCGTTCGCACTGGCAATGGGTTTCGGGCACATCCTGCTCTGGCGATACGCGCGCAATCCCGCGGCGGCGCGCGCTGACGCGCCTATGCATTTCTGGCTTTATCGCGTGCTTCAACTCGGGGTGCTATTGCTTGCCGCAGGCACAATTCTCGGGGGCGTCTGGGCAAATTATTCCTGGGGCAGGTTCTGGGGGTGGGACCCGAAGGAAACGTGGGCGTTGATTGCCCTGCTTTGTTACATCCTGGCGTTGCATGGCCGGCTCGCAGGTTGGTGGACGCAATTCGGTTTGGCGGTCGCTAGCGTTGTTTGTTTTCTCGCCGTGTTGATGGCGTGGTACGGCGTGAACTTCGTTCTGGGAAAAGGCCTGCACAGCTATGGATTCGGCATCGGCGGTGAGACATACGTGGCGACATTCATTGTTCTCGATCTTTTATTCGTTACGTTCACGATCTGGCGATATCGCAGCTGCAAATTGGCCGTTGCTGCTGCAGATGAAATAGAAGGCGAGCGCGTCGCCGTATAGCTGTGATCGGCATCGGTGATGCCGGCCGGGGGTCATCCGCCTTCGCCAAGGCTACGGCGGACAAGCCGCCCCCGGTTACAAGGCCGGCGTGAGTGCGCCAATAAATTCGTGAGGCGTCTCGGCTTGGAGCAGCGTCGAGCGTATCGCATCATTCTTCACCAAGCGCACCAGCATTCCCACGCAAATTAGATAATCATTTAGCAAGCGTTCCGGCACGCCGATTACAAAAATCAATCGTGTACGCTGTTGATCTGCACCGATTGGAATCCCGGCGCGACTGCGCCCAATGCCGATAACAATTTCGTCTACCAAATCAGTTCGCGCGTGAGGAAACGCGACGCCGTTTTCCACTGCACTGGGATGCGCCTGCTCACGTGCCAGAACTTCTTCAAGAAATGTTTCTTCATCGGAGATCTTTCCATTTTGCGCGAGCAACTGAATGATTTCGCGCAGTGCGTTCGGCAGTTTTCGTGAACGCAGCCGCAGGATTACCTGCTTTTCATCTAGCAGCTCGGAGAGCGCGATAGCCATTGATACAGAGAATTATTGGATTATGCGGCAAAGCCAGTTATCCAGTTAAGTAACCAGCCGTGGCAACACAAAACACAGCGGTAGCTCCCAGCGAGGAGAGGACAGTCTCCTTTCAACGGAGCCTTTACGACCCGGGCTACGTCAACGCCATGTCGCATTTTTACCGCGGCGAGATGGGCCGGATCATGGTGTGGCGGCAGCGGCTGGATGTCACCACAAACTGGGCGATTACCAGCACCACCGCCATTATTACCATCGCATTTTCCACGCGCGAAGTGCCGCACATAATCTTCTTTTTCAATCTGGCGATTGTCTGGGTGTTGCTCTGGATCGAGTCGCGTCGTTATCGTTTTTACGACGCATTTCGCGCGCGTGTCCGGATGCTCGAAGCGCATTTTCTTGTCCCGATGGTGATGGAAAATCGTGAGTTGCTTCAAGGGGAATGGAAAAAGCTCGTCTGCGAAGATTTGATTTTGCCCTGCTTCAAGATCAGCAAACTCGAAGCAGTTGGCCGGCGCTTGAAACGCAATTACGTTTTCATTTTTATTTTGATCCTGATGGCATGGCTAACGAAAATATTTCTGCATGCCAGCGCGCCGATTAACGATTTCGTCTCATTTTATCATGCTCTGCGGATCGGCCACATCCCGTCATGGCTGGTGGCGTTGATTTTTACCGGCACGTTTATCAGTGTGATTGCAATCACGATTTACGTCAGCAAACGATCCTCCGGCGAAATCTCCGAGTTCGGCACGCACCGCTCGTTGTGGCGGATTTGAATGTCGTTCCGAGCGAAGTCGAGGAATCCCGTGATGAAACCTAACGTACCATCGCGGGATTCTTCGACTTCGCTGCGCTCCGCTCAGAATGACTGCGTTTGAAAAGCTCTGCGAGATCGTCGCAAAATTGCGCGCGCCCGGCGGGTGTCCATGGGACCGGGAGCAAACCCATGAATCGCTGTTGCCTGCTTTAATTGAAGAAACATACGAAGTAACGGAGGCTGCGCGCGCGAAGGACGACGCACATTTTCGCGAGGAACTGGGCGATCTGCTCCTGCTGGTGGTGATGCACGCGAAGATCGCCAGCGAAGCTGGGCACTTCAACATCGACGAAATTATCCACGACATTTCGGATAAACTAATCCGGCGGCATCCGCATGTGTTTGGAACCAGCGACGCGCGCGATTCCGGCGCTGTGCTCAAACAGTGGGAAGCGATTAAGCGCGAAGAGAAAAAGACCGATTCGCATTATCTCGCCAGTTTGCCTAAAGCGCTGCCAGCGCTTATGCGCGCGCAAAAAGCCCAATCAAAAGCCGCACGCGTGAATTTCGACTGGACTGAGGTGCGCGATGTGGTCGCGAAAGTGGAAGAAGAGCTGCGCGAGATGAAAGAGGCGATTGTGGCGCTAGATCGCGCGAGAATCGAGGACGAGGTTGGCGACATGCTCTTCGCAGTCGTCAATCTGGCGCGGAAATGCAAAATTGACGCGGAAAGCGCGCTCCAGGGCGGAACGAACAAATTTGTGACACGATTCAATCAACTGGAAGACGAAGTGAAAGCGCGCGGGAAGGAACTGGGCGATCTCGGTCTTTCGGAAATGGATGAGATTTGGAACCATATTAAGAATGACGAAGCCCGAATGACGAATGCCGAATCAATGACGAAGCCCGGATGACGAACGACCGCGCTGCTGTGCTCGCGCTATTTCGGTTTTGGTCATTTAGGCCTTCCTTCGTCATTTGTCATTCGTCATTTAGCGTTGATATTTCGCGTCCCAATGAATTTGCTGATCAATCTCTGTCTGGCGCTCTTCGTGCTCGTGTCGTTGGTGATGGTCCTGGTGATCCTGATGCAACGGCCAAAGAGCGAAGGCCTGGGTGCAGCATTTGGCGGCGCAGTCACGGAAAATATTTTCGGCGCGCAAACCACCAATGTGCTGGTGAAGTTCACGACCTGGCTGGCCGGGATTTTCTTTGCGCTCACGCTCGCGTTGTCGATCCTTTATGCTCACAGGAGCACGGCCGACAGCGCGTTCCGGCGAGAACTGATGAAAACGCAAGCTGTGCCGCAAAATTCGCCGGTGCCTGCGGCAGCAAAGCCCTCGCCGGTCGCGTCGCCGGCGAATACGCCTGTTCAGAGTTCACCAGGCGCTTCTGCTGCGCCTGATTCCGGCGCAGGCGTATTACCCGCCGGCACCATGACGCCAGCCCCTTCGGCAGCGTCAAGTCCGCGATCAACAGCGAAACCGTAACGCCGCCCTTTCCCACCCGGAATGCAGAGCCGGATCAAGGCTCGCATATTCACGTCGTTAAGAAACCCGCGTCAGATTCGTGTGAGCCGAATAGTTTGCGGAAAGAATTCTACCAATAGAGCATGCGAATTATTTTGATGCACAATCCGAAGGCCGGTCGAGGGGGATCATGCCAAGAAAGACTTGATGGCAGAGTTGGCGAACGCTGGGCATCACGCGATTTACGAATCGACAAGGAAGAGCGATTACAAGAAAGCTCTGAAAAAACCTACTGACTTGGTGCTTGCCGCAGGCGGAGATGGCACCGTTGGAAAGATTGGCCGCGAACTGATCGGCACAGGTATTCCGTTGAGCGTTCTCCCGCTCGGCACGGCGAATAATTTGGCGCGTAGTCTTGGTTTCATCGGATCGCCCGAAGAAATCATTTACCGGGCTCGAAGACGGGAAAAAACGAGCTTTTGACGTCGGTCTGGCACGAGGGCCGTGGGGCAAGCGCTACTTTTTTTGAAAGCGCCGGAGGTGGCCTCCTCGCGGATTATCTTCGGGAGGCGAAGGACAAACCTAAGAAAACGAAAGACCTTTCCGAAGAACAAGAAATGAGACGACACGTTTCACTCTTGCGCCGAATGTTGCATGACTATTCCGCCCGGAAATGGAAGATGGACATCGACGGCGAAGACATTTCGGATGGTTACATTCTTTGGGAGGCGTTGAACATTCGCTCGGTCGGGCCTCTGCTGTATCTCGCATCGCAGGCCGCGACAAAGGATGGGCGGTTAGATTTTGTATGTGTTGTCCGGCGACATAGAGCTCCTTGATGATCAAGTTCGGCCTCGCCCGATAAGTGACTGAACAAAGTAATAAACTAAAAATCCAACCAATTCGCTGCCTTCTTCAGCAACGAGGCAATGAAAATCGGGCGGGGACCGCCGGAATCCCTGTTCGCGTAAAACCGCTTCAGTAACGGCAAAGTCTTCCGCGTATTTTTCAAACTTGGCTAACTCGCGCATTAACGGAAGCAGATTTGGAATATCGGCTTCGAGTGCTTTTCTGACTGCTAGCGTTGCCATTCTGGAACCTTCGCAAGCTCTGTAGCGTGCCGGCGCTTCGCACAGCGAAGCGGCTACAGCATTACCCTTTCCAGAAAAATTTCGTTGGGCGACGGATTTCCCGCGGAAGACTCTTGTGCACCGGACAGTTTAGCGCCGTCTGCTCGAGCACTTCGCGATGTGGCGAATCGGGCGGGAGCGGGATATGAACTTCTGATGGAAGCCCCACGATCCGGCGCGGCGTGTCTTTCGACATTTCTTTTTGCACTGATACGCTCATTCCACGCAGATCGACACCTAGTTCCTGTGCCTTGATTCCCATCGTTGTTGTCATGCAGGTCGCGAGAGCCGTGGCAACAAGGTCGGTGGGTGAAAACGCTTCGCCTTTACCCTTATTATCAGTCGGAGCGTCGGTGGAAATTTTGGAGCGCGACGGCCCGTGTGTCGCGTTGCAACGCAAATCGCCGGTGTAAGTCACGTCAACTTTGACCATAAACGCAATGTAGCGCGAGCCTTTGGCTTGCGAAGTAGAAAATCGCAAGCGGGACGCATGCGCTACTCTAGGCAGCGCGTGGCAGCGCGTTTGAATTTTGTCCGCGTCTCTTGCGGCCGGATCAACGGGCTGATTCGAACCTCCTAATGTATGAAAAAGCAAGTCAGTGGAAAAGATTTGAGGGGGGAAGCGCGTAGTCCGCACATTCGAGTTGGCGGCTATGCCATTCTTGGCCGAACGATCGACAAATGCCGCGCGCTCGTGGCGGGGAACATTGGCGAATATCATTTCGATTGTCCGCTCGATAACATGCTCTTTGGTTTCAAAGGTGTGAAGGGCAACGATTTCAAAGCGCAAATCGAGCAAGGCGTAGGCGACGAGGAAATAGTCGAATGGCTTAACCAAAGCGGCGAAAAGAAAACCCCAGCTGAGATCAAGCGCTGGAGCGACAAAGTGGAGGCCAGCAGTCTCTACGATGATCTGGAGAAGCACGATCACTTTGTCCAGGAAGCAAGGAAGCTCGGGCTAGACCCGGAAAAGACGACAACCTTCGAGTGGCTGGACGTTGACGACAGAGTCTCTCAGCAGCAGAAAGCGGCATAGTTCGCGGGGCGCGAACAAAGGTAGTGCATGCGTCTCGCCAGCCGCGGCGGGCCAGAGGCTCGCACTACTCTACGTCTTGATTAACGGCGGTGGAATATCTTCGGTCGGGCCGACATCGACACCACGGCGAAGTTTGCTGTGCCGCACGCTATATAGAAAATAGATCAGCAGCCCGATTGCCAGCCAGACAACAAAACGAATCCAGGTCATCACCGGCAAGCTCAACATTAGAACCAGGCACAACAATATCCCCAGAATTGGGAAAACTGGCACGAACGGCACGCGAAACGGGCGCGGACGTTCCGGAGCAACGCGGCGCAATACGTTTACGCCGAAACAAACGAGAATAAATGCGAAGAGCGTCCCGATATTCGTGAGGTCAGCCAGATCGCCAATGTTTGTAACCATCGCCACGGCACCGACGACAACTCCAGTCCAAATGGTAGTGATGTGCGGCGTGCGGAACCGCGGATGAATCTTGGCGAAGTATTGCGGCAGCAAGCCATCGCGCGCCATCGCCATGAAGATCCGCGGCTGCCCAAGCTGAAACACGAGCAGCACTGAAGTGGTACCGGCGAGTGCGCCCGCGCTCACTAGCGCTTGCGCCCACGGTTTGCTCGCAAAGGCCGTAGCGACAGGTGCCGCATCGCCAGTATAGACCGTGTATTTCTTAATTCCGGTAAGCACAACCGACATCAGCACGTAGAGCACCGTGCAGATGATCAGACTCGCGATGATGCCGATTGGCATGTCACGCCGAGGATTACGTGTTTCTTCAGCTGTCGTCGAAACTGCGTCGAAACCGATGAACGCGAAGAACACGATGGCCGCGCCGCTCATCAGCCCGGCAAAGCCATTGGGCGTAAACGGATGCCAGTTGGTTGGGTTCACCATAAACGCGCCGAAGGCGATGACGAACACGACGACCGCAGTCTTGATAATCACGATCGTCGTGTTCGTGTGCGCGCTCTCTCGAATCCCGTAAACAAGAAGAACGGTAACGGCCGCGACGATGAGCAACGCTGGCAGATTGAATGCGATGGAGTGGCCGGCAATAACCGGCAAGGCGTTGGATGAATAGGCTTCCAGAGCCGCGCCTCCCTTCGAGAGCAAATCTGTGGCCGTTTGATGATCGTTCACGAGCCATAGCGGAAACTTTAAATGAAACAGGCTGTCACAGAGTTGAACGAAGTAACCCGACCAGCTCACCGCGACGGCCATGTTGCCAACCGCATATTCCAAAATGAGGTCCCAACCAATAATCCAGGCCACAATCTCACCGAGTGTCGCATAGGAATATGTGTAGGCCGATCCCGAGACCGGAATCATCGACGCTAGCTCGGCATAACAAAACGCAGCGAACGCGCAAGCGATGCCAGCCACGATGAAGGAAGCGGCAATGGCCGGACCCGCACCTGCTCGTCCAAACACGACGCCCGTTCCGGACACCCAAGCCTGAATGAAATTGATGACCGGTGTCTCGAGGCGGGACGCGAACGTTTGCCCTGCCGCTGCGGTTCCGGTCAGCGAGAAAATTCCCGCGCCGATGATGGCGCCGATCCCAATGGCGGTCAGCGCGATTGGTCCGAGCGTGCGTTTCATTTGCCGCTCCGGCGCAGCCGCTTCGGCAATTAAGAGGTCCGGACTTTTGGTTCTGAATAGTTGAAGTGCCACCGCGCGAGATCGTGTCACCAAGCAGTTCGACTGGTCAACCCAAAGCTTTTGACGTCGGTAGGCAGACTGCGATTTCGAGCCGCGCGGCGCTTATGCTGATCGACGCCGAACAACTGTTTTTGTAGGCTTGCGGCTGTATGGCCGATGAACCGGCAAAAATTCTCCTCGGTGACACAGCGATCATGGCTATCGAGCGAACCCCGGGCCGGCGGTGGTTCCGTCGAAGCAAAGATCAACCGAGACGACTGACGCATTGCGAGAATTGCGGCGCGCAATTGCAGGGACACTGGTGTGCCCAGTGCGGCCAAGCTGCGGTCGATTACCGCCGCTCCTTCCGCTACGTCATTGCCGATGTGCTCGATTCATTTCTGAATTGGGATTCGAAGTTTTTCACCACGATTGCGCTCCTCATCTTGAAGCCATGGCGGTTGACCAACGAGTTTCTCGCCGGCAAGCGTGTCCGCTATGTGAATCCGCTACGCCTTTATCTGCTCGCAAGCATCCTGTTTTTCTTTGCCGTGAATTACGGAACCAAAGGGCTGAAGTTCGAACCGGGTAACATCGATCCAAAAGATCGCGCGGAAATCGAAGCCGACCTGAAGAAAGAAGATTTGCCACCCGCCGCGCGAGAAAAATTGGAGGCATGGTTGCGGGAAGCTCCGGCCCAGGCGTCACCAGCGTCCGCTTCTCCAACTCCAACAACTGCGCCTTCGCCGACCGCTGGTCCGTATGCTTCTGCCACCAGCCCAGATACACAGAAGCGCCAGTATGGGAAAATAGGCGAGCGACCGTTTGTGATTGTTGATTCGAGCAGCAAGTCCTCGACTCCATTCGAACGCTGGATCGAAGGACGAGCCAAAGAAAAGATGGGCGAGCATGGAACAAAAATGGGACTGTTTATCAGCACACTGTTCAGCAATCTCCCTTACATGATGCTGTGCTGTATCCCGCTCTTCGCTCTTGTTCTGAAAGTTCTGTACGTTCGACGCCGCATTTTTTACATCGATCACCTGATTTACGCGCTTCACATTCACACGTTCGCTTACGTGGGAATCATGCTGATTGTGCTTGCAACAATTGGGCTCATCCGCGCGGCCCCAGGTCCCATTGCAGGGTGGATAATCGCGCTCCTCTGGATTGCGTTCGTCGTGCAAATTTTCCTCTCGATCCGTCGCGTTTACCGCCAAGGGTGGTTCATCAGCACTTTTAAATTCCTTTTTGGCGGATTTGTATATTTGATCGTCCTCGTGTTCGCGCTCGCGGTGACCTTCTTCGTTACCATCGCATTACCATGAAAAACACCATTCTCCTCGGTTTCGCTTTAGCCGGTTTTGGCGTGGCTGCATTTCCTGTCGATTAACGCATTGCTTTCGAACGCAATGACGCTGTTTACATCGCGAATCTTGACGGCACAGGCGAGAAAAAGATCGCCGATGGAATTTTCCCGGCGATCTCGCCTGTGGGACTCGCGTCGCATTACCCGAGTTGGACAATCGACGGGAAGCAAATTCTTTTCACCACGCGACCACACGAAGTCTGGGATCTTGTCGCGATCAATGCCGATGGCACGAATTTCCACGTGCTCAAACCCGGTGCGCAAAATGAAGTGACACGTTACTCCCCGATTTGGGCGCGTGACGGCCTATCGGTTTTTTGCGAAGATATGGCGAATGTCTATCAGCTTGGCCTCGACGGCGCGGTTCGCGCGCAATGGAACATCGGGAAAGATCGTGCCGAAAGGCGACATGAGCGGCGACGGCCGGATTGACGTTTCGCCGGATGGCAAGCGATTGCTCTTAAGCATCGATATGGGCGAAGAATCCGGCCGCAAAGATTGGGACGGGCCGTTGCCAGCGCTGTGGTCGTTCGATATCGGATCGCAAAAGGCGACGCGGCTCACGCCGAAGAAACTTTTCGGCTGGGATGGGGTCTGGATCGACAATAACAACATCCTCTTTCTCAGCAACGGCTGGCGAAAAGAATGACTCGATCTATCGAATGTCCGTGGACGGGAAAAATTTGAAACGCCTGATCAAGAATGGGCGTTTTCCGTTCGTGAGCGCTCCGCAAGCATGAACCAACTGACCGTTGCGATACCTTAACTCAGGAGTTGTCTCGCTCTTGCCAGCGCTTCCGCCACCTTGCTCGGGTCCTTGCCTGCGCCTTGTGCGCTTTCAGGACGCCCACCGCCTTTTCCGCCCACGATTGGCGCGATCTGCTCGATCAGTTTGTTCGCCTGAAATTTCGCGGTGAGTTCTTTCGGAACCACAGCGATCAGCGCAACGTTTCCGTCTTTTGCGCCCGCGAGAAAAATCGGTGCGCTGATTTTCGACTTAAGTGCGTCCGCAACAGCCTGGACCAACTTCGCATCGGCATTCGCCACTTCTGCAACGCACAAATTTTTTCCTGCATGCGACACCACCAGCTGATTCGCAATCTGAGCGGCCCGGCGTCTCAATTCCGCCTCGCCTGCTTTAGCAGTTTTCTTTTCCCAGTCGCGAACATCGGCAGCTACTTTTTCCAGATGCGCCCCGCGCGCGTCGATCTGCTTCAAGATTTCAGCGGTCTCACCGTTGGCTTCTAAAGCAGGCAAACGGGAAATGTCAGGTTTCTTGCGCGCGAGTGCTTCAAACTTCTCATGTTGACGCGCAGCTTCTTCCCTCGCCCAAGCGCCTGCTGCGTCACCGGCAACGGCTTCGATGCGCCGCGTCCCAGCTGCGATGGCTTCTTCCCTTACGATTCGGAACACCCCAATCTCGCCTGTCGATTTCACGTGCGTTCCACCGCAAAGTTCCATCGAATAGCCATTAAGTGCGTGCGGTGCGCCGCCGATCTGCAAGACACGCACCGTGTCACCGTATTTCTCTCCGAAGAACTGGATGATGTCTTTTCGCTGTTTCGCTTCTGCAAACGGAACTTCCGTCCACGAGACCGGCGCATTTTCGGCGATTTTTTCGTTCACTAATTTTTCGACATCGCTCTTTTGTTCCGACGTGAGCGGTGCGCTTGAAAAGTCGAACGTCAATTTGTCCGGACCGACGTAGCTCCCTTTTTGCGACGCGTCGCGGGACACAACTTCATGCAACGCCCAGTGCAACAGATGCGTCACGGTGTGATGTCCCTGAATCAATTTGCGCCGATCAGCATCCACTGAGATGCGCACCGCCTCGCCCGGTTCGGGCGCACGACCTACAATCAGCTGTGCGCGGTGAATGTAAGCATTGCCGTGTTTTTGCGTATCCAAGACGCGAAGCTGCCCAAGTTCCGTGCGATCATGTCCCGGAACGTGCAATAGTCCGCTGTCGCCAACTTGACCTCCCATCTCGGCATACAGCGGCGTTTGATTGAGAACCACTGCGAGTTCTTCTGGTTTCTGTCCCGGCAAAACCGTTTCGACCACCGCCTCCGTTTCCAGAAACTCATAACCGAGAAACTTCGTCTTCTGCAGTTTTACTGCAGAGAGCTCGCCGGTAGGATTGAGGCTACTCGCCAATTCGATCTCCTGTTTCTTTTGCGATGCGCGGGCGCGCGCTCGCTGCTCTTCCATCAGTCTCTCAAAACCGGACACATCGACAGTGAACCCGCGCTCGCGCGCCATCAATTCTGTCAGATCGAGTGGGAAACCGTATGTGTCGTAGAGTTTAAAGGCAAAATTGCCTGATATCTCCCGTGTTGCAGCCCCTGACTTGATCGGTCGGATCTCGCCGGCTTCTACTAATTCCAAATTTTCTGTTTGCGACGCGTTAACAACCACGCCGACGTTTGCACCGCGCGGGTCAACTGCATCCAGCATTGCAGCTGCTTGTTCAAAAAGTTCGATCCCTTTATCGAGCGTTCGGTTAAAAGATTGCTCTTCGCGCCGAATTATTTCTCTGATCTTTGACCGCTTCGCGTGCACTTCGGGAAAAATGTCGCCCATCGTGTTCGCCACCACACCAACGAGTTTAAAGAAGAATGGTTCATGAAAAGCGAGCGTGCGGCCGTAGCGGACAGCACGACGCAAAATCCGGCGCAGGACGTAACCGCGGCCTTCGTTCGAAGGAATGATTTCGTCGGCAATCGCGAACGAGAGCGCCCGGATGTGATCGGCGATCACACGAAATGCGATGTCGATCTTTTCCTGCTCTATCTGATTTTGTAGGGCGGCTGTGTCAGCCGCCGGCGTCTCGCAGAGACGCCCTATAATCGGCAGGCTGCTGCCGTACTTTTTGCCGCTCAGGTTTTCGAGCTCGTCGAAGATCGGACGAAAGATATCGGTCTCGTAGTCTGAAACTATTCCGGAGAAATCGGTTAGATTATTTGTGCCTTGAATGATTGCAGTCACGCGTTCGAAACCCATGCCGGTATCGACGTGCCGTTGCGGAAGCGGCGAGAAAGTTCCGTCCGGGTTCGCGTTGAATTGGATGAAAACCAAATTCCAAATCTCGATGCAATGCGGATTTTCCTTGTTCACCAACGTGCCGCGCGTGTCGCCGTCCGGTGTGAGGTCGACATGCACTTCGGAGCACGGCCCACAGGGACCGGTGTCGCCCATCATCCAGAAATTGTCAGCCTTGCCACTGTTGAGAACGTGAATAGCCGGATCGAGATCCGCTTCGCGAAACAAATGAGCCCAGTGCTCATATGCTTCCTGGTCGAATTCGCTGGGTTCGCCCGGACCGGGTTTGTAAACGGTTGCGTAAAGCCGTGGCGCTGGAAATTTCCACCGCTCGACGAGTAATTCCCACGCCCACTCAATCGCTTCTTTCTTGAAATAATCGCCGAAGCTCCAATTGCCGAGCATCTCGAAAAACGTGTGGTGATAGGTATCGAGACCGACGTCCTCGAGATCGTTATGTTTGCCGCCAGCGCGAATGCACTTCTGAGTGTCGGCGACACGCGCGGGGTTCCACGTCGGCTTTTGTTGTCCTAGAAAAATCGGCACGAACTGGTTCATGCCGGCGTTCGTGAAAAGCAGATTCGGTGCGTCAGGTAGCAGCGACGAAGACGGCACTATGGTGTGCTTTTTCTCGCGAAAGAAATCGAGAAACGATTGGCGGATCTCAAGCGAGGTCATCTTTTTTCACCACGAATTAACACGAATAAACACCAATTAGACAAAGCGGAAAACCCTGCACGCCTGACGTTGGATTTTTTCCGCGCTGCGCCGGCTGGTGATCGGCCGGACCGGCTCCTAGTCTTTCTCTTCGTCCAGCTTCGCTTTGACCGCGGCTTCGATTTCTTCGTAAAGCGCCTTGTCGTTCTTCAAGACTTCTTTTGCGGCGTCACGACCCTGGGCAAGCTGCGTGCCTTTGTAGTTCAACCACGAGCCGCGCTTTTCAATGATTTGTTTCTCCAAAGCGACATCGAGCAGTGCGCCAGTCGAGGAGATTCCCTCGTTGTACATGATGTCGAACTCGGCCTCCGTAAACGGCGGCGCGACCTTGTTCTTCACGATCTTTACGCGGGTGCGATTCCCTGTGACGACGCCATCGGTCTGTTTGATCGCACCGATGCGCCGAATATCGACACGCACACTCGCGTAGAATTTCAACGCCTTACCACCCGGCGTCGTCTCCGGATTTCCAAACATCACGCCAATCTTTTCGCGGATTTGATTTGTGAAAATGCAGCAGGTCCGCGCCTTTGAGATGAGCGACGTGAGCTTGCGCAATGCCGCGCTCATGAGTCGCGCTTGTGCGCCGACCGTGGCGTCTCCGATCTCGCCTTCGAGCTCGGCTCTGGTGACGAGCGCAGCAACCGAATCTACGACGATCACATCCAGAGCGTTGGAGCGTATCAGGGTTTCGCAAATCCGCAGTGCTTCTTCGCCGGAACTGGGCTGAGAGACCAGCAAATCGTCAAGATTAACGCCAAGTCTTTTCGCATACGCAGGATCGAGCGCGTGCTCGACATCAATAAAGGCTGCAAGGCCGCCGCGCTTTTGAGCCTGTGAAATCACCGTCAGGGTAAGTGTCGTTTTTCCGGACGATTCAGGGCCGAAAACTTCTACCACCCGGCCCCGTGGAAATCCGCCCACACCGAGTGCGCGATCGATCAAGATGTTGCCGGTGGGGATGACATCGATGTCGACAATTTTCTCGTCGCCAAGGCGCATGATGGCACCTTCGCCGTAATCTTTGGCTATCTGCTGAATCGCGAGATCGAGATTCTTATTTCGCGCCGCGGTCAATTTGTCAGAGGCTGTCTTTTCGTCGGTTTTTGTCGCCATATCAAGATGCCTGTAGTACGACTCTGGCAACGATTCGCCAAGTAGAAAAGCAAGCACTTTCGACTGAAGGAAAGAAAAAGGCCGCGAACTTTCACGTTCGCGGCCCAAACTTGCCGAAGCTGACCGTTAAGAAACAGTGATCTTGCGCGGCTTGACGTGCTCCGCTTTGGGCAAAGTCAACGTCACAAGGCCCTGCTCGATTCTGGCGCTGATTTTGTCGGCGCCTATCGATGGATCGAGCTCGAATGTGCGCCGGAAGTTTTCCTGGCGCGATTCGTGATGAATCAGCGTTCCCTCGATTTTGGGAAGCGAACGCCGCCCAATAATCGTGAGCTCGTTGTTTTCGATGGAAATATCGAGCCCGTCCTTGTTCACACCGGGCATCTCGACTTCCAGCGTGTAGCCGTCTGAGCCTTCGATCACGCTCGAGGGCGGCACAATAAACTGGTCGGTCTGCGTGCGATCCGCATCGCGATTTTCACGTGTTAACATATTCATGGTGAAATTTCTTTCAGTTTGATTTGATTAGCTGACCTGAATTTGCTTCGGCTTGACTTCTTCAGCCTTCGGCAACGTCACAGTCAGGATTCCATCGCGGTAAGTGGCGCTGACTTTGCTGGCGTCCACGCGGGTTGGCAATGCGATGCTGCGGCGGAATACTCCGACGTAGCGCTCGGTCCGCTCGGCCTTCTCACCGTCAGTGCTTTCGCGCTTTCGCTCGCCGCTAATCGTCAATGTCCCGTCATGCAAAGAGATTTCGATGTCTTCCTTGCGCATACCGGGCAATTCAACCGTAGCGACAATGTTGTCAGTGCTCTGGTAAAGGTCGAGGGCAGGCGACCAACCCGTGAAGAGCTGCCCCGCGCGCGGAAAACTCGACCACGATGGCAACTCGAAAAACGAGTTGAGCTCATCCCGCAGTGTGTTCCAGCGGTCCGACGCCGACCACGGCGTAAGTTCTGGAGCTTGATATCGAATTAAACTCATAATTTTAAAAGTCTCCTTTCTTGGATAAATAATTTTAGTTCAGCCATTGTGGTAGCTCGGACTATGCCAAGGTCAAATTCAGAGAATGCATCACCGTAAGATCAATAACAGGAGGGCCTTAACACAGGCGACCAGCCATGTCCGTCACACATGCGGTGGTCAATCTGACACACACCTGGACCGGTATTAACTGGAATGTCGCGACAAAATTGCACTGCCCGTATCGGATTTTGGTGGATAAGCACTCCAGTTCCTATGCGATCTCGCTGTGCCTCCTAGCGCCTTGACAGTTTAATGATCAAGCGGTTACCAGTCGCGTCGTGAATCCTCCAAGTGAAGGCCGCCGGCAACTCGACTCGGTTGTGATTAACATCGAGCTTACTCTTGTCAGCATAATCCAGGGCGTTGCACTCTTTTTCCTCACGGACAATGCCCGCGTGCTCATATCGCTGTCGCATTGGGAAGCCTTTCTGTATGTCGCCGCGGCCTTATGCGTGATCTTCGTCTTTTGGTCGCGTTCCGTCATTCACACCCTCACTCTAATTGGATGGCCACTGGAGTTCGGTCACAACTTTTTCTACATCGGTTGCGCCCTGGGCGAAGCAATTCTTTTCAGCCGCCTTGATAATCCTCTCGCGTGGTTTCAACTAAGCGCCGCTTACGCGTGCATTGTTTGGTTGCTCTTTATTTACGACATGCGGCTGATTCACACGCGCCTCGCCGAATCACGTGCCGATTCCCAGCGCGCCCTTTACAACCGTGCCATGTCCGATCAGTTGCTTAATATTCGTTTGCTTGTTCCTCTACTGATTGCGCTCAATGTCGTCTCCGCGTTCGCCATTTGGCGCTGGCCTGATTTGTTCATTGCACATGCCGGTCACACCTGGCTGATTAGCACGCAACTTCTCTCCTTCATCGGTTACCTCTTTTATACGAGCCGCTACTTCAGTGCGATTGCGCCGCTTGTTTTGCGGAGCCGGCACACAAATTAGCCCCGGGGCGGATAGTTTCGCCTCTCGAGGTAAACTTATCGCTCGCGACGAATTTTGCAGTCGAGATACAGCACAACGAACGCGATTCCGAGCAATGGTTGGAGAATTCTTTGCAGAAGATTGAGCGCGAAAGCAGAAATATCGAAGCCCCGAGCCTGCTGCGCTTCAGTCAGTTGTTGTAGAAGCTTCTGGGGATCCTGTGTCGTCACCACCTGACTGAAATAGTGGTGCAGGGTCGTCCATTCAGACGCGAGCGTGACTACCAGCACAAAGGCGAACCACAGCGATGCAATGAAGGCGCCGCGCCACAACGGGCGTTCAAACCACGGAAGATCGCGGCCGCTACGCGCGAGATTTCTACTATAGCGCAGTGAATCAATGAATTCGGCGTTTTCGAGAACGGCAAACTGCTGCCAAAAGAGAACGTTCACGAAGAAACGGCCGAACATCCAAACCTGCAGAATGAGCAGCGCCAGCGCGAAAAAGACCAACAACAACGAAGACGCGCCGGCAAGAGCGATGGCTGCAATCGCAAGGCCAAATACGATCAGCAGGAAGAACACGCCATAGACGAAGATGCAGAGCGCTGCAACGCGCGGCCAGAATCTGACAGCTTCATTTAACACCGCGACCAAACCCAGACGGCGTCCGCTCGCAATTTCAACAGTGAGAATTTGGATGCCTGCCACATAAACCGGCCACATCGCCATTGAGAAGACGAACATTAAAAAGGCAAAGCTACCACCGGCGAGAACGCGCAGATCGCCGCCCCAAGCCTGTGCGGTTTGTATTAATGCAGTTGTTAACTGACTACATATTGAGGGCAATAACACTACGAGGGTAAGCCCAAGAAATTGAAAAAAGCCTTTGCGGTAAATCTGAAATGTCTCGGCCAAAACCTGACCGAAGCTGCGTTGGGTTTGTAGCGGTGGCTGTATTTCCACCCGCGCGCTCGCCGCGGCGATCATCGCTACGTCAAACAATCCTGGAATCGCTGCCGCTGTGCTCCAAAGATCGGCACTCGTAGTTCGGGCTTCGTTTTCAGGAAGAAGCCGCCCCTCTTTCTTCCATTCACGTAATGTATCGATATCCGCCGGGCCATACTCTTTTCCCTGCACGCGCACGATCCATTCTTCCGCCATCTCTTGATCATCAAGCATCATGCATCCAGAATCCAGCATCAGCCTCTCCAATGAAACTGCTGCTCATCGATGGTCATTACTACGTTTACCGGTCGTTTTTCGCCATCCCGAATCTCTCCAATTCCCGCGGCGAACCGACCAACGCGATTTTCGGCTTTACCAAAACGCTGCGGCTAATGCTGAAACACTTGCAACCTGACTTAGGCGCAGTGGTATGGGACGAAGGCGTGCCGCAGAAGCGGGTGGAACTGCAACCCGCGTACAAGGAAACGCGGAAAGAAATGCCCAAACCCATGATCCCGCAGCTAGAGTTCATTCAGAAACTCACACCTTTGTTGGGCTTTAGAAACATTTCCCTACCCGATACCGAGGCCGATGACCTGATGGGCTGTTATGCCCTCGCCGCATGCGAGCGGGCTGGGATGGAGGTTGTGCTCGCAACCAACGACAAGGATCTGTATCAACTCGTAGGCCCGTGCGTGAAAGTCTATACCACAGCGAAAGCGGACCTCGCGTCGCCCAAGGATGCATTCGCATTGCTCAGCGAAGATCAAGTCACTGCAAAATGGGAGGTTCCGCCCGGGCTCATTGGCGATGTCCTCGCGTTGACCGGGGATTCAGTCGACAACATCCCCGGGGTCGGCCTTGGCCGCAAGACCGCCGCGGCGTTGATTCGCGAGTTCGGTGGGTTAGAGCCATTGCTAAACAATATCGACAAGGTGAAAAGCGAGCGAACGCGGGAGAAACTCGCCAACGGTCGCGAGCAGATAGTGCAAAACAGAAAAATGGTCGATCTCGATTGTCGCCTTGAATTGCCTGTGCCGATCGATCAGCTTCGAATCGAAGCCGATTACCCTGCCCTGATCGGAGCTCTGGAAACCTGCGAGTTTAAATCGCTCCTTCAGGAGGTGCGCGACGAAGCTAATCATGCTGGTGCTCACATCCAGAACCAACTTCTTTAATCAATGCGGCGAAACATGCCGGAAGTACTTCTAAAGGCTCCGGTGTCGCATAACCAGCTAATTGGCAGCAACTAACGCCAGACACGAATTTTTCGTAAAAAATTCGAACAAACCGTGCGACCTGTTGTCAAAGTTAACAGGTTAAGGCGATTCGGGTGGTCGCACGATTTCTCAGATTCGTTGTTTCTCCTTAGCGTGCGCTGCCCGAATCTTTTTTTGTACCTGATTGGCGCCAGAGACGACGTGAAGAGGCTGCGAGCGGCGCGTTTGAGACAAGGACCCTGATAGACCCAATCGCATTTCGCGAGTATCATGCCTCACCTTACTGCGCCAGATGACGTCTGACCGTTACGATCCGATCGCCGCCGCCCTTAAGGAAGACATTGGCGACGGCGACGTCACGACTGATTTCTTCGTGCCAGAAACGCTGCACGCAACCGGACGCATCATTGTGCGTGAAAAAGCAATTGTTGCCGGCACCGGAGCAGCTGCTGAAGCTTTTCGGCAGGTCGATCCTGCGACTGATGTCCAGATTAGTCACCGTGATGCCGACGAGGTTGCGGCCGGCGACGTCATCATCGAAGTGCGCGGCCTGGCGCGCTCGATTTTAAAGGCGGAACGCGTCGCGCTGAATTTTTTGCAACGTCTCTGTGGCATCGCAACCCTCACGCGCGAATTTATTAACGCTATCGAGAACCATTCGGCCAAAATACTTGATACGCGCAAAACCACTCCTGGGTTACGCGCTTTAGAAAAAGCTGCCGTAGTTGCTGGTGGTGGTGTCAATCACCGTTTCGGCCTGTACGACATGGTGCTTATAAAGGATAATCACCTCGCTACTCTCGGAGGGCCCTCGACTTTTGCGGATCGGATTCGCCGCCTTCGCCAGAAGCACCCAAACATCCGGATCGAAGTGGAGGCCGACGACCTTGAACAAGCCCGCGCTTTTGTCGAGGTAGACGGCATAGAGGTTATCCTTCTCGACAACATGACGCCGGCGCAAATTCGGGAAGCTCTAGCGTTGAGAAGGAACAATATCAAGTTTGAAGCAAGCGGCGGGATCACATTGAAAAACGTGAAGCGCGTGGCAGCCACGGGAGTCGATTTCATTTCCATTGGCGCGCTAACGAACGCCGCCCGCGCGATCGATATCGGGCTGGAAATGACGCATGTTCCCGGCTGAGACGTCGGATCGGCTGATCGCCGATGAGCTGCAAGCCCATTCCGCAGGCGCCACGATCGGCAGGCGGATCATTGTGCTCGACCAAACCAGCTCGACAAACGACGCCATTTTGCAGGTCGCGATTACAAACTCAAACCAAGGTTTGGTTCTGTTTGCCGAACATCAAACTGCCGGGCGCGGTCAGCGGGGCAACCGGTGGGAATCGGCGGCGGGCAAAGGCCTTTGGTTTTCCATTCTTTTGCGACCAAAAATCCAGATCAACGATTCTGGGCGGCTTACAATTTGGGCGATCGAAACCATTTCGGACGTCATTCGAACCGAGTTTTCTCTCGAACCTGCGATCAAGTTGCCCAATGACGTTCAGCTTTCCGGACGCAAAGTAGCAGGCGTGCTGGTGGAGATGCGCGCGCAAGAGAAGGCGCCGCATCTGGCTGTCGTGGGAATCGGAATTAACGTGAACCAGTCACTGGAAGATTTCCCACCGAAATTGCAAAGCCGCGCAATCTCATTTGCTATGGCGCTGCATCGGCCAGTTGACCGCCGACAGCTTGCAGTCGCAGTGTTGCGATACTTGGATAGGACTTATCGCGAACGCTTCACGGACGAGGCGCTGCAAAGTTGAAACTGCTTCGCCAACCATTCGCGATAGATGTGCGGCGAAATCTCCGATGGCTTGATCTCGCTGCGTCCGCCCCAGAAAACATTCGTGTACGAAACCGGGATGCCGCTCGATTGAAGATGCTGATCAATGGCCGCCTTGTGATTTAGGAGCAGTTGTTTATCGGTGCCGTGCGCCACAGCCATGACGTTGACGTTCTTGAATTCCGGACCGGCTTCGCGCCAGTAGCAATGCGTTAAAATGTGGTGACGGCCCACCTCACCACCCGCTTCAATTTCGCGACTGGGCGGCACCGCCCAATGAAACAGCGCGTTGAACCGAGTGACACGTACACCGCCAGCCGATGGTTTGACATGCTCGAGAAAAGTTGAAAAACGCCCAATGATCCCTCGCGCGTTCAGTTCTTCGGCCACCCGATAGAATTCCTCCAGTGATACGCCGGCTTCCTTCGCACGCGTAACCCACGGCGACGGCCTGATCTCTTCCGGAGTAAATTCGCGCTTGAGCGCGAGCAAGACACTCCACTCGTGCTCGCTAAGATCGACCATTTGCACCGGAATCATTTTCGCCGGCTGATCGGCCTTACTGCCCGGCTCAATTGTTTTTCGGCGAACATGACCGACTCCGAGAGTGAAAATTCCTTTCGCCGGCATCAGCCGAAAACGCTCGGCGTCGACTTTCCCTGCCAGCAATTCACAATGCGCTTGAAGCGAAAACCCCTGAGGAACCTTTACAGTCGTCCAAAGTTTGTAGTCTGATCCGGCGCTGACAGTATCAGTAGAGCGCAGCACCACGTGACCTGAAAACGGATCGCACTGAAACATCCAATCGAAGCCAGTGTCGATCTTGTCCTCGGGAACTTTCCACGCGACCAGCGCGCCGTCGGCAAGATTCGTTGCAAGCAGAGTTTGCCGGACGCGCCGGATCGTTCCCGCGCGCAACATCGCGGCAACCCGCGCCATCACAATGTCGACACCTACACGTGAGCGGGCCGCAATCTCCTCAAATGGCTCGCGCACGAACCCTTCAATTTTGTCCTCGGAAATCGCGAGAATACTGGCGTTGACTGGATCGTTGTGCTCAACCGGCAGCATCCCAATTAATCCGCCGCGCGAACAAACTTGTCCAACCCGTAGCCGCAGCGCTCCGGCGGAGGGAGTTCACTTTACGTCAGAGAGCGCAGATAAGCACTGCGGTAAAATGACAGCCCGTGCCGGTAAGTACGAACAGATGCCACACAAAATGAGAATAGCGCACGCCTTTCGTCGCGTAAAACAACACACCTGTCGTGTAAGCGATTCCACCGGCCACAAGCCAGAGCACCACAGAGAGCGGAACGGCGAGCGCAAGTGGCCGGATAAAAATAAGGGCCAGCCAGCCCATTCCCAGATAAAGAGCCAAGGCAAATCTCTTGTGGCGCGCGGCGCCGCGCGTCGCCTTGATGAATACGCCCAAAGTGGCCAACGCCCAGACAAGTCCCAGCATTGTCCAACCCCAAACTCCTCGAAGCGGACCAAGCGCAAACGGCGTGTACGTTCCCGCAATTAACAAAAAAATCGCGGAGTGATCCAGCACTTGCAGGATAGATTTTGCAGGTGTCTGTGGCCAGGCGTGATAGAGCATCGACCCTAGATAAAGCACTAACATCGTCACGGTAAAAACGATCGTGCCTATAAGAAAAGAGAGACTCCCGCGGTGAAACGCTGCCAGCAGAAGAATCGGCGTGCCGATCATCGCACCGGCGAGTCCAATCCCATGGCTGATCGTATTTGCCAGCTCCTCGCCTGTTGATTCCGTCCACTTGGGCAAAGCGAGCGCTTCGTCGACTCCGTTCATTGGCAGTCAGGATACAACGCGCATCGAGCAATTTTGCAAAGCAAAAACGACGGCTCAATGCGGCCTCTCAACGAGCCATGACGTTTTCTCAAAACGGCGCTTGTGCTCGTCGAGGATTTCTTGCAATCGCGGACGTTGATCCGGCGCAATGATGGGATCCATTCGATCCTTTGCCCGAGCGAAGATTCCATCGGTCTCGCGCACGTCGAGTGAGCGCAGGTTGTTCAACTCATTCTCCATTTGCGTCAGGATCGAAGCGATCTTGTCTGCCTGTTCCGGCTTCAATTGGAGCTGCCGCTGTAATTGATTCACTCTCAATGGAGCCGACTGGCGCGGTTGTTCGGCGCGACGTACGGCGTCCTTGGTCACGCGGCCGGTGAAAAGGCCGCCGGTGATTGCGCCTGCGGCAAAGGTTGCAATCAGCGCCAAAAGAATCTTCCATCGAGCTAGCGCATTCATGGCCACACAAAACAAACCGGCATCGTTAAAAGCTATCTTTTTCGATGCCGTGGGAACACTGTTTTATTTGAACGGAACTGTTGGCGATCATTACGCACGCGTCGGTAACGAAGTGGGCTTGGGGCTCGACGCGAACCAGCTTGATCGCGCGTTTTATTCAGCGTGGAACAAGATGCCGCAACGCGCCGCCATCGATGGACCGCGTGAAAACGACGACAAAGGTTGGTGGCGTGAGCTTGTCGATCTTGTCATCGACCAAGTCGTGCCTTCGCTGGGCGAATTCGATCGGGACAATTTTTTCGAAATCGCCTACGAACATTTTGCCGAAGCAGGTGTTTGGGAGCTTTACCCTGAAGTTCCCGGCGTGCTTGAGAAATTGCAGTCGCGGTTCCACCTCGCGGTAGTTTCAAATTTCGACGGCCGGTTGCGCTTCATTCTCGAGCACCTCGGTATCTCGAAATATTTTGTGAACGTTTTCCTCTCCAGCGAGCTCGGGGCAGACAAACGTGATCCGGAAATCTATTGGCGCGCACTTAAGTTAATGAATTTGAAACCAAACGAGGTCCTCCATGTCGGTGATGATCCAGAACGCGACTGGGAAGGAGCGACCGCCGCAGGTTTGTCGATCTTTCGATTGGATCGGCCAAAGAATTCGCTGCGCGATTTGGCTACATTTCTCGAGTCCTGAGCCTGTAACCGCGGCCCTATGGCCGCGCGCGCGCATCTCGCAGAAACGTAGCTACAAAGTCATGGGTCGGGCCGGGACTCGAACCCGGAACCAACCCCGAATGCTTTCAGGGCTGCTCGATCAATCGGTGGACTGCAAGATCGAAATCGCAGCTTGGGGACTCTTTTTTCGCTTCAGAGTTTGCTCAAGCTTGCGGGCTTTGGTCATTGATGGCAGTTCCTTTGCCGCGACAAGTTCGATGTGGTCCCCGAACCGGAGCGTCGTGTGATTGCTGCCACGCTTATGCTCGGCGATCCAGCGGGTCCAGATTGTCAGTGGCGCCGATGTAATGCCGTCGAGTGCCGCGCAAGATGTAAACCCAAGCCATAGAAAATCGTTGGGTCGGCCGGGACTCGAACCCGGAACCAACGCCTTAAAAGGGCGCTGCTCTACCGATTGAGCTACCGACCCGCAGCCGACCTTCACTTTGTAATGCTTGCCAGATTTTTTCAATGTACAATCACGCGTCGCAGGACATGATCTCTCATCAACACAAATGCATTTTTGTTGAGGTGCCCAAGACCGGCTCGACCAGCGTGAGGGCCATTCTCGGGAAAGCTTGGAAACCACATCTGAATCTGTGGCAGATCAAAAACCAGATGGAGACGTATTGGACGCACTATGGCGGAAGAAAGAATCGGATTTTGGCGGGCCTGTATTTGTTTCTCCCGGAAGAGCGCCGAAGAGAAAGGGGGCGCAAACAATTCGAGACCTACTTCAAGTTCGGATTCGTGCGCAACCCGTGGGACCGCGTTGTCTCGCTGTATGAGCGTACCGAAGCGCTACAGCTCAGGAACGAGATGACCTTCGAACAATTTGTCGATTGGATCGAGTACAGCAGCGCAACCTGCGTTCACTCGGCTCCGCATCGCTTTCAATTGGATTGGTTTGTCGATCCCAACGGAAATGTGCTGGCCGATTTCATCGGAAAATTCGAGCGACTCGACGAAGACTGGACCTTTGTGGCACAAAAGCTCGGTCTCGACGAAAAGTTGCCGCATCGAAGGGCCAATCCCCGTGACCGCCACTACACTGACTATTACAATTCGCGGACACGCGACGTGATTGCAAACAAGTTCAGAGTGGATATTGAGCGCTTCGGTTATGAGTTTTCGGAATAAAATAAAAGCCATCGTGCTTACCTGTGATCGGTATCGAGCGATCACCCGCCATCTCATTCATCAGTACGACAGGCTCTGGCCGGATCATCCGTTCGTGTTTCACATTCCTTACCAGGAGGTTGGCGGGACTGACACTAATCGGGTCAGGTATTTCCCTGCCCCTTCGGATATCAAAGGCACCGTGTTACACTTGTTGGCGGACATTAATGATGAAGAATGGATTTACTGGTGCGTGGACGACAAATACCCGATTGAACTTCCCACAGACAAGGTCGCCAGTCTCATTTCTCACGCTATGCGTTCACCCGGCATCGATGGCCTCTTGTTCTGCAGATGCAGGGCGACATTGAGTAGCCCCTGGTTCACTCTTCACCCTCACAAGACTAAGAACCTATTTGGCGACGTCTATCTGGAGCGAAAGACTTGGTCCCAAATATGGATTCATCAGATTCTGCGCGCGAAAGTGCTCAGGCACCTGTTCACTCATTTGCCCGACCATATCCCAAGCGCGAAAGCAATGGATGACCTGAAAGAGGAGGTGCCAAAACTGCCCGAGCACCGGCTGTTTGTGACCGAGAAAAATTTTGCAGTGTTCGGAGAGAGCACTCGACGAGGTGATATCACGCAAAACTGTTATGAAAGCATCGTGGAGGCAGGCATTGAGCTGCCGGAATGGTTCCAACGGCCGACGGGCGAATACGTGACCCTTGGGAAGTTGTAAA
>Ga0209056_10000012_pt1 | contig 152168 bp, 141 predicted proteins | sample GraSoiAngelo_114_FD_185876 | JGI IMG/M metagenome (GOLD analysis project Ga0209056, IMG submission 185876) | Grasslands soil microbial communities from the Angelo Coastal Reserve, California, USA - 14_0903_13_40cm (SPAdes) (version 2) | ecosystem: Environmental > Terrestrial > Soil >... | reverse complement strand
TGGGCCTGGACCCGCACATTCTCCAGGCAACGTACCGCGAGGTCGCGCTGTGCCGCCGCAGCGGCATCCTGATCAACACGTTCATGCTGGCGCGCGACCGCAGCCTGGTCGAGTTCGTGAAGAAGGTCTCGGCAATCTGCCGCGGTAAGGCCTACTTCACGAACACGATGACGCTCGGCCAGTTCATCCTCATGGACTTCATGAGAAGGAAGACCCGCCGCGTCAGCTAGCGCTCAGGCGGCCCCGGGTCGTCCGCCACGATCACGCTCTGTGCCAACGAGCTGACGCCGAGCGCCGCCTCCCCACCGAAGTACGCTTCCTCCCCATGCTCGCTCAAATCCAGGCCAATCATTTCATCCGCGATGCGCGCCCGCGTCCCAAAGACCGCGCGGACGATCACGAGAATGACGATCGTGCCGACGGCGGCAATGATCACCGCCGCCAGGACCGCGTAGAACTGGACGAGCATCTGTCCGGGATGGCCCGCGAGTAATCCGTCATTGCCGGCGGGATTCGCGAGTTTCGTGGCGAACACGCCGGTGAGTAACGCGCCGCCGACTCCCGCCAGGCCGTGGCAGGAGAACACGTCGAGCGAATCGTCGAGCCGGCTCTTGGATCGGAACTGAATGGCGAAGTAGCTGATGAGCACGCACACCACGCCGATCGCGAGCGCCGCCGGCGGTGTGACAAAGCCGGCAGCGGGCGTGATGCCCACCAGGCCCACGACGGCGCCCGTCGCCGCGCCCACCGCCGTCATCTTGCCCGTGCGCGTGGAATCGAGCAGCGCCCACGTGAGCACGGCAGCGGCCGCCGCGGTGTTCGTATTGACGAACGCCAGCGCCGCGAGACCGTTCGCCGCCAGCGCCGACCCCGCGTTGAACCCGAACCACCCGAACCACAGCAGACCCGCGCCGATCAAGACGAGCGGCACGTTGTGCGGTGACAGCGGCATCCGGCGGAAATCACGGCGCGGCCCGAGGAACCGGGCGGCGACCAGCGCCGACACGCCGGCGCTGATGTGCACCACCGTCCCACCGGCGAAATCGAGCGCCCCCATCTTCTGCAGCCACCCGCCGGCGCCCCAGACCCAGTGGGCGAGCGGCGCGTACACGAGCGTGGACCAGAGAACCAGAAACGCGAGATAGGCGCGGAACCGCATGCGCTCCACGATCGCCCCCGAAATCAACGCGGGCGTGATGATCGCAAACATCGCCTGATAGATGGCGTGCGCGTGCTGCGGAATCGTGGCGGCGTACGCCGGGTTGGGCTCGCCGCCCACATGCCGAAACAGCACCCAGTCGAGCCCACCCAGCCAGCCCGACCCCGGCGCGAACGAGAGTGAGTAGCCGACGACCACCCACTGCACGGAGATCGCGCCCATTGCGACGATGCTCATCATCATCGTATTGAGCGAGTTCTTGGAGCGCACGAGGCCGCCGTAAAAACAGGCGAGCCCGACCGTCATCAGCAGAACCAGGGCGCTCGAGGCGAGCACCCACGCGGTATCGCCGGCAGAGATGGCCGGCGCCTGTGTCACGCGTCGTCGGCGGCGCGCAACGCCGCCTGCTGGACCTCGGTGGCGTTCACCGCGGTGAGCGCCTCATTGTTCTGTTCGCCGGTGCGAATGCGGATCACCCGCTCGATCGGCTGCACAAAGATCTTGCCGTCTCCCACCTCGCCGGTGCGGGCGGACGACAGGATCGCGTCGATGCACGGCTGCACGAACGGCTCCGAGCAGACCATCTCGATTTTCACCTTCTCGTGGAATTCCATGACGAGCGTGGTGCCGCGGTACTGGCTGACGATCTCGTGCTCGCCGCCATGGCCGCTCACGCGGCTCAGCGTGATGCCCGTGATGCCGGCCCGGAACAGCGCCGCCTTGACTTCCGGCAGCACCTCCGGCCGCACGATCGTCGTGATCAGTTTCATCGTCACCTCCTAGCGTCGAATACGAGCCGTGATAGGTCGCGCACCAGCGCGTGAGAGTCTTCGTCCTTCTGAATGCCACCCGTCAACACCACGAGAACGTAGCGGCGACCGTCCGTCGGTTCGACGACCGCCGCATCGTGGTAGACCACCTGCCCAATCCATCCGGTCTTGTGATACACGCGCGTGCCCGGCGGCAGTCCCGCGGGAATGCCCTCCGTGAAATGCTGCCGTCCCAGAATCGCCAGCATCGCTCGGCACGACGCCGCCGACGCCGCTTTCCCGTTCGCGATGGCGGCGAGCAACATGCCGAGGTCGCGCGCGGTCGTCGTGTTATTGAGGCCCGCGCGATAGGCCTTGCCGTCCTCGACCCCCCGGAGCACGAGAATCGAGTCGGCGCCGAGGGCGTGGGCGGTGGCGTTGGCGCGCTTGGCATCCACTCTGGTAATCAGGAGGTTCGTCGCAAGGTTGCTCGACACAGTTTCCATCAGCTCGATCAGCTCGCGAATCGAGGCGCGCTGGCCCAACCGCTTATAAAGCGAGGAGTCGGAATCGTCGGTCACGTCGAGCTGGTAGGGCGAGCTGTCCACGATCGAGCGGAAAGTGTTCGTGACCGTCACCGAGTCATCGAGTGACAGCAGACCCGCGTCCTGGTCGCGAAAGAGCTGGATCATCACGGGGATCTTCATCGTGCTCGCCGCGTGGAACCGCGCGGCGGCGCCGACAGTTAGTGAGTCGCCGCCGCTGAGATCCCGGTAGTACAGCCCCACGGCGCGGGCGGGTGCCTGCGCGATGCGAGCCTCGATGCGGGCTCGGAGCGAGGGACTGGGGGCTGGGGCTTGGGTTTGAAGCAGGATTAAGGCGAGCGAGAGCAAAGGCATTCTGTCACATAAGATACCTTATAGATTCCAGCCCGTGAGCGAATTCGTGTTTGGTACCTACGACGCCGCCTTCGTACAGATCATGTACGAGGAATACCTGCGCGACCCCGCCTCCGTCGGTCAGGAGTGGCGGGAGCTGTTTGATAACGGAAAGCTCGCGGAGTTGCCGATCATTAGTGGAGCCGGGAGTCAGGAGTCTGGAGCCCGGGCCGCAGCTCCGGCAGTTCAGCCGCGTGCTGCCCCCACGCAGGCGATCCCGGCTCCTGACTCCAGGCTCCCGACCCCTATTACAGGCCCCGCCGCCCGGCTCGTGGCGAACATGACCGAGTCCCTCACGGTCCCCACGGCTACGTCCTTCCGCGACATCTCGGCGACCACGCTCGACGCCCGCCGCAAGGCGCTCAACGCCCAGCTGGCCGCGAGCGGGAAGAAGATCTCGTTCACTCACCTGATCGGGTACGCGATCGTCCAGGCCGCCAAACACTTCCCGGTCATGACGCATGCCTTTCAAGAGATCGACGGCAAGCCGCACCGCGTGGACCCCGGCGCCATTGGCCTGGGCCTCGCGGTGGACGTCGAGAAGAAGGACGGGAGCCGCGCGCTCGTCGTCCCGGTCATCAAGCACGCCGAAACGATGGATTTTGCCGCATTCCACGCTGCTTATGAGGCGCTCGTCGAGAAGGCGCGCACCAACCGCCTGATGCCCGACGACTTCGCGGGCGGCACGATCCAGCTCACCAATCCCGGCACGCTCGGCACCGTCGCCTCAGTCCCCCGCCTCATGAAGGGCCAGGGGTCGATCATCGCCACCGGCACGATCCGCGACATCGCCCCCCCCGGTGCCAAGATCATCACGATCACCAGCACGTACGATCACCGCATCATCCAGGGCGCGGAGTCGGGGATGTTCCTTCGCACTCTCGACTCCCTCTTGCAGGGCGAAGAGCGGTTCTACGACGAAGTGTCGGAGAGTCTGGCTGGAGCGAGAAGCGGGATGCGGGATGCGGGAAGCGTGACCGCTCAGCCGGCACCGGCCCCTGCCCCGACATCCACGCATCCCGCATCCCCCATCTCGCATCCCGATGATCTAAAGAATGTCGCTGCGGCGTATGCTTTGGTCCGAGCCCATCGAAATTTCGGCCACCTCGCCGCGCACCTCGACCCGCTCGGCAGCGAGCCGCCCGGCGATCCGTCGCTCGACATCGGCCGGCTCGGACTCACGCCGGAGATCATGGCGCGGATCCCGGCAGAGGTGTTGCGGATCTACGTGCCGGGTCAAACACTCGCGGACGCACTGCCCGCGCTGCGCGCGACATACTGCGGTACCATTGCCTACGAGGTCGAACACATCGGCAGCCACGAAGAGCGCCTGTGGCTGCGGCAGGTGATCGAATCCGGCCAACATCGCCGGCCGCTTTCCGCCGATGGCAAGAAGCAGCTGCTCGCGCGTCTGACCGCCGTGGACACACTCGAGCGCTTCCTCCACAAAGCCTACCTCGGCCAGAAGCGGTTCTCGATCGAAGGCCTCGACATGACCGTCCCGATGCTCGATTTCACGATCGAGCTCGCCGCCGCGCATGGGACGCGCAAGACGGTCATCGGCATGGCGCACCGCGGGCGCCTCAACGTGCTGGCGCACGTCGTCAACGTCCCGTACGAAACGATCCTCGCCGAGTTCGAGGGCGGGCGCAAAGAGGAGACGCCCGAGAACGAAGGGGCGACGGCCGGGACCGGCGACGTGAAATACCACCACGGCGCCGAAGGGGTCTACCACACGGCGAGCGGCGCGGACATGGCCGTCACGCTGTCGCCGAATCCCAGCCATCTGGAATCGGTGAATCCGGTCGTCGAAGGCCGCACGCGGGCGAATCAAACGAATCGCGGCGGTCCGGGGGCGGAACACGATGCGAAGGTGGCGCTGCCGGTGTTGTTGCACGGCGACGCCGCGTTCGCGGGCCAGGGCGTGGTCGCGGAAACCTTCAACCTCGCGCGGCTGCGGGGGTACACGACCGGCGGGACGATTCACCTGATTCTCAACAACCAAATCGGCTTCACCACGGACCCGCGCGAAGCCCGCTCCACCGACTACTCGAGCGACCTCGCCAAGGGCTTCGACGTGCCGATCATTCACGTCAACGCCGACGATCCCGAGGCGTGCCTGGCGGCGGTGCGGCTCGCGATGATGTATCGCGAGAAATTCCATGCCGACGTCGTGATCGATCTGGTGGGGTATCGCCGCTACGGCCACAACGAAGCCGACGAGCCCGCCTACACGCAGCCGACGATGTATGAGCGCATCAAGCAAACGCCGCCGGTGCGGGAGAAGTACGCGGCGCAGCTCGTGAGCGAAGGCGTCGTGGATTCGGGCGCGGCAGCGGCCGATGCCGAGGCCGCCTACCAGCGCCTGACCGCCGTCCAGCAGGCGGTCAAATCAGGCCAGCGAGACGAGGAACCCCAGCGCATCAAACGTGAGAGCGCACCCGAGCCCGGTACCGCCGTCGCCGCCGACCTGTTGACGAAGCTCAATACCGAGCTGCTCGCTGTTCCGGACGGCTTCGTAGTGCATCCCAAGCTGTTGAAGCAGCTCGAGCGCCGGCGCGACTCGCTCACGTCGAAGGAGGGGGGGGGCATCGAATGGGCGCACGCGGAAGCACTCGCCTTCGCGTCGTTGCTCATGGAGGGCACCCCCATCCGCCTGACGGGCCAGGATACCGAGCGCGGCACTTTCAGCCAGCGGCATCTGGTGCTCCACGACATCCACAACGGCAACCGCCACGCGCCGATCCAGCACCTCGCCGGCGCGAAGAGTCCCTTCGAGCTCCATAACAGTCCGCTCTCGGAATACGCCTGTCTCGGCTTCGAGTACGGCTACGCCGTCGAGGCGTCCAACGCGCTCGTGCTGTGGGAGGCCCAGTTCGGCGATTTCGCCAATGGCGCCGAGGTGATCATCGATCAGTTCCTGATCGCGGGGCTGGCGAAATGGGGCGAGACGTCGCGGCTCACGCTGCTGCTGCCCCATGGCTACGAAGGTCAGGGACCCGAGCACTCCAGTGCCCGTCTCGAGCGCTTCCTGGCGCTCGGCGCCGAGGGCAACATCCGCGTGGCGAACTGCACGACGCCGGCGCAGTACTTCCACCTCCTGCGGCGCCAGGCGCTGCACACCGAGATTCGGCCGCTGGTCGTGATGACGCCGAAGAGCCTGCTGCGGCTTCCCGCGGCCGCGTCGCAACTCGACGATCTGGTGCTGGGAAAATTCAGGACCGTGCTGTGGGATCGGGATCGCACCTGGCCCGAGAAGGTGACGCGTCTGCTCTTGTGCAGCGGCAAGATCTACTACGACATCATCGCGTCGTCCCGCCGCGCCGCGGCGCCGCACGTCAAGATCGGACGCGTCGAGCTGCTGTATCCCTTCCCCGGGGCGGAGATCGGCGAATACGTGCGCCGCTACCCCAACCTCAAGCAAGTCGTGTGGGTCCAGGAAGAGCCGCGCAATATGGGCGCGCGCAAGTTCGTGATGCCCAAGATTCGCGACCTGCTCCCCCAGGGCGTGACCCTACTGGATGTGTCTCGACCCGAACGCTCGAGTCCCGCGGAAGGCTATCCCGCCGCGCATAAGGCCGAACAGGAGCGGATTGTCGCGGCCGCGTTCGGCGCTTGATGATCCTTCGCTACACCGTATTTGGTCTCGTCGTGTTGTCCGCCCTGGTCGCCCTGGGCTCATGGCTCATTCGCACGAAGCGAGTGTCACCCTTCGGTGTCCTCGGCCGCACATTGCGAGCGGTAACCGATCCTGTCATGCGCCCCGTCGAGCGGCGCCTCGTGCGGATGGGCGGCAACCCGATCCACGCGGGGGGCTGGCTCGTCGTGATCACCGCGGTCGCCGGGATCGTCTTCCTGTCCCTGGCCGGCTGGCTGTTCGCGACGTATGAGACGGCGCACGCAGCCGCGAGCGGCGGCACGCGCGCGACGTTCGCGCTGATCGTCGACCTGCTGTATCGGATCCTGTTTGCGGCGTTGATCGTCCGCGTGATCGCCGCGTGGTTCGGCATGTTCCGCTACTCGCGCTGGGTGCGGCCGGCTTACATCCTGACCGACTGGATCGTCGAGCCGATCCGCCGCGTCCTCCCGCTCGTCGGCGGGTGGGATCTCAGCCCGCTCGTGGCGATGTTCGCGCTCAGCATTCTGCGGCAAATCCTGCTTTCGGCGCTGAGTCCCTGACGGCGCGGCTCGTCGTGCACATCGTGCCACGCGCCCGGGCGACCGCGGTCGCGGGACGTCATGGCGACGCACTCAAGATCAGGGTCGCGGCTCCGCCGCTGAACGGCGCCGCCAACGAGGAGCTGATCCGCTTTCTTGTCTCGCGGCTCGGCCTTCCGCGTAATGCGATTACGATCACCGCAGGTCAATCCGGCCGGCGCAAGACGGTATCGATTACCGGTATGGAATCGGCGACGGCCCTTCGCATCCTGGAGGGTGGATGAAACTCCTCAAAGCGCTCGTCAGCTTCATCGTCGGCACGCTGGCCGGCGCGCTCGGCAGCAAGCTGTTTGGTCCCTTCGGGGCGATACTGGGGTTCATCGCGGGTGCGCTGGCGGCGTGGTGGGTCGCGCAGCGGATGGCGTTCTTCGAATGATCAATGATCAATGACCAATGATCAATGATCATTGATCATTGATTATTGATCATTCGCTCCCGCTCCTGGATTCTCTGCTGCATATCGGGGTAGGCGCTGCCCAGCTGTGTGAGCACGGCGCGCGCCGAGTCCGGCTTACCGGCCACGACGTAGGCATCCGACTTGAGAAAACCGATGCGGAGCTGGAGCCGGCGATCATCCGCTCGCGCGGTGAACAGCGCCAACGCGTTGAGGGCCGCGCGGCCCTCGTGTTTGTCGCGCAGGAGCGACTCGATCGCGAGGAGCCGCACGTTGGTATCGTTGGGGAATTCCCGTTCGAGCTGGGTGAAGAGCGCGGCCGCACGCGCACTGTCGTGCTGGGCGCGCGCCTGCTGCGCCGCCTGGTAGAGGCCGGCGAGAAAGAGCCGCGTCACGTCCGCCGTGTCAGCTGAGCGCGTACCGACGCCACCCGCGTAGCTGTAGACGAGATCGCCACCGCGATCCGCGGCCTTCACCACCGCGGCGAAGCCGAACACCCCCACGACGGCAGAACTCCACAGCGCGATCCGCGCGACGTTGACCCGGCGCCGGTGTGCTACCAGCGCCACAATCTCCAGTAGTGCGACCATCAGGAAGACGTTGCGAGCCCACACGCCCGCATCTTCGTGATCGCCAACCGCCTGTCTGGCTCCCGGAATACGCTCGACCGGCCCGTGCGCGTCCAGGCCGGAGTGCACGGCCAGGAGGGCGGCGACGGCGCCGAGCAGCAGGAGCGTCGCGGCCGCGGGCCCGCTGAAGGGGGCGCGGCCCGTGAGGGAGACCCAGCGGAAGATCACGCCGAGGATGAGCAGCGCGATCGTGAAGTGGACGATGATGGGGTGGTAGGCGCCGATATTTGGCATATCGGAATGTCCGATGTTCAATGACAAATGTCCAATGATCATTGATCACTGGACATTGGGTCATTCGCCCGCTACCGCGGGCGCACGGCGTCGCGCACGATGTCGTCCACCGCGAACTTGATGAACTCCGCGCGCTTCTCGCGCCGGCGCTGGCTCTCGGCGCGGACATCGGCGAGCCGCCGCTCGATATCGGCCACCTCGAGCGCCCGCAGCTGGTCTTCGAGATCAAAGTGCTGCGAGATCAGGGTCTCGATCTGATTGCGGATCGCCGGTCGCCTTGATTCGGATGCTATCCGATAGGCGCGCTGTTGGGCTCGTGCATTTGCTTCCAGCCCAAACATCTTACCGACGAGCTGCGCACGGACGCTGTCGCGCCGGTTCAGTTTCTGAACCATGTCGAACTGGACTGTGAGTTGCGCGACCTCCATCCAGTATTGGTCTTGCGACGGAGGACTCGAAACCGGTACGCCGTCCACCACGATGATCGGCTGAGTCTGCCCGGCTGTGGCCTGCTCGCGGAGCGAGTCGAGTCCGTTCACGCGCTCGGGAGCGACCAGCATGAGAAATGCGCGGGCGGCGGCCTCCGCTTCGCGTGGCCGCTGTTGCATGATTTGCTGCACCTGCATCTGCATCGCCTGGGGATTGGGCATGTCCTGAGCCGCGCCCGAGGACGCAGCCAGCAGCCCAACCACACCAATCACAGCGCTAATTCGGCAGGCCATAGTACCGCTCCCGTTCGAGTCGAGTGAGTTGCGCATCAATGTCAGCCATCGGCTTACCCCCGGTCACGTACCCGGCCGTCGCCGACCACGTCGTCGTGGGCGTCCAGTGCTCCGCCGCGGCGGGTGCCGGACCCTGTCTCGTCATCACGACCCCCGCGAGCACCGCGGCAGCCGCAAGCCCGACCGCGATCCACCTGTTCACCGCGCGGCGCCGCGGCAGCCGTGCGACGTCCAGCGCGACGCGACCGCGCTCGAGCTCGGCGAGCGTCGCGCCGCACCCGCGGCAGGCGGCGAGGTGGGCCTCGATTTCTGCCGCGCGCGGTCCCGGCAGCTCGGCGTAGGCCAGCAGCAGCAGTTCGTCGTCGGTCGGATGATTCATCGATAGCTCTCCAGGGCCGCGCTGATTCGAGCGAGCGCGGCGCGCATTTGCGTCAGCACTGTGCCGAGCGGCCGGTCCAGGCGATCGGCGATCTGCTGGAACGTGAGACCGCGCTGTTGTCGCAATTCCACCACCTGCCGCTGCACCGGCGGGAGATCGTCCACGGCGCGGCGGACCGCGGCCCGGAGCTCGTCCTCCAAGAGGGGAGCGTCGGCGGCAGCGGCCAACGCGGGCTCCCCGGGATCGAGAGCCAGTGCGGCCCGGCGCCGCACCAGCTCGCGGCGTAAGTGGTCGCGCCAGACGTTGGCGGCAATGCGGAACAGGTAGCCGCGGGCGTTGCCGTTCAGCGACAGCCGTGGCGCCGCGCTCACCAGCCGGGCGGCCACTTCCTGCAGCAGATCCGCCGTCAAATCGTCGTCCCGGCAGCGCGCCCCCAGGAAGTTTCGGAGCGCCGGTTCGTGCTCGGCGAAGAGTCGGTCGGCCGAGATGATGGCCATGGTTACCTAAGAGTACGTGCGAAGAGGGTTATTATTTTCCCTTGTGACTACCACCTTCCGCGCGCTCCTGGATGACGGCCGGGTCCACGTCTTCGACGGGGCCATGGGCACAATGCTGTACGGCAAGGGCTTCTTCCTGAACGTCTGCTACGACGAGTTGAACTTGAAGCAGCCGCGGCTCGTGCAGGAGGTGCACGCCGAATACGTGCGCGCCGGCGCCGAGATCCTCGAGACCAACACTTTCGGCGCCAATCCCCTGAAGCTGAACAGCTACGGGCTCGCCGACGAAACGGAGAAGATCAATCGCACCGCCGCCGAGCTGGCGCGCGGGGCGGCCGGCGGCAAGGCGAGCGTCGTGGGCGCGATCGGCCCGCTCGGCATCCGCATCGAGCCGTTCGGCCCCACGTCGCAGCTCGAGGCCGAGGCGCTCTTCGCCCGGCAAGTCCAGGGGCTGCTCGCCGGCGGCGTGGACGGCTTCATCCTCGAGACCTTCAGCGACATGGACGAGATGCACGCGGGCCTTCGGGCCGTGCGCGCCGCGTCCGACCTGCCGGTCGTCTGCCAGATGACGATCGGCACCGACGGACTCACTTACTACGGCACCGACCCCGACACGTTCACCAAGCAGCTCGCCGCGTGGGGCGCCGACGTGATAGGCGTGAACTGCTCCGTCGGACCAGCGGGTGTCCTCGACGCGGTCGAGAAGATGGTCAAGGCAGCCGACAAGCCGATCTCGGGGCAGCCGAACGCCGGTCTCCCCAAGGACGTTGGCGACCGCAAGATCTACCTCGCATCGCCCGAGTACATGGCGAGCTACGCGCGCCGGATGATCGAGGCAGGCGCGCGGTTCGTGGGTGGCTGCTGCGGCTCGACCCCCGAGCACATCAAGAAGATTCGCGATTACGTCGCGAGCGTCGTGCCGCGCCAGCCGAGCGTGGTCGTGTCCCGCGCGCAGGTCCAGGCGCCGCCCGATGTGACGCCGGTGCCGCTCGCCGAGAAGTCGCGCTGGGGCGCGAAGCTGGCGCGGGGCGAACTCGTGACGAGCGTCGAGATCGTGCCGCCCAAGGGCATCGATCCGAAGCCGATGCTCGAGCAGTGCCGCGCCTTGAAAGCCGCGGGCGTGGACGCCGTCAACGTGCCCGACGGCCCGCGCGCGCAGAGCCGCATGGGCGTGCTGCCGTCCGCGCTCCTGATCGAGCGCGAGGTCGGGATCGAGACCGTCATTCACTACTGTTGCCGCGACCGCAACCTGCTCGGCATGTTGTCGGACATCCTCGGCGCGCACGCGGCCGGGCTGCGCAACATCCTGATCATCACGGGCGATCCGCCGAAGATGGGGCCCTACCCTGAGGCGACGGCGGTTTTCGATATCGACTCGATCGGCCTGACGAATCTTGTGTATCGCCTGAACCAGGGGCTCGATCCCGGCAACAATCCGCTCGGCGGCGCAACCCGGTGGGCGATCGGCGTCGGGGTGAACCCCGGCGCCGGCGACCTGGACCGCGAGCTGTCGCGGTTCGCCTGGAAGGTGGACGCGGGCGCCGAGTTCGCCGTGACGCAGCCGGTGTTCGACGTTCGCCAGCTCGAGGCCTTCCTCAAGCGCGTCGAGCAGTTCAAGACGCCGATCGTCGCCGGGGTCTGGCCGCTCATCAGCCTGCGGAACGCCGAGTTCCTGGCGAACGAAGTGCCGGGTGTGTCGGTGCCGGAGGCTGTATTGCAGCGGATGCGGAAGGCGCAGGAGAAGGGCAAAGAAGCGGCGCTTGCCGAGGGCGTGGCGATCGCGCGCGAGATGTTCACGCAGGTCAAGCAGATCGTGCAAGGTGTCCAGGTGAGCGCGCCGTTCGGGCGGGTGGAGGTGGCGCTGCAGGTGTTCAGGTGAGAGCGCCGGTCCTCGCGCTCGGTCTGGGCATCGGCGCGGCATCATCCGCATGGGCGGGGCAGTCCCCGCTCGAGCGCGTGATGCACCGCAAGACCCTCGACAACGGGATGCAGGTGATCGTGGTGGAGAACACGGCGGTCCCGCTGGCCACGGCCCTCGTCGCCGTTCACAACGGGGCGTTCACGCAGGACACGGACGAAGCCGGACTCGCGCACCTGTACGAGCATCTGCTGTTCCACTCGTTCCGTCACAACCCATCGGCCTTCGGTCTCGAGGCCACAAAGCTCAAGGGCGTCTACAACGGGACGACCTCCGACGAGGTCGTCAACTACTTCGTGACGGTGCCGTCCGACAACATCGAGTCCGCCATCGGCCTGCTGGCAGACTTGCTGCTGAAGGCCGGGTTCTCGAATGGGGACCTGAAGGCGGAGCGTTCCGTGGTCTTGAACGAGCTGCAGCGCGGCGAGTCGGACCCCGAGGGAGACCTCGAGCGTCAGGTCGAACGCGCGCTCTGGGGCGCCGCGTGGCACCGCAAGGATGTCGGCGGAGACTCGAGCTCCCTGCAGGGGATCTCGCTCGACCGTCTCAAGGCGACGTACGCCCGCTACTATGTGCCGAACAACGCGGCGCTGATCGTTACCGGCGATGTCGAGCCCGACCGTATCTTCGCCGTGGCAGTGAAGAGATTTGGCGAGTGGGGCGCCGCACCGAATCCGTTCGCCGACCGCCCGATCCCGGAGGTTCCGGGGCTCGACAAGACGACTGCCGTCATGGTCGCGAAAGACGTGCTCGACGTGACGATCGTGGTAGCGCTGCACGGGCCCAGCGTGCGAACGGACCCGGGCGCGACCTATGCCGCCGACGTGTTGTTCGACGTGTTCAACGACCCCAGCTCCGCTTTCCAACACCGCCTGGTGGAGTCAGGACCGTTCGAATCGATCTCCGGCAGCTATCTCACACTCGATCATACCGGGCCGATCGAGATCCGCGGCAAGACGACGCCCGAGCACGCGCAGCAAGCCATCCTCGCCATCGTCGGGGAGCTTCAGAATCTCGATCTGCTCCAGGGCGTCACCGACGACGACCTCGCCATCGCCCGAAAGCGCCGTCAGGTGGGCACCGCGTTGACGCTCGAGCGCACGGCGTCGCTCGCCCCCAGTCTCGCGTTCTGGTGGAGCGCCGCGGGTATGGACTATTACCTGGGCTACAACGACCACATGGCCACTCAGACGGCAGACTCGCTGCAGCGCTTCGCTCGCACCTATGTCACCGCGACACCGCGCGTGATCGGCGTGATGGGTACGCCCGATGTCGTGGGGCGGATCGGCGATTGGCTGCGACAGGGAGCGCCCCGATGATCATGCGAGGGCTAACGCTGGGGCTCGTGGTGCTGCTCGGTGCCACCGGCACCGGCCGAGCACCCCGCGCGCGACCGCCTGGACCGGACACGCTGACGATGGCGTACGACGTGTCGGGGCTACACGTCATTCAGCGTGTCAGCCGCGCCACCGATATCGTGGCCGCGCGCCTCTATCTGTTGGGCGGAACGCGCCAGCTGACGGAAGCGACCGCCGGAATCGAAGCGCTGCTGCTGGACGCGTCGGGCTATGGGACCACGCACTATCCCGGCGACGAGGCTCGACGCCGCATGGCGCGGACCGGCAGCGTCGTACAGATCGACGCGGGCGCGGACTGGTCGGAGTTCGGATTCACGGGCCTGGCGCAGGACTTCGACGCCGCATGGGACGTGCTGGCGGAGCGCATCATGCAGCCGACGCTCTCGGCGCAGGCGATTGGCCAGGCGCGCAACCGGCTCGTGACCAGTGCGCACACGCGCTATACCGATCCGGACGAGCGGATCCACGTGATCGCCATGCAGGCGATGTTTCCCGACCATCCCTACTCCCTCGATCCCGAGGGGACCGAGGCCTCGCTGCGCGGCATCACCGCCGAGCAGGTGCGTGCCTACGCGCGCGACCAGCTCGTGACGTCGCGGATGCTGCTCGTCATCGTGGGCAATGTCGAGCGGGCCCATGCGGAGTCGCTCGTCGCCGCCACCCTGGGCCGCCTGCCGCACGGCGACTACCAGTGGACGCTGCCGCCTCCGCCGCCCAAGATCGCCTCGCGCTGGCTCGTGGAACATCGCCTGATCCCGACGAACTACATTCTGTGCTACTTCGCCGGACCGCCGCCCACGGAACGGAGTTACTGGTCGTTCCGCGTCGCCACGGCGCTGCTGTCGTCTCAGCTCCACTATCAGGTCCGCGTGCAGCGCAGTCTCTCGTATGCCGCGTACGCGCCCTTCATCGACCGGGCCGTCCCCATCGGGGGCGCCTACGCGAGTACCGCGAAACCGGACCAGGTCCTGCCGCTCATGCAGGACGCGGTGCGTACGCTGCAGGGATCGGAGATCGACTACTTCGTGTTGAGCCGCTTCCTGGACAGCTACACCTTCGACTATCTCGCCGAGAACGCCACCGCCGCCGACCAGGCGGACTTTTTGGCTCGTGCCGAGCTGTATCTCGGTGGCTACCGTCGCGGGGACGAGTTCGTAAAGCGCATGCGCGGCGTGTCGCCGACCGACGTGATGACCGCCGCGAATATGTACATGTCGAAGCTGCAGTACGCCTACCTCGGCGATACGACGCGGATGAAGGGGCGCTGGTAGCCATGACGCCGGAAGAATTCGCGATCGCGCAGCGCAAATTGGGATGGAGTGACGAGAAACTCGCCGCTGAGCTCCAGGTGTCTCCCAAGGTGGTCCGCGGTTGGTCTGACGGCACGCTGCGCATTCCCAAGCACGACGCGCAGTCGATCGCGTGGGAGGCGGCGGCCGCAGAACGGCGCGCAGCGCTCGAATCGGCTGATCTGCGCGAATGTGAGTGGGTGAAGGCGTGGGAGGCCGAGCCGCTGCCCAAACGCACCCAGGACATCGAGGCGCATTTCAAGCGCCTGGAGACGCATATCGCGCAATGCTCGACCTGCCAGGAGCGCGAGCGATTCGTACGCGACCGGTTCCCCGCAATGCCGCAGTTCCCGCGCACGCCGTTGATGTCCGGCTTCGCCACATGGGACCGTTTCCTGCAACGGTTCCCGGAGTGGACACACCCCGTGTTCAACGGGGCTGGTATCATCACAGCACTCGTGGCAATCCGCATCCTCTTCGTTCTCCAACGCCAGCGCTCCTGGGCGATGCTCGTCGCGCTCGGCGTCGGTGCCGCGCTGGGGGCGATGGGGGGACTGACCTACTCCGCGTTGCGTCCGTACATCGCGGCCGGCGGCGCCCGAAAGCTCCTTGCGTACCTGTTGGTCCTCGCGACCTACCTCACGCTCCCAGCCGCGTTCGGAGCGTACGGCGACACCATCGGATTCAGCGTCACCGGCACGATCGTCGTGCTGTCGGTAGCCTGCCTGGTCGTCATTCTTTGGCTCCTGGGGCGTCGCAAGACGACCTGAGCGGCCTTCCCGCCCGAGATGCCCGAGCTCCCCGACATCACGATCTATCTCGACGCGCTGCAGCCACGCATCGTCGGCCAGCCGCTCGAGCGCGCGCGCATCGTCAGCCCGTCGCTGCTGCGCACCGTCGACCCTCCTCTGAGCGCGGCGGAGGGGCGGAAGGTGGTGGGACTACGACGCCTCGGGAAACGGATCGTGTGGGAGATGGAAGGCGGGGTTTTTCTCGTCTTTCATCTGATGATCGCCGGACGGTTCAAATGGCGGCCTGAGGGTACAAAGTCGCCGGCCAAGGTCGGGCTCGCGTTGTTCGACTTCCCCACCGGAACGTTGCTGCTCACCGAGGCCAGTTCGAAAAAGCGCGCGTCGCTGCACGTGGTTCAGGGCGAGGCGGCGCTGGCGCAACACGATCCCGGCGGCCTCGACGTGCTCGCTTCCGATGTGGCCGCCTTCGGCGAGCGGCTCCGGTCCGAATCGCACACCCTGAAGCGCGCGCTCACCGATCCGCACCTGTTCGACGGCATCGGTAACTGGCTGTCGGATGAGATTCTGCATGCGGCGAAGCTGTCGCCGTTCCTGCTCACGGGAAAGTTGAGCGATGCAGAGATCGGGCGGCTCCATGCGGCGACGCAGCAAACCACTCGCCGGTGGATCGACCGGCTGCGCGCTGAGGTGGGGAGCACATTTCCGGAGAAGGTGAGCGCGTTCAAGGAGGGCATGGCTGTGCACGGCCGCTACAAGCAGCCCTGCCCCGTCTGCGGCTCTCCCGTGCAGCGTATCCGGTACGCGGACAACGAAGCCAACTACTGCGCGACGTGTCAGACCGGTGGACGAGTGCTCGCCGATCGCTCGCTGTCGCGGCTGCTCAAAGCGGATTGGCCGCGGTCCCTCGAGGAATGGGAAGCGAAGCTGGGACGATGACGATCCGCCGAGCGCTGAGCGCCGATGCGGAGGCCGTGGGGCGCATTCATGTCGAATCGTGGAACGTCGCCTACCGCGGCATCATGCCGGACGATGTCATCGCCCGCACCGACCTCGCGTATCGCACGGCGTTTTGGGCGGAGCGGATCGCCGATCAGGAATGGCCAGTGTTTCTGATTGAAGAGAACGGGGAGGCGGTTGCGTTCTGTCAGATGATCCCCACACGCGACGCTGACGATGATCCCACGCGCGTCGGACACATTACCTCGCTCCATGTCCTGCCGCATCGCCGCGGCCACGGCTACGGCCGGACGCTGCTCGATCATGTGCTCGCGGAGTTGCGGGACCGCGGTTTCGAAGCGGTGACGCTCTGGGTGTTGGAAGAGAACTGGAAGGCGCGGCGGTTTTACGAAAAGCACGGCTTTCATCGAGACGGAGGAACTCGGCGATACCCAAAGACAGAGGTGCCCGAAGTACGCTACCGCATTAGACTTCCCGTTCCACTCTGATGACGAGGAGCAGTATCGTGAGACGCGCCCTCCCCCTCCGCGTAGCGACGTTTCTTGCACTCCTGACAGCCACGACAGCTGGCGCCCAGGGCTTCGGCCAGCCATCCGGCTTTGCCGTCGACGATCCCGTGCTCCGCCGCATCTGGGCGATCGGGAACGACAGCTCGCAGCTCGAGCATCTCGCGCAGGTGCTGTTCGATTCGCTCGGGCCTCGGCTCACTGCGTCGCCCGGAATGAACGCGGCGCAGAACTGGCTGGCGCAGACCTACACGGCCTGGGGAATTCCGGCGCGCAAAGAGCAGTACGGCACCTGGCGCGGGTGGCGCCGTGGCGCGACGCACGTCGACTTGGTGGCGCCGCGAGTGCGGTCGCTCGAAGCCACGGCGCTCGCCTGGAGCCCACCGACGCCGAAGGGGCGTCCCGTGCGCGCACCCGTCGTGATCTTGCCGGATGTCGCCGATAGCGCTGGGCTCGTCGCCTGGCTCCCGCAAGCCAAGGGCAAGTTCGTCCTCATTTCGTTACCACAGCCGACCTGCCGGCCCGACGACAGCTGGGAAAAGTGGGCCACGCAGAGTACCGCTGACTCCCTGAAAGCGCGACGCACGGCCGCACAGCAGGCGTGGCAGCAGCGCCTGCAGCGCACTGGCTACGCGGGCACCGGCACCGTCGCCGTCGTGGCGCTGCTATCGCGCCGGCTCGAGGCGGCCGGCGTTGCCGGAATCATCGGCAGCTTGTGGTCGCAGGGCTGGGGCGTGCAGAAGGTTTTCCAGGCCTACACCGACCGCGCGCCGGTGCTCGACGTCGCCTGCGAAGACTACGGGCTACTGTACCGGCTCGCCGAAAACAAACAGGGACCCCTCATCGAGGTCACCGCGGAATCGCAGCCGCTCGGCGAGGTGCCGGTCTTCAACGTGGTCGGCGAAATGAAGGGCACCCAGCTCCCCAACGAATACGTCATGCTCTCGGCGCACTTCGACTCGTGGGACGGCGGCTCGGGCGCAACCGACAACGGCACCGGCACGATCACGATGCTCGAGGCGATGCGCATCCTGAAGCTCGTGTATCCCAACCCGCGCCGCACCATCCTCGTCGGCCACTGGAGCGGTGAAGAACAGGGACTCAACGGCTCGCGCGGCTTCGTGGCCGATCACGCCGATATCGTGAACGGCCTGCAGGCGCTGTTCAATCAGGACAACGGCACCGGTCGCATCGAGACCATGAGCGCGTCCGGCTTCCCGAACGCTGCCGCGAATCTGGCGCGGTACCTGTCGCGCGTGCCTGCCGACATCACGCGCAACATCAGGTTCAGCTTCCCCGGCGCGCCGAGCGGCGGCGGGACCGACCACGCCTCCTTCGTGTCATGCGGCGCGCCAGGATTCGGGCTCGGCTCCGGGGATTGGGACTACGGCCGCTACACCTGGCACACCAATCGCGATACCTACGACAAGATCAGTTTCGACGACGTGAAGAACAACGCGGCGCTCACCGCGATGCTCGTCTATCTCGCGTCCGAGGACACGACGCGGATGCCGCGCGAGCGGCGCGACGTGTTCCAGCCGCGTCCCAACGGCCAGCCGGGCGCATGGCCCGACTGCCAGCAGCCGCAGCGCGCCACGCCGCCGCTGGTGCCTGTGCCTCCACCACCGCCGCCACCGGCTCCACGGCCGTGAGCTTCGCCGATCATTTCTCCGGAGTCTCCGCCGCCTACGCGGCATTCCGGCCGCGCTACCCGGACGCGCTGTTCGATTTCCTCGCGCAGGCAGCGCCGGAGCGCGATGCGGTGTGGGACGCGGGCACGGGCTCGGGCCAGGCAGCCGTCGGGCTGGCCCGGCATTTCCGGCACGTCATCGCGACCGACGCCAGCCCCAGCCAGATCGAGCACGCAACACCTGATCCGCGGGTCAGTTACCGTGTGTGCCCAGCCGAGGCGTGTGATCTGGACGACCGGTCCGTCGATCTCGTGACGGCGGCGCAGGCGCTCCATTGGTTCGACCGGTCCCGTTTTTGGGTCGAGGCCCGCCGCGTCCTGCGGCCCGCCGGCGTGATCGCGGTCTGGACATACATCATGCTCGAGATCGCACCGCGGATCGATGTGATCATACACCGCTTCTACCATGACGTGGTCGGCCCCTACTGGCCGCCGGAACGGCGCATCACCGAAGAACGTTACCAGACCATCGAGTTTCCGTTCGCAGAATTTGCCGCGCCCAACTTCGTGATCGAGCAGCCGGTGACGCTGGACGACGTCGCCGGCTACGTGCGCACCTGGTCCGCCACGAGGCGCTTCGTGCAGCAGCACGGTCACGATCCGGTTGATGGCCTCGTCGCGGAGCTGGCGCAGGCGTGGGGCGCTCCACAGCAGTCGCGGTTGGCACGCTGGCCGGTGGCCATGCGAGTCGGGAGGGTGGAATGAAAGACTGGATCACCAATGTCATCACGCGCGAGCTGAAGGCGCTGCGCCGTGAAATCGAATCGTACCCGAGCGATGACGACCTGTGGGAGATCCCGGCCGGGATCGCGAACCCGGGCGGCAATCTCGCGCTCCACCTCGCCGGCAATCTCCAGTACTTCGTGGGCAACGTGCTCGGCAAGAACGGCTACGTGCGCAATCGCGATGCGGAGTTCGGCAGCCGCGACGTGCCGCGCGCCGAGCTGCTGCGTGAGATCGACAACGCGATCGCGGCGGTCGAGATGGGCATGAGCAAGATCAGCGAGGACGACCTGGCCAGGCCGTTTCCCGAGAAGGTCGGCGGCGTCAGCTCGTCCACCGGCGCGTTTCTCGCGCACTTCGCGACGCATCTCGCGTACCATCTGGGTCAGGTGGACTACCACCGCCGCATGCTCACCGGCGAAGGCAAGACCGTGAAAGCGCTGGCGCTCACGGAGCTCGACGGGTCGCCGCCATGACGGCGCCCTCGCGGGCAATCGGGCGTCCCGAGCCCGACGAGATGCCGTCGCACTTCGTCGGCTACATCAAGCGCGTCCCGGAGCTGGACCCGGTGACGGCGTGCGCGGCGCAAATCGAGGACACCGCCACGCTGTTGCGTGGCGTCGCTGAGGTGGACGCCATGTACCGCTACGCGCCGGATAAATGGAGCATCAAGGAAGTGGTCGGTCATCTGGCGGACGTGGAGCGCATCATGGCGTATCGCGCGCTCCGGATCGCGCGCGGCGACACGACCCCGCTGCCCGGATTCGACGAGAACGCCTATGTGCCCGTCGCCAGGTTCGACACGCGCTCGCTCGCCGACCTCGTCGCTGAGCTGCGCACCGCGCGGGCGGGGACGCTCGCTCTGCTCCGCACGTTCGACACCGAGGCCTGGCGGCGCCGGGGCACGGCAAGCGGCAAGCCGGTCAGTGTACGCGCGATCGGGTTCATGATTCCGGGTCACGAGCGCCATCACGTCGAGATTCTGCGAACCCGTTACGGTGTGGGGGGCGTGGTGCAAGGATGAAAATCGGGATCCTGGGCACCGGCGAAGTCGGTCGCTCGCTCGCCGCGGGCTTCAAGAAGCACGGGCACGAGGTGAAGCTGGGCCATCGCGACCCGAAGGCGTCGTACGCCGACGCCGCGAAATTCGGTGAGGTCGTGCTGCTCTGCACGCCCTGGGCGGGAACGGAGAACGCGATCAAGCTCACCGATCCGAAGAATCTCGCCGGCAAGGTCGTGATCGATGTCACGAACCCGCTCAAGTTCGAGGAGAGCGCGGCCCCGCAGCTGGCGCTCGGCTTCACCGATTCGGGCGGCGAGCAGGTGCAGCGCTGGCTGCCCAAGTCGCGCGTCGTCAAGGCGTTCAACGTCGTGGGGAACACCCTGATGGTGGATCCCAAACTCCCCGGCGGTCCGCCCGACATGTTCATCGCAGGCAACGACGCCGCGGCGAAACAGACCGTCACGCAGATCTGCAAGGAATTCGGCTGGCCGGTCGTCGATATCGGCGGCATCGAAGGCTCCCGCCTGCTCGAGCCGCTCGCGATGCTGTGGGTGGTGGTCGGTTTCAGGCTCAACCGGTGGGAGCAGGCGTGGAAGCTGTTGCACAAGTAGATTAACCCGGGCCTACACCAAGGATACCGACGTGGTCACAGCACTCGTTCTCGCCGCATTGCTGCAGCAGCCAGCGGCTCCACCATCTCCACCACCGATCGAAGTCGGCGCCGTCGCGCCCGACTTCTCGATCCCCGGCGCGACGCGTTTCGGCACGCTCAAAGGCCCGGTCCGGCTCAGCGACTACAAGGGGAAGACCGTAGTCCTCGCGTTCTTCTTCAAAGCCCGAACGCGTGGCTGAACGATTCAAATGAATGCGTACCGTGATCAGTACGCACAGCTCTTCAAAAACGGCCGCAACATCGTCCTCATCGCCATCAGCGCCGACCCGGACACGGCACTCGCGTCCTGGGCGCGTGATGCGGAGTTCCCGTTCCTGTTCGCGAGCGACACGGGGACCGCGGTGGGGAAACTGTACGGCGCAATCGCCCGCTTTCCGGGCCTGACGAACCGCAACCTGTTTGTGGTGGGACCAGACGGGAAGATTGCCTACCGCGCGACGCCGTTCCGGGAAATCGATCCGACGGCGTACACAGAGCTTGGTGCTGCGGTTGCGAAGCTCGTTCCTGCGGATACGACTGCACACTAAAAGGGCGGCAACGGCGGCACGGGCGGCAGAGTACTAATGACTCTTTGCCGCCCTTGCCGCCCCTACCGCCCTTTCGATTGCCGCCTCAATGTCTTGGTCCGCCCCAACCCCCGTATACACAACGCGCCCCTTCGCATCCAGCACGGCGACATACGACGTCGAGGGTGCCTGAAACGCTCGCACCGCTGCACCATTGCCATCCCACAGGAAAGTAAAGGGCATCGGATCGCGCTCCAGGTGACGCCGCACGCTGTTCTTGCTCTGATTCACCGCGACGGCGACGACGAGAAACTCCGCGCGATCCCCGAACTTCTTTTGCGCCGCCTCCATCCGCGGCAACAGCTCGGCGCAGATCGGGCACCACGTCGCCCAGAACTCGATGATGACCGGCTTCTTGCCGATCCACTGGGACAACGGAACGGAATCGCCGGTGAGACTCTCGAGTGTGACGGCGGGCGGCGTCTCGCCGACGGGAATGCCGATGACATCCTGTCCTCGAAGCCAGGCAGGCAGGAGCAGTAGCCCAAACGGAAACGCCATTGCACGCAGTTTCACGCCTGTACACGCCTTTCGATTACCAGACCTGTCCAGCCTTTACGAAATAGTATTGAGCCATGAGCAGTAGAACCACGCCCGCCGCCTTTTTGATCCATGCCATCCATGCGCCCGCTCGGGGCAGCGCCGCGAGCGCCCCCGAGAAGAAGCCGACCACGACCAGCAGCGCCGACATGCCGAGCGAAAACACGAACAGGTAGAGGAATCCGAGCACGGCACTGCGCGTCGTCGCAACCCAGGTGAGAACGGCCGCGAACGCCGGCGCCCCGCACGGCGCCGCGACGAGGCCCGACGTCGCGCCCAGGAGAAAGACGGCGGGATAGGAGCCGCCGCCGAGGCTCCCTGCCCACGCTCCAAGCCGCGCCGGCAGCCGCACGGGAATGACCTCGAGCATCGCCAGGGCAAAGACCAGCAGCAGGTTCCCGATGACGAGCCGGGCCCAGAAGCTCGCGCCGATCGTGCCGAACAACGACCCGGTCATCCCGGCGATCATACCGAGCAGCGCGTAGAACAGCGCGAGCCCGGACACGTATGTGAGCGTCAGACCGAGGGTGCGCCGGCGCGGGCGTCCCGGGGCGTTGACGCCGGCCAGCGTGCCGGCGGTGATGGGGATCATCGGATAGATACACGGATTGAGACTCGTCACCACACCGGCAGCGAACAGCAATGCCACGGCGACGAGCGGTTGATTTTGCAACGCCTCGGAGATTCCCACGGCGGGATAATAACATAGGAAGGCGATCGCGGCGTATCTTGTAATGACTACAAAAGGACTTCGTATGATCACGTCTCGACCAATCATCACCGCAGCAATCTCGGGCGCGCTGGCGCTCGCGCCACAGGCCAGTGTGGCACAACAGTTCACGCGGCGCGCGCCCATCACGTCGGTGTCCGCGCCGGTCATCCTCGATACGACCGGGTTGTACCTGGAGCGCGCCGCCCGCGTGGGCGAAGACATGTTCGTCACCGGCCAACCAACGGAGCGCGCGCTCCGCGAGCTGCGAGAACAAGGCGTGACGACCGTCGTGAACTTGCGGACACCGGAAGAGATGACGCGCAACGTCAAGTTCGATGAGTCGGCGCTCGTGGCGTCTCTCGGAATGCAGTATGTGTATCTACCCGTGCGGGGGAACGATCAGTACCCGTACTCTCCCGCAACGCTGGCGAAGTTCGCGGATGCCGTCAGCAACGCAAAGGGCAAGGTGTTGCTCCACTGCACGGTCGCGTGGCGGGCGAGTCACCTATGGGCCGCCTACCTGATCAACCGTGGCATCCCGGTCGACTCGGCCCTCGCCAACGCGCGCGCGATCAATCTCATGGACGACCACCGCATGGGGCAGAACGGCCGGCAACCGGTGGAAGACTTCCTCGACAAGGCGCTGCCTACGCTGGGTCACCCGCCGCGTTAGCGGTGTGAATCGCACAGCCCTCGTTGCCGGCGCGACCGGCCTGGTCGGCAGCCACGTTCTCGACCTTCTCCTCGCCGACGACGGATGGTCGCACGTGGTCACGATCGGCCGCCGCACTACATCCCAGCATCACGCGAAGCTCGAGCAGCGCGTGCTGGATCTTCGCCAGCTCGAGACCGCGAGCGACCTGCCGCACGTCGACGATGTGTTCTGCTGCCTCGGGACCACCATCAAGCAGGCAGGGTCGCAGCCGGCGTTTCGTCTCGTCGACCACGACTTCGTTGTGGGACTGGCGCGCGCCGGACTGCGCGCCGGCGCCACGCAGTTTCTCCTCGTCAGCGCGATCGGCGCCGATCCCGAGTCCCGCGTCTTCTACAGCCGTGTCAAGGGCGAAACGGAGGCGGCGATCCGCGGGCTTCCCTACCAGCGCATCCAGATCTTCCGCCCCTCGCTCCTGCTCGGCGAGCGGCCCGAGGTTCGCCTCGGCGAGCGGATCGCGACGCTCGGTGCACCGCTGTTGCCGGCGCTGCTGTTCGGCCGGCTGCGGCGGTATCGACCCATTCAGGCCGCGACGGTCGCGCGCGCGATGGTGGGCATCGCGAAAGAGGCACCGCGTGGTCCCAATGTGTTCGAGTACGACGCGATGCGCGCCGCCACCAAATGAACGCCGATCCGTTCCTCGCGGCGGCCATCGCCGAAGCAGAACAGGGACTGCGTGAAGGCGGCATCCCGATCGGATCGGTAATCGTGGCTCAGGGGAAGATCATCGGACGCGGGCACAACCGACGCGTCCAAAAGGGCAGCGCGGTGCTGCACGCGGAGATGGACGCGCTCGAGAATGCCGGCCGTCAGCCGGCCGCGGTGTACCGCGAGGCGACGCTGTACACCACGCTCTCGCCCTGCGCGATGTGCAGCGGCGCGATTCTGCTGTATCGGATCCGGCGCGTGATCATCGGGGAGAACAATACGTTTAAGGGCGAGGAGGAGCTGCTCCAGAGCCGCGGCGTGTCACTCGACGTGCGTCAGGATCCGACCTGCATCCGCATGATGACGGAGTTCATCCGGACGCACCCCGAGCTGTGGAACGAGGATATCGGGGTCTAGCGACTCCCGCCCCGCCGTACCGTCATCGGGCCGTTGGTCGTCACCACGCGAATCGGCGACCCACCGCCCCCCAGCGTCGTCGAGATGCGGTCTTTGACCCGCCCGCTGATCGTCACGGTCATCGGAAAGCCGACGTCCATCGGCCCATTGATCGTGCCGAACTGCCGTCAGCCATCTGCCATCAGCCTGCCTAACCTCATGTGCTCTTACCATCTAGGATTAGCCGACGGACCAGACCGCTGAGCATTCGCTTCACATCTATCAGTAATGCTTGCAATTCGGCCTGCGTCTGTGCGTCAATCAGGCCAAGGTCAGCCGCGAGAAGAATGTGATACTCAAGCTCGCTACGGGACCCTAGGGCGATTTGAACGAATCGTGCAAAATCACGGGCCGTCCCGCGCCCACATCCCTCAATGTTCGCGCCGATCGAAGCGGCCGAGCGACGGATCTGTGATGACAAGCCATATTGTTCCTCACGAGGAAATGCTCTTGTGACCTTGTACAGCTCGAGGGTCAACCGATGAGCCTTTTGCCAGACAACCAATTCTCGAAACGGGCGCATGGTGCACCATGATTGACGATCTCCGAAACCAGTCCAAGACCCTTTCGATGCACGCCGGACCGAACACGCGCAGGCCTGCTGACGGCAGATGGCTGACGGCAGTCGGCTATCTATTCAGCCTCTCGATGGTGGTCCTGGCCCCGCATCTCGCCGGGCAATCCAGCCGATTGGACGCGGAGGTCGACCGCCGCGCCGCCCAGGTCGAAGGCAAGGTCGTGGCGTGGCGCCGCGATATCCACGCGCATCCTGAGCTCTCCAATCGCGAAACGCGGACCGCCGACCTCGTGGCGCAGCACCTCCGGTCACTGGGGATCGAGGTCCGCACCGGCGTGGCGCACACCGGTGTCGTCGGTGTGCTGCGCGGCGGCAAGCCGGGTCCGGTCGTGGCGCTGCGCGCGGACATGGACGCGCTACCGGTCACCGAAGAGGTCGACGTGCCCTTCGCGTCCAAGGTCCGTGCGACGTACAACGGCCAGGACGTCGGCGTCATGCACGCCTGCGGCCACGACACACACACCGCGATGCTGATGGGCGTCGCGGAGGTTCTGGCCGGGATGCGCAACGACCTGCCGGGGACCGTCAAGTTCATCTTCCAGCCGGCGGAGGAAGGCGCGCCGGTCGGCGAGCGCGGCGGCGCCGAGGTGATGATCGAGGAGGGCGCGCTCGACGATCCGAAGCCCAGCGCGATTTTCGGGCTGCACGTCTTCCCCTATCCCGCGGGTGAGATCCGCTACCGGCCGGGGGGCGCCATGGCGAGCGCCGATGCGTTCCGCATCGTCGTCCACGGTCGCCAGACGCATGGCGCGCTACCGTGGGCGGGGATCGATCCGATCGTGGTCGCGTCGCAAATCGTCCTCGGCCTGCAAACCATCACCAGCCGCCAGGTCGACCTGACCGCCGCACCGGCGATCGTCACGGTCGGCGCCATCAATGGCGGCGTGCGCTACAACATCATTCCCGACAGCGTCGTCATGATCGGGACGATCCGCACTTTCGATACCGCGGTCCGCAACGACATCCATCAGCGCGTACGCCGGACGGCGGAATCGATTGCGCAAAGCGCCGGCGCGACGGCGCAGGTGACGATCGACACCGCGACTGCGGTGACATACAACGATCCGGCGTTGACCGAGAGCATCCTGCCTACGCTCCGCGCCGTCGCGGGAGCGAGCCATGTCGCCCTCGGGCCGCCGATCACGGCCGCGGAAGACTTCTCCCGCTATCAGCAACGGATTCCCGGCGTCTTCTTCTTCCTGGGCATCACGCCGCCCGGCACCGATCCGGCGAAAGCGGCGCCGAACCATTCGCCAAGGTTCTATGTCGATGAGGCGGCGCTGCCTGTGGGCGTGCGCGCCATGGCGCACCTGGCAGTGGATTATCTGAGCGGTCGTCGGTAATCGGTCATCAGTCCTCAGTACACGCTTTTTTTGATCCCGGAGGAATGCTTTGGGTTGAGCCAAAAAGCGGCGAAGCACAATTCTTCTTGCCCCCATCCACGATTGAGGGCACTATGCAGCCGTTTCGGAAGCTCGTCGTGTGGCAAAAGGCACACCAACTCACGCTCGACCTTTATAGGCACACCGCGAAGTTTCCGTCGGATGAACGCTATGGCTTAACGTCACAGATTCGGCGATCAGCCGCCTCGATTTGTGCCAATCTCGCCGAAGGGTGCGGCCGGCACACGAGGCGGGAATTCGCACGGTTCGCATGTATAGCTGTTGGATCTGCCAGCGAACTGGAGTACCACCTACTTTTGGCCGCAGACCTCGGGATTATGAACAACGAGTGCTACTCGCCCATGGAGAAGGCAGTTGTTGAGGTGAAGCGAATGCTGGCTGGTCTGATACGTAAACTGATGACCGACGACCGATGACTGACGACTCGGTTCGTTTAGACCGCTGGCTGTGGGCGGCGCGCTTTTTCAAGACGCGTGCGCTCGCCTCATCCGCGATCGCCGGCGGCAAGGTGCACGTGAACGGCACGCGCGCCAAGCCGGCGAAGCAACTGCGCGTCGGTGACTCGCTGCGCGTGCGCGTCGGCCCCTACGAATGGCTCGTCACGGTGCGCGCGCTCTCCGAGCGGCGCGGGCCGCCGCGCGACGCGCAGCTGCTCTACGACGAATCGCCCGAAGGCCGAGCGGCCCGCGAGCGGCTGGCGGAGGCCCATAAACTCGCGCCGACCCCCACCTATCAAGGCAAGGGTCGGCCGACAAAAAAGGATCGCCGCAAACTAGAGCTTCTGTAGGCGCACGTTCCCGGATCCCGTCTCCACCGAGACGCGGCCCTTCCCGTCTCCCAGCGTTCCGGTGACGTGATCGTGCTCGATGCGCCGCACCTGCAGCGTCAATCCACCGAGATCGATGTCCCCGCTGCCCGTGTCGAGATCCACCTCGGCCCCGAGCGTGGGCGGCACCTTGAGCGTGACGTCGCCGGAGCCGGTCTCGATGTGCACGGAACGGAACGTCGTCACGAGCGCGACGTTGACATCGCCGCTGCCCGTCTCGAACGAGAGCTCATCGCCTGCCGACGCCGTCGCCTCGATGCTCCCCGATCCGGTTTCGACGTGCACGCTCGGCGCTTTCCCGTCGGTGAGCGTGACGTTGCCCGATCCCGTCTCGAGCCGGAGGCTCGAACCATCCACGCCCGCGACGGTGATGTCCCCGGAGCCGGTTTCGAGGTTGACGTCGCCCGACGCCGTACGCAGGTCCACGTTGCCCGAGCCGGTCGCGATGTGGAGCGAGCCGCGCGTGCGGTCCGCGGCGACGTCGGCCGATGCGACGTAGACGCGAAACGCGCCATTCACGTTGGAGAGGAACGCTTTGCCGACGCCGAGGAACAGGGAAATGCTTTTCCCCGCCGGGACGCTCACCCGCAGATCGGCGTGCGCCTCGAGGCCATCGTGCGAACGTCCGGTGATGTGCACCTCGCGCCCACTGTTGAACCAGCCGTCATGGTGATGGTGGCGTCCATCGGGGTCCCCGAACGTCCCGTCGTCGTGCACCCGCAGCGTCGTATTCGAGCCGCGGCCCCATGTGGGCACGACGATGACGTCTTCGGGATACTTGATCAGCAGCGTTTCGCGGCCGTGCAGCGGCCCCGCTTGCACGTCGAGCCTGGCCGAGTCCGCGCCGGCGCGCTGCACTTCGACGACGACGTCGCTGCCCGAGCCGGCCTCGACGCGCAGCTCTCCGACAAGGTTGTAGACGGCGACGGAATCACCTTTGAGGACGTGCCGTGAGGTTTGTGCGGCAGTGGGGACAGCGAGGGCAACGGATGTTGCGGCGAGCAGCAGCGCACGAGCGATCATAGCGGCTCCACAAGGAGTTGGCTCACGTTGGATAGCGAAATGGGTCCCAGGGTTGCAGCTTTTAACCTATGGAAGATTGGCTGCTTTGGTTTCTGTTGGCGATCGGCCTCTTCGTCGGGGAGATGTTCACCGCAGGCTTTTGGCTCGCCTGTCTAGCTGTGGGGGCGGGCGTCGCCGGGATCGTAGGGCTGATCCCGGGCCTGGGATTCGTGGTTCAGGGCATAACGTTCGCCGTGGCCAGCGTCGCCAGCATGGCCGCCCTGCGCCCCCGCCTGATGCACTACTTCCAGCTCGGCCCCGGCTCCGAATTACGCACCGGCGTGGATGCCCTGCTGGGCAAGACGGGCATCGTGACGGAGCGCATCGGCCCCGGACTGTCTGGAAGGGTCAAGGTCGAGGGCGAAGACTGGCGTGGCGCTTCCAGCGACGCGACGGTGCTCGAGCCCGGCACGCAGGTCACGATCATTCAGGTGGATGGCACCACTCTCTTGGTGGAGAAGGAGCTCTAAGCAATGGGTCCTGGCACAATTCTCGTGGCCGCGGTCGCCTTCGGCGTTATCGTGCTGATCTCCAAGAGCATCCGGGTGGTGCAGCAGGCGCAGACGATGATCATCGAGCGGCTGGGCAAGTACCACAAGACGCTCGCGTCGGGAATCAATTTCGTCTTGCCCGTGATCGACCGTCCCCGCTCCGTGGACTGGCATCAGACGATCATTACGCCCGCCGGGGACAGCTACTCGCGCCGCTTCCGCACCGAGCGCATCGATCTGCGCGAGACGGTGTACGTCTTCCCACGCCAGAACGTGATCACCAAGGACAACGTCGTCGTCGAAATCGACGCCTTGATCTACTCACAGATCACCGATCCGGTGCGGGCAACCTATGAGATCGCCAATCTCCCCGATGCCATCGAGAAGCTGACGCAGACGACGCTCCGCAACGTGATTGGCGAGATGGAGCTCGACCACATCCTGTCGTCGCGCGACACGATCAACGCCAAGCTGCGCGCGATTCTCGACGAGGCGACGCACAAATGGGGCTCCAAGGTCAGCCGCGTAGAGCTCAAGGACATCAATCCCCCGCGCGACATCCGCGACGCGATGGAAAAGCAGATGCGCGCCGAGCGCGAGCGGCGCGCGACCATCATCACCGCCGACGCCGAGCGGCAGTCGCGCATTCTCTCCGCCGAGGGCATTCGGCAGTCGGAGATCAACACCGCGGAGGGCGACAAGCAGGCCAAGATCCTGCACGCCGAAGCGGAAGCGGCGGCGCGGCTCAAGGTCGCCGAAGCGGAAGCGCAGGCGATCGAGCGCATCACCGCCGCGATCAAGGGTACTGGCGGCGACCCCGCGCAATACCTGATCGCCATCCGCTACATCGAGACGCTGAAGGAAATGGTCTCCGGTCAGAACAACAAGGTCGTCTACATGCCCTACGAGGCCACCGGCGTGCTCGGGTCTCTGGGCGGAATTCGGGAGATGCTGGCGCTGGGGCCGTCTGACAAGAAGGCGTGAACCCGCTCACCCAGCTCTCCGAAGAAGAACGGATGTTCCAGAGCGCGGTGCGCGACTTCGCTGAGAGTGAGGTCCGCCCGCGCGTCCACGCGATGGAGCAGGCCGCGCAGCTCGACCCCACCCTGATTCCCAAATTCTTCGAGCTCGGCCTCATGGGGATCGAGATCCCGGAGGCACACGGCGGCGCCGGCGGCAGCCTGTTCATGACCGTGCTCGCCGTTGAGGAGCTGTCCGCAGTGGATGCGTCCGCGGCCATCTTCGTCGACGTGCAGAACACCCTCGTCAACGCGCTGCTGCTCAAATGGGCGTCGGACGATATCAAACAGCGTTACCTCCCCCGGCTCGCGACTGAAGTCGTGGGCGCGTACGCGCTCTCAGAAGCGGGCTCGGGATCCGACGCGTTCGGTCTGCAGACGAAAGCGAAGAAACAGAGCGACACGTGGATCCTCGACGGCCGCAAGCTCTGGATCACGAACGGCGCCGAGGCTCACCTCTTTCTGGTGTTTGCGAATGTGGACATGAGTAGAGGATATAAGGGAATCACGGCGTTCGCGGTGGAGCGCGGATTCACGGGCTTCAGCGTCGGGAAAAAAGAAGACAAGCTCGGCATACGCGCGTCGTCGACGGCCGAGCTGATCCTCGATCACTGCGAAATCCCGGCGGCGAACCTGATTGGTGAAGTCGGGAACGGGTACAAAGTCGCCATCGAGACGCTGAACACGGGGCGCATCGGCATCGGGGCGCAGATGATCGGCGTGGCGCGCGGCGCGCTCGACGCGTCGCTCAAGTACGTGAAAGAGCGGCAGCAATTCGGCAAGCCGGTGGCCGATTTTCAGGGCGTGCAATTCCAGCTCGCCCAGGCGGCGACCGAGCTCGAGGCGGCGCGCCTGATGGTCTACAACGCCGCTCGGCTCGAGGATGCGGGCGAGTCGTATACGAAGGAAGCGGCGATGGCGAAGCTCTTGAGCGCGCAGGTCGCCGAGCGCGTGACGTCGCTCGCCGTAGAGCTCTTCGGCGGCTACGGCTATACCAAGGAGTATCCGGTCGAGAAGTTCTACCGGGACGCGAAGATCGGCACGATCTACGAAGGCACGAGCAATATGCAGCTCAACACTATCGCGAAGTTGCTACTGAAGTGACCTGGATCACGCTCTGCGACTCTTCTCTGGGGTAGGATGCTGTCCCTCCAGAGGAGGCTCGTCATGAAGCGCTCGCTGCTGTGTCTCGCTGGTCTCCTGGTGCTCGCCGCGGCGCCCCCCCCGGTCGCTGCGCAGGGGCACGGTCACAAGAAAGAATTCGAAGTCGCCCCGAGCCGCGCGGTATCGGTGACGCGCGAGGTGCTGGTGCGCCAGGGGTACGAAGTCGTCCGGATCCAGACGGTTGGCGATGATCAGGTCGTGTACTATCGGCGCGGCAACATGGGTCGGGGCAAGGGCAAGGGCCCACCGATGAAGATGATCATTCGGCGGGTCGAGAATCGCGTGGTGTTTGTGGATGCGCCAGACGCGGTGTTGGTGGATATCAATGTGCGGCTGCGGTTATAGAGCGGCCCCTAGGCAAGATCAAACACCGGTCGTCGGGCGAGAGCTCGGCGGCCGGTCTTCGTTCTAGGGCTGAATCACCCGCACCATGTCGTCTGTCTGAGTCGGTACGTACACCCGCCCCGTCACGGGATCGACGACCGCCGCTTTCGGGTTCGGTCCAACGACAAGTGTGGCAAACACGCCGAGCTTGCCATCATCGATCAGCGACACGGTGTTCTCACCGGTGTTCACCACGTAGGCCACGCCGCGACTGGCGTCGAAGGCCACCGCCTCCGGCCCAGCGCCCACGGGTAGCCGCGCGATCTCCTTGAAGGCGCCCGGGTCCGGCGCGGAGATGTCGATCACCGATACGTTGTTGTCGTCACGATTCGTCACATAGAGCCGGTTGGCCCGCGTGTCTACCGCGAGGCCGTAGGTCCCCTTCCCGAGATTCTGAATCCGCCCCACTAGCGTAGCGCCTCCGGGCTTCGGATTGATCACGTCCACTTCCTGGAACGTCGGGATCGCGACGTAGACGAACCCATCATTCGGGTTGAATACAACGCCGGAGCCCGGCGCGGGAAGGAACACAATATCCGTGGTGGCGACGATGTCCGTAGACCCGTCGATCGGCACGAGCGCGGGACCGCGTTGGAGCGGATCGGCCGCGACGGCGACATAGATCCGGTTGGCCGTTTCGTCCACCGCGACGCCCTTAGGACTGGTCCCGACCGGAATGAAGAGACGGACGACATCAACTGTTCCGTCGATCGCGGCGACACCCGCCAGGCTCGATACGTAGACCTGATTCGTCGTTGCATTCGCCGCCACGCCAAACGGCGACTCGAATCCCGTGAGTTGCGGTTGCAGCTCGCGGTCGTCGAGCAACACCGAGACCAGGGTCGCTCCCGGTACGTAGATCTTCTTCGTTTGATCGTTCATCGCGGCCGCGACGGCCCCGAGACGCGTGACCGGAATTGCCTTGATCACGCCACCGATGTCGAACGGCGTGCTCGCCGCGCCCGTCAGGGTGCCGGACGTGGCGGCGATCGCGTAGCCGAGACCGGCGGAGTCGACGGCCAAATAGGGGAACGACGCTACTCCGTTCACCGCCGCTGCATCGACGATGCCCTGGAGCTTGGCCGCGGGGTTCGGCGTTGCTCCAAGCCCCAGCGACACAACGTCCTTCGCCGAGATGACGAGGTTGCCGTACAGGTCCTGGATCGCCACCTGCACGGCGGGCGCGATGGTGTCACCCGCCAGGGCACGTGTGGGCTCGGTGAGAAACACGAGGCGCGCGGGCGCGCCCGCGATGCCGCTCGCCATAAACGTAACGGCTGGCAGCCCTGAGACACTGGCGGTCACGCTATTGTTGTTGAGCCCCGCCACCGTGCCGAGCGTCCAACTCCCAACCATCGCGATTCCCAGCGCGTCGGTCGTTTGTGTCGCGCCCGTGACCGAGCCCCCTCCAATAAGGCCAGCGAACGTCACGCCCACGCCTGCGACGGCGTTGCCGAATTGATCGACCACCCGGACGCTCGGAGGTGAGCTAACGGCGGACCCCACGATCGCCGACTGCGGGTCAAGTGACAGCTTGACGATCTGCGCCGGGGCATCCGTCAGCGCCGTTGCGCTGAACGGGACTGGCGAGCCCGTCAAACCGCTGACTGATGCGGTCGCGGTCTGCGTGCCTGGAGACCCGCCCAGGGTCCGCGTAGCGCTGGCGATCCCATTCGCGTCCGTTGCAGACGTGGCCGGCGTGATGAAGCCGCCACCTGCTCCCACTGCCCAACGCACCGGCACGCCGGACACCGGCAGCCCGACCGCGTCCTTCACCGCGACCGAGTACGGGGTCGCGAGCGTGCTTCCGACGATCCCGGTTTGGAGGTCTCCGGTATTGAGCACGATGGTGCTGGCGGTCGTCGTGATCCCGTTGGCGCTGAACGTCACGGGGCTGCCCGCGAGTCCCGACACAGCCGCGTCGAGCGTGTTCAACCCGGGGACTGCCGCGAGCGTCCAGCTTCCGACGCGCGCGATTCCAGTCGAATCGGTCACCGCCGTGCCGGGCAACAGGCTGCCGATCAACGTGCCGGTGAGCGTGAACGTCACCGAGACCCCCGGCACCGGGTTGAAGTACTGGTCGACAACCTTAACCTCGGGCGGAACGCCCACAGGGCTGTTGACGAGCGCCGTCTGTGTATCGCTGGTCACGCGCAGCAGCTGAGCCGCCACGTCATGGGTTCCCAACGCAGTGAATTGAACGGGCACCACGGCGGGGACGCTCTGCACCTCCGCCCGCAGGACGTTCTGCGCCAGGAAGTTTGCCAGAGTCCACGCGCCGGCGCTCGCAACTCCACTCGCGTTCGTGACCGAGATCGGCGTGGCAACGAAACCACCGTCGGTGAGAATAGAGAAGTTGATCGTATCCCCAGCGATCGGGTTCTTATAGCGATCGGTGAGGCGGACGGTCGGCGCGGTTGGAAGGGGCGCGTTGACCACGCCGATCTGGCTGTCGCCTAGCGTCTTGACGAGGAGACTCGGCATGTCCGGAAGCCCGGTTGCGTTGAACGTCGTCGACAGCGCGCTGGTTGTCGCATGCAGAACATTTGTACCGGCGAGCGTATCCAGCGTCCAGCTGCCGACCGCGGCAACGCCCCCGGCATTCGTCAATTGCGCCGGGCCCGTGATACTGCCGGCCCCCGGGTTCACCGCGAACGTCACCGCGGCGCCGGCGATCGGGTTCCCGTACTGATCCTGGAGACGCACGGCCGGCTTGATCGGGAGCAGGCCACCCACCACCCCCGACTGCAGATCGCCCGCGGTGGCGACTAGCTGCGCCGCGGCACCGGCGATGCCTGTCGCGGTAAATGTGCGCGAGAGTCCCGCCGCGCTTGCGAGCAGCGTGTTCGTTCCCGCCAGTGTGCCGAGCGTCCATGAGGTGACCGTCGCGATACCGCTCGCGTCGGTTGTCTGGTTGCCGCCGCTTAGGCTGCCCCCGCCACCCGTGACCGTGAAGGTGACCGGCACACCGGCCACCGGATTACCGGCGGCGTCCTTAAGAAGTACTCTCGGCGCCACGGCAACGACGGTGTTCACGACCGCGAGCTGCGCGTCACCGGCCGCCGAGAGCAGCTGCGTCGGGGCACTCCCAAGCGCCATCATGTCAAACGTTACCGGACTCCCGCTGAGCCCCGCCGCGGTCGCCTGAAATGATTGCGCCCCGATGAGCAAGCCGAGGGTCGCGACCGTGCGTGCCTGCCCAGAGCTGTCGGTGAGGACGAGCGTATCCGCCACCGAGCCGCCGCCGAGCTGTGCGCGGAAGTGCACCGCCACGCCCGCCACACCCAAGCCGTCCGCCGCGCGAGCCTCGACCTGGAGGGGCAGCGCCAGCGGGCGCCCGACGGTGTCGGACTGGAGGTTGCCTGCGATGCGAACGAGCTGATTCGCGAGCGGCTGGAACGTCGCGAGCACGGAGTCACGCACACCCGCGGGTGTACGTGCCACGACTCGCACGCTGGAGCGGTTGATCGGCGCCCGCAGCAGACCGGCGCCGTTCACATGCGCGAGCGCGGTGTCGCTGGTGCTCCACGAAACGTAGAACTGCTGCACCGGCGTCCCGCCCTGGAACGCCTGCACCTGGAAGCGCAGCGAATCACCGAAATAGATGAAAGGCGTGCGCGGCGCGATGGCGATGCTGTCTACGCCGGCACCAGGCCCCACATATGTCGTGACGGGCACTTCGGTCGGCGGCGCCACGAGACCTGCCGAGACCTCGACGGGAGCCGTGCCCTCGAACAGCGGCACCGCTCCCGCCAGCGCCACAATCGAGACCAGCACCGTTTCGGGCGACGTGACGATGGGAACGCGGAGGCTGAGATCGAGGACCCGCGCGTCCGGCGGCAGCGCGACGGTCGTGTCGGCCACGGTGTCGGGCGGCGCGATGGGCCGGACCACCACGAAACGCACGCGGTCGATGGCGAGACCGAAGGCGGCAAGTCCGGCCTCGGACGGGAAGACCGGCGCGACGGCGACCCGGGCGTAGTGCAGGCCCTCCGGGCCGGTCCCGTCACGGCAGGTGACAAGCGTTAAAAGAAGGCCCGACGCGAGAAGAACGCGGGCCCCAAGCGACCGGAAGAACAACGGCTCACGACGGGACTTCACAGCCAGCGGAATTGGCCTCCGTCCGAACTGCCGGTCAAGACGGTATCTTTCGCGGACATGCGTACGGCACGCCGCACTCACGGCTTTACGGAATCGGTGATTCGTGGGATGACCCGGCTCGCGAATGAGCACGGTGCCATCAACCTGTCTCAGGGCTTCCCTAACTTCCCCTGCCCCGACGTCCTAAAAGACGCCGCGGCCCGCGCGATCCGTGATGACGTCAACCAGTACGCCATCACCTGGGGTGCTGCCCGGCTCCGGAACGCGTTGGCCGCGAAGTACCAAGATTGGTACCGCATGGCCATCGATCCAATGACCCAGGTCACAGTGACCTGCGGAGCGACCGAAGCGATGGCGGCATCACTACTTGGGGTCGTAAACCCGGGCGACGAAGTGGTGGTTTTCGAGCCCTTCTACGAGAACTACGGGCCGGACGCCATCCTGTGCGACGCCAAGCCGGTGTTTGTGCCGATGCCCGCCGAGGGGCCGATCGACCTCGACCGCCTCGCCACAGCCTTCAGCGCCAAAACACGCGCCATTATCGTCTGCACGCCCAACAATCCGACCGGGCGGGTCCTGTCGCGCGCCGAGCTGACGGCGATCGCCGAGCTGTGCCAGCGCCACGATGCGTTCGCGGTGACCGACGAGATCTACGAGCACATCTACTACGAGGGCGAGCACATCCCGATCGCGACGCTGCCGGGGATGGCCGATCGCACGATCACGATCAGCGGCGCCTCGAAGACGTTCAGCATCACCGGGTGGCGCATCGGCACCATCGTCGCGCCGCCCGACGTCACGGATGCCATCCGCAAGGTGCACGACTTCCTCACCGTGGGCGCTCCCGCCCCGCTGCAGGAGGCGGTCGCCGTGGCGATCGAGACCCTCGGCGACGATTACTACGACGGCCTGGCGCGGGATTATCGCCGGCGCCGCGACATCCTGTGCGCGGGTCTCTTAAAGGCAGGTTTCAGGTGTCGGGTGCCAGCGGGCGCATATTACGTGATGGCAGACTTTTCAGATATTTCCGAGCTCCCTGACGATGAGTTCTCCAAATGGTTGACCGCCGAGCACGGTGTCGCACCGGTGCCGGGCTCGAGTTTTTACTCGCGCGCCGAGCTGGGCCGCAAGTACGTGCGGTTCGCGTTCTGTAAGACGGAGGACATGCTGCAGCAAGCGGTCGAGCGGCTGCAGCGGGTGCGCGACTAGAGGGCCTCTTCGATCTCGCGGAACCCCTCGACCTGCGCGCTGATGCTGCGCGCGACTTCCCGCGCCAGACCCAGATCCGTCGTCAGACTCCGCACCGAGCCCGTGCCCGCGTGCAGGCGCAGGAGATTGAGGCGAATCGTCTCGAGCGCGGCCACGGCGTCCTTGAGACGCTGCTGCACCAGATCGCGCTCGGCACTCAGGTCCGCGACGATGCGGTCGTGGCGGGCCCCGATCGCGGGATCAGGAGTGCCGGGCGTGCCGCGCTGCCCGACGTCCGAGAGCGCTTCTTGCAGCTCTTCCAATCGGGCGCGCATTCGCTGCGCGTCTTGCTCGAGCCGGTGGACGACGTCGGGTAATTCGCGCAGCTGCTGACGCGTCTCCTTGGGCAGTGTGTCGTACAGCTGCTCGGCGGCCATGCCGAGGGCGAGCTCCGTCGGACGATGGGTAAGCGACGCGGGAACTGCTTTCGCACTCGTGAACATCCGCGCGACGCCGAAGAGCCAACGCCCGAACCGCCCCGTCCAGAACCGGCCCCAGAATTCGGCGTCGACGTCGCGCCGGCGTTGCAGCATGATGAGCGCGCCCATGCCCGACCCGACGCCGATCGTCAACGTCCACGCGAACGTCGTCATGAGCGTGAAGGCCCCCAACGGCTCGATCGCATTCATGACGGCAAGCGTCACCATCGCCGTCCCGGTACCGATGCCCCCGATCCACCGTAGCACCCGCTCGAGCATCGACGGACCGCCGCCATACCCGAGCCCGTACGCGCGCTCCTCGCGCGTACGGTCGATCTCTGCCTTGAACGCGACGCCGATGTCGCTATGGCCGAAGCCGGCGTTGAGTAATTTCCGCGCGCGATTGATCAAGACGCCGAGCGGGACGAGCGTGTAGCCGCTCACCAGCGTCACGAATCCCACCGCCACCGACTGCGTCAGCATGCCGGCAATCGGTGTGGCGACGAGCATGATGAACGGCCAGAGCAGGACGCCACTGCCGTCGAGCCGGGCGTCATGTTTCACGAACGCGCGCAGCGCAACCGGAAGATCACGCCGCTGCTCCAGCGCGTGACCCAGCTGGTCGGCGAGGACGGCGGGCCCGTCCGGGCGCTCTTCCCGGTCCTTGGCGAGACAACGATCGATCGCCTGGGCGAGGCGGCGCGGCACGAGCGGCGCGACTGTGCCGAGCAGTGGCACCGGCTCGGTCACCTGCTTGGCGAGCACCTCAGTTGCCTTCTCCGCTTCGAACGGCAGCGTGCCGGAGAACGCGAAGTAGCCCACGATGCCGAGGGAGTAGAGATCGCTCCGCCCATCCACCGCTTCGCCCAGCGCCTGCTCGGGACTCATGAACTCAGGCGTCCCGACGACTTCTCCCGTGCTGAGTCCACTCGCGCCCGCGACGATGCTCGCGATCCCGAAATCGGCGACCAGTACGCGGCCGCTGTTTTCGAGCAGGATGTTGTCGGGCTTCACATCGCGATGGATGACGCCTTGCCCGTGTGCGTAGGCGAGCGCCCAGGCGACGTCGCGCAGCACGCGCGATGCCTCCGACGGCGCCAGGGGACCGCGCCGCCGCACCCGCTCGGTCAGCGTTTCGCCCTCGACATACGCCATCGCGAAGAACACGAATCCGCCGATCTCTTCGACCGCATGAATCGGGATGATGTTCGGGTGGGAGAGCTTGGCGGCGGTGCGCGCCTCGCGCAGAAACCGCTCCCGGAGTTTAGGGTCGGATGCTTTGGAGGGCGGCAGCAACTTGATCGCGACGGAACGGTCCAGCCGCACTTCGCGGGCCAGATAGACCACGCCCATGCCGCCGCGCCCCAGCTCGCGCTCGAGCGAGTAGCGGCCGGCGACCGCCCCCTGGAAGTCGAGGAACAACCGATCAGGAGAGGGATGTGTCATCGCATCCCTAAACTAACGCTCCCCATTTCAGGCAGGCGTTTCCAGGCGACCGAGCACCCTCAGAATCGAGGGGTCGGCTGGATTGCGCCGCCCCGCGACCCGAAACAGCGCGCGGCCCAGCGGGCCCTGCCAGAATCGCAGCGCCCGCTCGCCAACAGGGTCGGTGCGCTTTTCGGTCCGCGACCGGGCCAGAATCGCCGCGAGCATCGTGGTCGCCGCTCCGATCGCGACGACGGACGTAAGGAACGGTCCGACCACGGGGGACACGTCGATGAAGTCCAGCACACCGCCCACGCCAGCAATGGTCGTGAGCAACGCGAGGCGCGCAAGCCATCCCATGGAGCGCTCGAAACTGGTAGGACCCGTACCGTAGACGAATGCCAACTCCTCACGGCGCCGCGCCTGGCGCGCGGCCAGAGCCGCGACCAGCTCCTCACGCTGGTGACCAGCGGCGAGCAAACGGCGCACGCGCGCGACCGCCACCAAGGCGGGCAGCAGCAATGCAACGGCCAGCGCGACGGTCGTGGCCGCCCGCGCCGTCGCCGTCGCCGGTGACAGCCAAGCAGCAACGGCTGCGGGTAACAACCCGACGCCCGTCACAAATGCGTGGATCAGCGCGGGCGCCTCGAGGTGTGTGCTCCGCACCATGAAGGCGCGGATCGCCAGCGGCGCGGCCCGAGGTGCAACGGCTTCCGAGATTGCCCGCACCAGCGCCGCCGCATCGGGGTAGCGCGCCCACGGCTCCTTCGAGAGACAGCGATCTACGATGTGCGCCAGGCGCGGCGGGACGCGCGGCACAACCGTCGCGATCTTGGGAGCGGGATCCGAGATGTGTTGAGCCAGAAGCCCCTCGTCGCTGCTCGCCTCGAAGGGCAGCCGGCCCGAAAGCGCGTAGTATGCGACCACGCCCAGTGAGTAAATGTCGCTCCGGGCGTCCACAAGGTCGCCGCTCGCCTGTTCCGGACTCATAAACGCGGCTGTGCCGACGACGTGCCCGCGCGGCGCGGCGGGACGTCCCAGCTGTCCCGACGCGCGTGACGGGGGGCTCGCATGCGCGATCCCAAAGTCGGAGAGCAGCGCCCGTCCCGTGGCCTCATCGATCAGGATGTTGTCGGGCTTCACGTCGCGATGCACCACGCCACGCGCGTGCGCGTAGTCCAGCGCCTCGCCGATATCGCACAGGATCCCGCCGGCGGTGTGCGGATCGAGCCGGCCGCGCGTAGTTACACGCTGCGCCAGCGTTTCTCCTGTCACGTAGGCCATCGCGAAGAACACGAACCCCTCGACGTCGCCCACGGTGAAGATCGGCACGATGTTGGGATGCGTGAGCTGCGCCACGGTCCGTGCTTCGCGCAAGAACCGCAGGCGATGCGTGTCGTCACGGGCCAGATCGGGGTGTAACACTTTGATCGCCACCGGCCTGTCCAGACGCTGCTCGCGCGCCAGATAGACGAGGGCCATCCCGCCCCGGGCGATCGGCACCTCGATGTCGTAAAGGTCTGCGAGCGCCGCGCGCAGGTCGTTCAGCATGAAATCGGTTGATTCCGTCATCGGGCCCCTGCATACCCGGAAGGGCCTGCGCAGGTTCGCTGCTGGACACTTGCGCCATTCTGAGGCCAGATTGTGCCGCCTATGACGAGCATCCCAGCGGCGCATCCTGCACCGCCATCCGCGCGCGCGGGCGCCACGCACCAGCCTTACATCCCGGCGTCGCAGGCTCCAGCGGAGCTGACCCTCCGCGCCATCGTGCTCGGCGTGATTCTCGGCCTCATCTTCGGCGCGTCGAACGTCTACCTCGCGCTGAAGATCGGCCTCACCGTCAGCGCCTCGATTCCGATCGCGGTGCTGTCGATCACCATCTTCCGCTGGCTCGGTCGGTCCACGATTCTCGAAAACAACATCGTCCAGACGACCGGCTCGGCGGCGGATTCGGTCTCGGCGGGGGTGGTCTTCACGATCCCCGCCATTTTGTTGATGGGCTACGACCTCGACATTTCGCGCGTCACGATCCTAGCGATCGCGGGCGGGCTGATGGGCGTCCTGATGATGATCCCGCTACGCCGGGCGCTCATCGTCAAAGAGCACGGCAATCTCCCCTACCCCGAGGGGACCGCCTGCGCCGAAGTGCTGATCGCCGGAGAGCGTGGCGGGATTCACGCCAAGACCGTCTTCCAGGCATTCGGCATCGCGTTCGTCTACAAGTTCTTGATGACGGCACTGAAGGTGTGGCAGGAGTATCCCGGGAAGGTGATTCGCTCCTTCCAGGGCGCCGAGGTGCGGGTGGAGGCCAGTCCTGAGCTGATCGGGGTCGGCTACATCATCGGGCCCCGGATCGCCGGATATCTGTTCGCCGGTGGGTGTCTCGCCTACGTCGTGCTGATGCCGGCGATCAAGCTGTTCGGCAGCGCGATGACGGAGCCGATGTTCGGCACGACCAAGCTGATCCGCGACATGAGCGCGGGGGAGATCCGGGCGGCCTTCGTGTTTTACATCGGCGCGGGGGCCGTGGCGAGCGCCGGCATCATCGCGCTGGCGCGGTCACTCCCGACCATCGTCGGGGCATTCCGTGCCGGTTTTGCGGACATGCGGGCCAGCCGGCTCGGCCAGGCAGTGGCCACCAAACTCCGCACCGATGACGACCTCCCGATCAGCCTGACCGTGTTCGGCTCGATCGTGCTGGCCATCGTGATCGCGCTCCTCCCGCAGATCGGCGTGAACCTGCTCGGCGGTTTCTTGATCATCATCTTCGGATTCTTCTTCACCACGGTCTCATCCCGCATCTGCGGCCAGGTGGGCAGCTCCGCGAATCCGATCTCCGGCATGACGATCGCGGCGCTGATCGCGATCTCTTTCATCTTTCTCTTGCTCGGCTGGAATCAGATCGACGACCGAGTGCGCGCGATTTCCATCGCCTGCGTGATCGCCGTGGCGGTCGCGAACGGCGGCAACACCTCCCAGGACCTCAAGACCGGGTTTCTCGTCGGCGCCACGCCCCGGCGGCAGCAGATCGCCATCCTGATCGGCGCGATCGGTTCGGCACTGGCGGTCGGGTGGACACTCACGTTCCTGAACAGCGCCTACAGCTACCAGGTCCCCGAAACGCGGTCGGGCTTCGTCGCCCCGGCGAGCGGGTCCAGCCCGGACGGGAACGTGGTCGTGCGCACCGAGACGATGTCGCATTTCGGCATCGGGGGCACAGACTCGATCGACAACAGCAGCTATCAGGTGATCCGCGTGTACGTCGAAACGCAGGGCGTCCCTCCCGGGAAGTACCTGGTCGACCCGGCATCGCACGAGATCCGCTACGTCGTGGACCCGGGCATCGGCGGTCGCATTCGCGAATACCGCGGCCACGAGCTGAAGCGCCTCGATTCCCCCAAAGCGACGTTGATGGCGTTGATCACCGATGGAATCCTGACGCACAGACTGCCCTGGGCCCTCGTGCTGATCGGCGTGTTTCTGACGATTGCGATCGAGCTGATGGGCGTGTCTTCGCTGCCCGTGGCCGTTGGCGTCTATCTGCCGATCACCACGTCGGCCGGAATGTTCGCGGGCGGGATCGTGCGCTGGCTCGTCGAACGCCGCGTGCGGTCGGCTAACCGCTCCCTCGCCGAGATCGAGTCGGGACCGGGTGTGCTGTTTGCGAGCGGTTTGATCGCAGGCGGCGCCATCTGTGGCATCGCGGTCGCGGCGATCGCGGGGTGGGGCTCGCGGACCGGCAAAGCCGCCGACTGGCTCGCCGGGGCTGTGCCGCTGTATCACCAACTCGGCTGGTTTGCGACGTCCGCCGTCGTTGGGCTGATCATGTTCGCGATTCTGGGGTTCTTGCTCTATCGCACGGGCCTTCGCCGCCAGTGAACACTATTAAGACACCATAACGACACCTCTAACGACAGCGTGACCATCAAGACCGTCGGATTCCTCAAGAAGCTGCTCGACACGGCGGGGCCGTCGGGGTTTGAGTTGGCCCCGGGGCGCGTGTGGCGCGACGAAGTCGGGACGTTTGCCGACGACGTCCGCGCCGACGTGCACGGCAATTCCGTGGCGTCGCTCAATCCCAAGGGCAAGCCGCGCGTGATGTTCAGCGGGCACATCGACGAGATCGGCCTGCAGATCACGCACATCGACGAACAGGGTTTCCTCTACTTCAGCGGGATCGGTGGGTGGGACTCACAGGTGCTGGTTGGACAGCGCGTCCTGCTGCTGACGCGTGATGGTCCCGTGCACGGCGTGGTCGGCAAGAAGGCCGTTCATCAACTGAAGAAGGAAGATCTCGACCGCGTCACCAAAGTCATCGATTTGTGGATCGACATCGGCGCCGCGAGCCATGACGAGGCGGCGGGGCGGGTGCGCGTCGGTGACCCAGGGGTGCTCGACAGCCGAGTCGACGAGTATCCCAATGGCCGGATCGTTTCGCGCAGTCTCGACAACCGCATTGGAGCGTTCGTCGCGGCGGAAGCGCTGCGGCGGCTCGCCAAGCAGCCGCCGAAACACGCCGCGGTATTCGCTGTCGCCTCGACCCGCGAGGAGATTGCCTGGACCGGGAGTGGCGCCCGGACCAGCGCCGTCGGCATCGAGCCGGACGTCGCGGTCGTCGTGGACGTCACGCACGCGACCGATTATCCCGGCGCCGACAAGAAGCACTCCGGCGATCACAAGCTCGGCGGAGGAGTCGTCTTGAGCCGTGGGTCGTCGGTGAGCTCGGTGGTGTTCGATCTCCTCGTGGAGTGCGCCGAGCAGGCGAAGATCCCCTATACGATCCAGGCCGCACCGCGCGACACGGGAACGGACGCGGATGCGATCTACAACGCGATGCGCGGCATTCCCACCGGGCTCGTGAGCGTGCCCAACCGCTACATGCACAGTCCCAACGAAATGGTCGCGCTGGAGGACCTCGATCGCGCGTCCGATCTCCTGGCGGCGTTCGCGCGCCGGCTCGAACCGGGGCTGGACTTCATTCCCAAGTAGCTCGAAAAAAAAGGGCCCCGGCGAATTGCCCGGGACCCTTAGTTGGTCAGGAGTTTACGACGAACCTTACGGTACCAGCTGCTCTCCGAAATTGTTGACCGACCACGTCATAAACGGGTTGTTGAACGGGAACGCGTAGCCGGCACCACTGCAGGCTGATCCACCGACCGGCAGCGTCTGCGTCACCCGCCCGGCCGACCAGCTCAAAGGGGGGGCCCCGAGACACACCTCGAACATAAGGCTGCCGGTGTTGCCGAGATTGCCGAACACGAAGCTCCCGTCGGCTCCCGACATCATGGTGGCGATGACCTCGCCGTTCCACCGCAGGTCGACGGTCCAACCCTCGATCCCCAGTTCACCCGAGAAGATGTCCTGGACGCCGTTGCCATCGAGGTCCTCGAACACCACACCCCTCGCCTGATTCTGCCCCGTCGGGGGCGGTGAAGGCGGCGGCGGAGGCGGCGGAGGCGGCGGAGGCGGCGGCGGCACCGGAGCCGGAGGCGGCGGAGGCGGCGGCGGTGGCGGCGGTGGCGGAGCCGGTGGAGGCGCCGGGGGCGGCGGCGGTGGAGGCACCGGGGGCGGAGCCGGGGGCGGCGGCGGTGGCGGCGGCACCGGAGCCGGAGGCGGCGGCGGTGGCGGCGCCGGTGGAGGCGCCGGAGGCGGCGGTGGAGGCGGTGGCGGCGGCGCCGGAGGCGGAGCCGGTGGCGGCGGAGGCGGCGGCGGCGGCGCCAGAGGCGGCGGAGCCGGGCACTTCTTCGCGAGACCCGGAGGCACGTGACCGCTGTTGCCAGCGGTCGCAACGGCCCCTGCGGCCTTGCATGTGTTGGCGCTGTTGCCATGGCTCTGCGCGGCGACCGCGAACAGCGGCAACGCCGACAGGCCCAGCACAGCAAACAGGACGCGAACGCTTTTCATGATCTCTCCTGACCGAAGAGGTCGTTGGGTACACGAACAGCAGGCTCGATACGGGCAAGAACCGCACCCATTACAGTGCAATTGCCGTAAGGAACGTACGTGCAACGAGTTACAGGCTTCGAGTGGAGTGTTTTTGGGCCGTGCTGCCGTCAGGAAAGTTGACGTTGCGTTATGCTGGTTTTGACGCGATATGCAAGTGACATTAAGGCATGAGAAGCTGCCCTATTTGTGTTTGAGATCAGCGAGCGCCGATTGCGCGGCTGCGCGCACCTGTTTATCGCCGTCGTCGGTGAGACCTTCGAGTGTGCCGATCGCCGCCGGTGTCGCGGCGAGACGCAGCGCCTCGACCGCGGTCGCCCGCAGCCCGGCCGGCCTCCGTCCGAACAACCGACCGCCCGGCTGCGCAAACTTGATGAGCGCTTGTACTGCGGACGCGCTCCCGATGCGACCGAGCGCGAGGATGAGCTCCCGTTCCACGCCCTCGTCCTCTTCCTCTTCCATCGCGACGACGAGCGGCATCGCGAGCGCACTGGACTTGCGGCCGCCGACGCCGAGGGCGGCCTGCATCCGGACCTCCGGTGATTTGTCCCGCAAGGCCCGGCGCAGCGGCTCGGCCGCGGCACTCGATCCGATCTTTGCCAGCGCGGATGCCACGGCTTTGCGCACCCGCTCGTCCTCGTGATCGAGCTGCTGCGCGAGCGCCGGGACCGCCTCATCCAGTCCGAGCTCCCCCGCCAGCTCCGCTACGTTGCGCACCACGAACCACTCGTGGTGTCCGAGCATGTGCACCAGCTGATCCGTGCCCTCCTTCATCCCCGTCAGCGCCATGAAAATGCCGCGCCGCTCTTCGATGGTTGGCGCCGCGACCAGCAGGTCGAGCAGGACCTCGACCCCGTCTTCGCCCGCCCGGCGCAACACCAACAGTGCGTCATCCCGGTCCGACGGATGATTGGCCACTTCGGCAATCGCCTCGAGGAGGGCCTTGCTGTACATGCGTTTCAGGGCAATCGAATACTGGCGGCGCCGGGTCGCATCACTCACTTGCTGCTCCGCCCGGACGATACCCGCGACAATGGACAGCGCCTGCGAGACGCGGTTCGTCTTCATCGCCGCTTCGAGCTGCCGGCCGAGCACGGCGAGCACGTCGCCGACATGCGGTCCATCCGGCTTGTCCCGCAGCTGGGCGATCAGGGACGCGGGTGTGCTGCTGGCGGCAGCCGCCGGTGAGAACGCGGCGTGCGTAGCGCTGGCCTCGCGAACGATCTCCGGGACATCATTCGCCTCCGGCGTACCAGGCACCTTGGCAGGGCCTGACGGCGGCGCGACGGCGGCAGCCTGCTGCACTGGCACCGCTGGCGGTTCGACCAGAAAAGTCTGGATGGTGACGGAGATTCGCTGCGCCCCGTTCGCCCGCAGTCGCGACGCGATGTCCTCATCGCCAGGTTGATCGGCGAGTGCCCGCAGCAGCTCGAACAGTTCGCCGAGGGGCGGGTCGGTGGGGATCGCAATCTCCTTCACCGAATGGAATTCGAGCCGCTGGAGGAGCGTCTTCCCATCCAGTGTCGTCCCGTTCACGACCAAGTGCCCATCCCGCACGGCTAGCGTCACGCTCGCGAGCTTCAGCAGACCAGCCAGCGTGCGGAACTGGGCCTTCTGTTCCTCTTTCGCTCCGGGATCGCGGAACAGGTCCAGAGTGCGCGCGAACAACGCGACAAATTCCTGCGGGCTGGCCATGGGGACGCTCAATCTATAGAGTACCGTTCATGACCGCATTGTTACTCGTCACATGACTGCAAGCTCCGTTTCGGAAGCCGGCAAGGTTGTCCGCGCCCTTCGGGCCGCGCATTTGCACGACGACGGTCGCCAGACGCTGCTCCAGCTGGCCTGCGACCGGATACGCTCGTGGGGGCCGCCGTACACGTCCGTCTACGCGTACATGCTCCACGGCAATGAGCTCGAACTCGACGCGTTCGCAGGCCGGGAGACCGAGCACACGCGGATTCCGGTGGGGCAGGGTGTGTGTGGCACCGCGGTGGTGGAGAAACGCGATCAAAACGTCGGGGACGTAAACGCGATCGGGAATTACCTCGCCTGTAATGCGTTCACCAAATCGGAGCTCGTCGTGCTGATCCGGCGGGGCGATCACATCCTCGGCCAGATCGACATCGACTCCGACGTACCGAACGGGTTTGGCGAGCGCGAGCATGCGGATGTGAAAGAGGTCGCCGACGCTCTGGCTGTTCTGCTGTAGTGCAGCTCTTCACGCGGCGGGTCGGTAGCGGCCCTCTTGTTGTCGTAGTGCATGGCGGGCCGGGTGCGAGTCACGACTATCTCCTTCCCCAATACGATCTGTTGGCTCGAAGCCGCTCTCTCCTTTATTACGACCAACGCGGCGGCGGCCAGTCGCCCGTTTCACGGGACACGCCAGTTGGATGGCGGGAGCACGTCGCCGATCTCGAGGGGATGCGCGAGCACCTCGGGCTTGAGCGACTGGTTCTGTGCGGCTACTCCTGGGGCGGCTTGCTGGCCGTGCTCTATTTCCTCGAGCATCCGGAACGGGTCGAGCGACTCGCGCTCGTTTCCCCCGCCTCGATCACCGCCGCCTACCGGAAACAGTTCGAAGACGAGTTCGCACGTCGCCTGCAGGCGCCTGAAATCGAGCGGGAGCGGGCCACGCTGCGCGCCAGCGGCCTGCGCGAACGCGATCCCGCGGCCTATCAGCGGCGCGCATTCGAGCTCTCGGTCGCGGGGTATTTCCGCGATTTCCATGACGCCAGGAACCTGACGGCGTTTCGGGTGACGGCCCGAACACAGGAAGCAGTCTGGAAGAGCTTGGGAGACTATGATCTCCGGCCCCAGCTTCGAAACACGGTTTCCCGCGTCCCCCTTCCCCCTTCCCTCGTAGTTCACGGCACTTTCGACCCGCTTCCCATCGCGGGATCCCGCGAGTTGGCCGGCTTGCTGTCCGCCAAGCTCGTGGAGCTGCCGGTGGGACATTGCCCGCACGTGGAGGCAACGGAGGATTTCGTACGAACGCTGGACGCCTTTCTCCCTTCGATCTAGCCTTCGGCGCGATCGCGCCGGCCCGGTTTCCCGCCATTGCCGAGGCGCTCCAGCAGGAAGGCGCGTCGCCCACCGACCGCGATCGGTTCGTGCTGCTCGAGCCGGTCGGCCGGCTGCTCCGCGAGATCGTGGGGGACGCCGGGCCTGACGCGCTCGAAGCGCACGTGCTGTTGCTGCATCACGCGTATCTGTTTTGGGCCGCCGACCAACGGATCTATCAGATCAGCGAGCCGATGCTGCGTCGAGCGGTCGGCGACAAGAGGGTCACGACCGCTGTGCCTCAGCCCGCGCAGTATCTCCAACTCCCGGAGCTGCGGGTTTGGGGATCGCCGCACGACGCGAGTCCCCCCGAGCCGCTCGACGGCCTGTTTGTCCACCGTACCGATGCGGCCGGCAGCATTGCCGTCCTCGCGATCTTCGGGATGCGACCCGACCGGCCGGGGTTCAGCGCGGTCGGGCTCGACGGTCGAGCCGATCCCGACGATCCGTCAGCCACGGAGATCGAAGTCGCCGCCACGCGCGAGGATGGCAGCGCAGCGTTCGGCCCCCGGCTGGCCGGCGGGACAGCGGCGGGACTGTTTTCGGTCGCGAATGCGGGCGAGCTGCTCCTGCTCACCGGCAGGCTCCTCGCGCTGCTAGATTCCGGCTAACCCATGAAAACGAAAGTCAGCGCGGCCGCAGCGGAGCGCAAAACGCGGGCGCGGAAGATCATCGCGCGGCTCAAGCAGGAATACCCCGACGCCACGTGCGCCCTACACCACCGCAGCGCCCTCGAGCTCGTGGTCGCCACGATTCTTTCGGCGCAGTGCACCGATGCACGCGTCAACATGGTCACGCCGCATCTCTTCGCGAAGTACCGCACGGCGGCGGACTACGCCGCCGCCGATCCGCGGGTGCTGGAAAGAGAGATTCAGTCGACCGGCTTCTTCCGGAACAAGACCAAATCGATCATCGGGATGGCGCAGGCACTCGTCGAGCGGCACGGCGGTGAAGTCCCGCAAACCATGGAAGAGCTGACCGCCCTGCCCGGCGTCGGCCGGAAGACGGCGAACGTCATCCTCGGCACCTGGTTCGGCAAAAACGAGGGCGTGGTGGTGGACACGCACGTGCACCGGCTCAGCCGGCTGCTGGGGCTCACGCGCCAGGACGACCCGGTGAAGATCGAACAGGAGCTGATGCAGCTCGTGCCGCGGGAAGACTGGACCTGGTTCTCACACACCCTGATTCAGCATGGCCGGGCGGTGTGTATCGCGCGGCGGCCGCGCTGCGCAGAGTGCGTGTTGAATCGTTTATGCCCGAGCTCCACCGTATGAAGGGGCTCGGGGGGCTCGCGCCGGTCGATCGCGCAGCGCTGGTCGCCATGAGGCGTGACATTCATCAACATCCCGAGCTCGGATTCGAGGAGACTCGTACCGCGGCCCTGATTTCGGAGCGGCTCCGCGGGCTGGGATTGACCGTCAAGACCGGCGTGGGAAAGACGGGTGTCGTCGGTCTCAAGGAGAATCGAGGACGAAAGAAAGACCGCTGCGTCCTGCTGCGCGCGGACATGGACGCACTCCCGGTCGACGAGACCAACGCCGTCCCTTACCGATCCCAACAACTGGGGAAGATGCACGCGTGCGGCCATGACGGGCACGTGGCCATCGGCCTCGAGGTTGCGCGCCGGCTCGCCCCGCTCGAGCTCGGCGGCAGCGTGAAGTTCGCGTTTCAGCCTGCCGAGGAAGTGTCGAATGGCGCGCAAGCGATGATCCGTGACGGCGTGCTCGAGACGCCGCACGTGGATGCGGCGTTCGGGATTCACCTCTGGAACGACCTGCCGGTGGGCACCGTGGGCGTCATGGCCGGAGCCGTCATGGCTTCGGTAGATCAGTTCGAGATCGAGATCGTGGGACGCGGGGGCCACGCGGCCGCGCCGCATCAGACGATCGATCCGGTGCTGGTGGCGGCGCACGTTATCACAGCGCTCCAGAGTCTGGTGTCGCGACGCCGCGATCCCCTCTCGGAGGCAGTCGTTTCGGTCACGGAGGTGCACGCGGGCCGCGCCTTCAACGTGATCCCCGATCGCGCCGAGCTGCGTGGCACTGTCCGCACGTTCGGCGGGAGCTTCTTTGAGGACGCCCCGCGGCTCCTCGAGGAGACGGCGCAGGGTGTTGCGGCGGCGTTCGGCGCGCGCGCCGAGGTGGAGTACCGCCGTCTGAGCGCGCCGCTCGTGAATAATGAAAAGCTGAGCGCCTTGATGCGCGACGTCGCGGCCGACTTGATCGGTGCGAGCAATGTGCGCACTGGTGTACGCACGATGGGCGGCGAAGACATGTCCTACTTCCTCGAGAAGGTGCCTGGCTGTTTCGCCTTCGTGGGCTCGGCGCCACGTGGAACGGGTCGGGCCGCGCCGCACCACAGCCCGACTTTCGATATCGACGAGGAATCGCTCGTCATTGGCGCGGAGCTGTTGACGCAAACCGCCATCCGCTACCTGGCCTAGGTCGTGGCAGCCAATCAACTGTCCGCCGAATCTTCGGCGTATCTCAAGTCCGCGGCGCACCAACCAGTACACTGGCTGCCGTGGGGGGATGCGGCGTTCGCGCGCGCCCGCGCGGAGCACAAGCCGATCCTATTGGATATCGGCGCCGTGTGGTGTCATTGGTGCCACGTGATGGACGGCGAGTCGTATGAGAATCCGGAGGTCGCGGAGGTCCTCAATCGCGATTTCGTCTGCATCAAAGTGGACCGCGACGAGCGGCCCGACGTGGATGCGCGCTATCAGCGCGCCGTGCAGGCGCTCAGCGGTCAGGGTGGCTGGCCGCTCACCGCGTTCCTCACGCCGGACGGGGAGGTGTTTTTCGGCGGCACGTATTTCCCGCCCGACAACAACGCCTACGGCCGGCCCGGCTTTCACCGCGTGCTGATGGAGATCGCGCGTGCGTTTCGCGAGGAGCGCGATCGCGTCACGACGAACGCGCGTGCGATCCGCGAGCACGTCGTCAAAACGCTCGATGAAGCGAAGCCCGGCGACGTGAGTGTGGACCTGATCAGCGGCGGGGAGGACCAGATGGCGCGTCTGTTTGACGTGCGGTACGGCGGCTTTGGATCGGCGCCCAAGTTTCCCCATCCCGCCGCGGTCGAGTTCCTGCTCGCCCGCTGGCACGATGCCAAAGGGGGCCTCGCGTGGCAACGTGAGATCGTCGAAAAGACGCTCACCGGCATGGCGCGAGGCGGCGTCCGCGACCACCTCGGCGGCGGCTTCCACCGCTACTCCGTCGATGAGCGCTGGATCGTGCCGCACTTCGAGAAGATGTCGTACGACAACTCCGAGTTGCTGCGCGCGTACCTGTCGGCGTATCAGGCGTTCGGCACCCCGCTGTTCCGGGAAGTCGCTACCGGCATCGTGGATTGGGTGCTGGAAGTCATGACGGACAAGGAGCACGGCGCGTTTGCAACATCGCAGGATGCCGATCTGACATTTGGTGATGACGGTGACTATTGGACGTGGACGGTCGAGGAGGCCAAGGGCGCTTTAACGCCGCGAGAAGGCGCGGTCGCTTCGAGTGTGTTCGATATCCAGGAAACCGGCGAGATGCACCACGACCCGAGGAAGAACGTGCTGTGGTGGACGCAGGATCCGGCGAGTGACGACGAGTGGCCGGTCTTGCGCACGGCCATCAAAAAGCTCAAGGCGGCGCGTGACCGCCGCACGGCACCGTTCGTGGACCGGACCGCGTACGTCAACTGGAATGCGATGATGGCCGGCGCGTTTCTGCAGGCGGGCGCCGTCCTCGACCGGCCGGAGTGCAACGAGCTTGCGCTGAAGGTTCTCGAACGGATTTGGACCGATGCGTGGGATAAAGACCATGGAATGTCGCATGTCCTTGGCCGTCCCGAGCCTCGGGGTATGCTCGATGACAACGTGCAGGCGGCCGCGGCATTCCTCGATGCCCACGAGGCGACCGGGGACTCGGCCTGGCTCGATCGCGCCGTCGAGGTGATGAAGTACTGCAACAAGGCGCACGCGGATACCACCGCCGGCTACTTCGACATCGCGGCGACGAACGGCACGGCGTATCTCGCCACGCGAGCCAAGCCGGTCCAGGACGCGCCGACGCCCTCGCCCAATGGCGTCGCCGGCCTGGTGCTCGCCCGACTCGCGGCGTTGACCGACAATCCGGAGTGGCGCGCCCAGCTCGATCAGCATTTGCGGGCGTTTGCGGGCAGCGCGCGCGAGCTATCGCTCCACGGGTCGACCTTATTGCGCGCGATCGACTGGGCGGTGCAGCCGGTGTCGCGCATCGAAGTCGCCGGTCCCCGCGGCGACGGGCCCGCGTGCGACATGCATTTGCTCGCGCTGCAGACGTATCGGCCGCGCAAGATCGTCGTACGGAAAGTCGCCGAGCGTCCCGCGGCGACGGTGTGCGTAGGGACGAGCTGCTCGCTGCCCGTATCGACCGCCGAGCAGCTGGCGGGCCTATTGGAGGGGTGAGCAGATTCCTTCTCATCTTAACGCGAGGCCGTACATGCCGAACAAGAAAGCCGTGATCGACACTAAGAAGGGCACGATCGAACTGGAGCTGTTCGCCGACGAAGTGCCCAACACGGTGGCGAACTTCGAGAAGCTGGCCAATTCGCAGTTCTACGACGGCACCAAGTTCCATCGGGTGATCCCAAACTTCATGGTCCAGGGCGGCGACCCGTATTCGAAGACCGGCAAGGGACCGGTCGGCACGGGCGGTCCGGGATACACGATCAAATGCGAAACGCAGAAGAACACGCACAAACACGTCGCCGGAACGTTGTCGATGGCGCATGCCGGTAAGGACACGGGCGGCAGCCAATTCTTCATCTGTCACGCGCCGCAGCGCCATCTCGACGGCGTGCACACGGTGTTCGGGCAGGTCACCAAGGGCATGGATGTCGTCAACGCCATTAAAGGAAACGACGAGATCACGTCGATTCGAGTCTCTTAGGGGGAGTTCATGCTGGCGTTACTGTTGACAATTTCCTTCGCCGTCCAGGATTCTGGAGCCTTCGTCGTCAAGTTGGGGAACGACACGGTAGCCCTTGAGCAGTACACGCGGACGGCGACGCAACTGCGCGGCGACTACGTGGTGCGTACGCCCCGGAGCATGCATCGCATCTATACCGCCGACCTAAATCCCGACGGCACGATTCGTCGGTGGGAGTTGGTCACCCACAACATCGGTGTCGGGCCAGGCCCGATGGAGACGAAGTCCTGGGTCCAGTTCTCCGGCGACACGGCAGTAATGGTGTCTCCACAGGGAGACAGCACCGTGACGTCCAAGTTCGTCGTGCCGCGCGGCACGTTTCCGTTTCTCATCTACGGGTATGGCTTGATGGAGTACATGGGCCGGTGGGCTCGCGGAACCGGGAAGGATAGCGTCCGATTCACCGCGCTGGCGTCCGCCAATCAGACCAGCGGCGGCTACATCCGCAAACGTGGCGGCGACACGTTGGTGTTCATGCTCGATCAAGGGCAACTCGCCGGCGTCGGCCCGTTCACATTCCGGCTCGACCACCAGGGTCACCTGACGTGGCTCACGGGGAAAGGCAGCACCCTCCAGGTCGACGTCCAGCGCGTCGCATCCGTTCCTATGGCTCAAGCCACGCAGTCCTTCGCGAGCCGCCCGCTGGGTCAGCTGTCGCCGCGCGACACCGTGCGCGCAACCATTGGCGGCTCCGAGGTCTGGATCGATTATAGCCGACCGGCCCGGCGCGGGCGTGACATCTTCGGCGTGTTGGAGCCGTGGAACAAGGTGTGGCGCACGGGGGCTAACGCGGCAACGCAGCTCAACACGCCCGCGGACCTGGTGATCGGAGGCGCCACCGTTCCCGCCGGCAAGTACACCCTCTGGACGCTGCCCTCGCCGACCGGATGGAAGCTCATCATCAATAAACAGAACGGGCAGTGGGGGACCGAATATCATTCGGAGCAAGACTTGGTCCGTGTCGACGCCAAGACGGAGACGCTCGCCACGCCGGTCGAGCAGTTCGTGATCGCGTTCGAGCCCGCTGCCGCACCCTCGGCTATCACGTTCGCATGGGACAAGGCTCGCTACTCGGTTTCGGTGGCGAAGAAATAGGTGCATCTCGACTTCGCAGTCGTCGCCGACTACGCGCTGGTCGACCAGTCGGGCAAGATGTCGGTGCTCGGCATTTTCCAGCACATCTGGGTGCCGCAGTTTCCGGCGATGCACCCGCGCCTGCACCTCGTGCTGCGGCTCAAGGGAAAACGCACCGAAGTGGGCGAGCATCAGGTGCAAATCAAGCTGCTCGATGAAGAAGACGCGGAGCTGTTGGGTGGCTCGGGGACCGTGAACTTCGCCGAGCCGCCCGCCGGCGTCACGGAAATCGAGGCGGCGGCGGTGCTGGTGTTCGACGTGCCATTTCCGCGGGCGGGGCAATACCGCTTCGAGATCACGGTGGACGCCGAGCGGAAGGCGAGCGTTCCGATCACCGTGTCGCAGATGCCCACCGCGCCCGCACAGCCACCCCCGACTCCCCAGGCTCCCGGTTCCTAACCCTCTCCCGCTCGGCGCCCACGTGCGGCTGCCGATGCTGCTCTTCGCCGCGGTGCTGGCGCTGGGATTCAACCTCGGCGGGTATGCGCTGTTCGACCCCGACGAGGGACGCAACGCCGAAGTCGCGCGCGAGATGGCGGCGACGAACGACTACGTGCTCCCGCATTTCGACGGTCTCCCCTACCTCGACAAACCGATCGTCTACTTCGCGTCCGCCGCCGCGGTGATGGAGGTCCTCGGACCCACCGAGACGGCCGCCCGTCTGCCCGCGTATCTGTTCACGCTCGCCACGCTGATCATTGTCGTGTGGTTCGTGAGACGCCGCTGGGGCACAGACGCGGGATGGCTGGCGGCGCTGGCGCTCGCCACCATGCCGCTCGTCCTCGCATACGCGCGCACGACGATCATGGACAGCGCGCTTGCCTTCTGCACGACGCTCGCGATCCTCGCGTTCTGGGATGAGCGTCCTGTATTGGCATGGGCGGCAATTGGACTCGGATCCATTACCAAGGGCCCGGTCGCGATCCTGATCCCGCTCGCGACACTGATGCCCTATACCCTGCTCACCGGCGGCAAGCTGCGTCGTCTGTTCCCGCTCGCGGGTCTCGGGGTATTCGGGCTCGTCGCCCTCCCCTGGTTTCTCGCGGTGTCCCGTCGCGTCCCCGAGTTCCCGCACTACGTCTTCGTGCGCGAGACGTTCGAGCGCGTTACGACGAAGAGCTTCCACCGGACTGCGCCATTCTGGTACTATCTGCCGATCGTTCCGGTCGCCGCATTTCCCTGGATCGTGCCCGCGCTCGCACGCCTGAGGAACTGGCGCTGGGCCTGGCTTGCCCGCCGTGTGAACCCGATGGCGCAGGAGGCCACGCTCCTGGCTTGCTGGGTGCTAGGACCGCTGCTCTTCTTCACGCTGAATCAGTCGAAGCTGCCGCAGTACCTGTTGCCGCTGATGCCGCCCTTTGCGCTTGCCGCCGCTCGGCTGCTGACGCGCGAGACGAGCGAACTGGGGGGGGGCGGCGGAATCGGAGTCGGAAGACGCACCTACGCGGTGATCGCGGCACTGTTCGGCATCGCGCTGGTGTCCCTGACCATCTGGCTCCCCGCGCCGATCAGCCTGACGCCGGGCGAGCGGGCCGCGATCCCGCAGACCGCACTGGCGCTGGGAATCGCGTTGCTGATCTCGGCGGGGTTGGTCTGGTACGCGGGGCGAGCGGAGCGCCCGCGTCCTGCTCTCGCCGTGATGGGATATGCGCTCACCGTGATGGCGATGCCGATCGTGTCGGGGCAGCTCCTTACGGCGGTCGGCGAGGACCGCTCATCAGCGACGATCGCGCGCGTCATTCAGAACGCTCGGCCGATGGGTGCAGAGCTGGAGGTGGTTGGGGTTGCTGCGTTCCCGACGTCCCTGCCGTTCTATCTGCGACACCAGGTACTCCTCGCGTCGGCGACCGCGCGCGAGCTGACGAGCAACTTCGTCATCGATTACCAGGAACAATTCCGCCAGGGCAGCACGTCGCCGCTCAAGCCCGCGGAGTACTGGCGCGGCCGGGTGCGCCAATGCCGTACACCAGTCGTGTTCGTGGCGCGCGCCAACGACGCGCCCGTGCGCGCCCAGCTCGATTCTGTACTCCCGCTGCTCGCCGTTGAAGGCAAGTACGCGGCCTATGGACCATGTGCGGCATCTTCGGCGCGATAGCGCGGGGGGAAGCTCCGCTGCGGCATCCGGAGGCGCTCGCGAGAATGGCGGCCGCGCTCAGCCACCGCGGCCCGGACGGCGAATGCATCGTCGGACACGAGCGGGCCCGAATCGGCGCGCGGCGCCTCGCGATCATGGACCTCACGACCGGCGACCAGCCGTTCCAGAGTCCGGACGGCAAGATCTGGATGGTCTGCAACGGCGAGATCTACAACGCGCCCGACCTGCGCCGCGAAGCGGGCGCCTGGGGCTACCCGTTCCGCTCGCACGGCGACATCGAGACGATCGTGCCGTACTACGACCGGTTTGGGCCGGACGCCGTCTCGCGCCTCGAGGGAATGTTCGGGCTGGCCATCTGGGACGACGCGCGCCAGCGCTTGGTGCTCGCGCGCGATCGCGCCGGCGAGAAGCCGCTGTTCTGGACCGAAGTCGATGGCGAGCTCCGGTTCGCGTCCGAGATCCAGGCGCTGCTCGAGTTCCCCGACCAACCCCGCCGGCTCAACCGCAAGGCGCTGTCGCTGTATCACGCCTTGGGATACGTCCCCGCGCCGCATACGATGTTCGACGGCATTCACAAGTTGCCGCCCGCGTCACTCCTGATTGCGGATCGCGAGCGAACTGAGATTCGCAGCTACTGGAGCGCGGCGGAGGCTGCCAGCCGGCCTGCGTCGCTGTCGTTCAAAAACACCGCCGAGCTGCGCGAGACGCTGCTGCGGGCCGTCAAGCGCGAGCTGATGTCGGACGTTCCGCTCGGCGTCTTCACGAGCGGCGGCCTCGACTCCTCGCTGCTGGTGGCCGCCGCCGCGCGTGCGATTCCCGGCGAGCGCATCCACACGTACGCGATCCGCTTCACCGAGCGCGGCTACGACGAGAGCCCGTACGCCGAGGCCGTCACGCACCAGATCGCCAGCGTCCATCACGTCGTGATCGCGGACGACGAGTCGCTCGGCCGTGCGCTCGAGGTGGTGTCCCGCTCCCTCGCCGAGCCACTCGGCGACCCTGCGGTGCTGCCCACGTGGCTGTTGGCACAAGCGGCACGCGAAAACGTCAAGGTCATTCTCTCCGGCGAAGGCGCGGACGAGCTGTTCGGCGGCTACCCGACCTATCTCGGTCACAAGTTCGCGGCGACCTGGCAAGGGCTCCCCCGGCCGCTCCGCCGCGCCGCGCGCTGGATCGTGGATCGCTGGCCGTCATCGACCGGCAAGATGACGCTCGAGTACATGCTCAAGCAGTTCCTGGCGGCGACGGAGCTGCCGTGGCTGGAGCGGCATCTGACGTGGCTGGGAGCGATGCAGATCGACGACGGGGTCATCGCCGAGCTGGCGTGCAAACTCGATCGCTTTCCGCACGACGATGCGTTGAATCGCGTCATGTGGTTCGACTTTCTGACGTATTTGCCGGATGATCTGCTGGTCAAGGTCGATCGCGCCACGATGTTGGCGTCGGTCGAAGCGCGCGCGCCGTATCTCGACCGCGAAGTGATGGAGCTGGTGCTGCCAGGGCCCACGCGTTCCAAGGTGCGGGGCCTCCGCACCAAGGCGATATTAAAGGAAGCAGCGCGTGGACTCGTCCCCGGGGAAGTGATCAACCGGCGCAAGCGCGGCTTGTCCGTGCCGGTGGCGCGCTGGCTCAACACTGGCCTCGCTCCCCTGGCCGACCGGTTGCTCGACACACCGCTCCTCGCGGAGCATCGGACGGGCCGCCGGAATCATGCGCGGAGATTGTGGCCGCAGCTCATGCTCGCACTCTGGAGCGAGCGGTGGGGAGTCGACCTCTCGTGAATCGTGACGAAGCCTTGGCCTTGATGCAGGAGCACACGCAATCGCCCTCCCTCCGCCAGCACATGCTCGCGGTCGAGGCCGCCATGCATGCCTACGCCGTCAAATTCGGCGAGGATCCCGAGCCATGGGGGCTCGTCGGGTTGTTGCACGACTTTGACTACGAGAAATTCCCCAATCAGGACCACTCCCCCACGGACGGGCATCCGGTTTGGGGGGTGAACCTCCTGCGCTCCAAGGGCGTCGGCGAGCCGCTGCTGCGCGCCGTCCTGGGACACGCGACCTATTCCGGTGTGCCGCGCGATTCGCAGCTGGCCAAAACCCTGTTCGCCGTCGATGAGCTGTGCGGCTTTCTGGTCGCGTGCGCATTGGTGCGACCGTCCAAGAGCTTCAAGGACCTCGAGGTCTCGTCGGTGAAGAAAAAGCTCAAGGACAAGGCGTTCGCGCGCGGAGTCAACCGCGACGAGGTCCGTCAGGGCGCCGAGGAGCTCGGCGTGCCGCTCGACGAGCACATCGCGTTCTGCATTCAGGCGCTGCGGCCGGTGGAACCCTCACTAGGTCTCGGAGGGTGACCGCGACCGTCCCGCCCGCGCATCTGTTTTCGCGGGCGCTCGATCGCGCCACGGGTGCGCGGCCGATCCCGGGCAACATCGTGCGTCACGTCGCGGTCAGCAGCGCCGCGCTCGATACGATGTTGGAGATGATCGTGAGCGCCCAGCGCACGGTGCACTTCGAGAATTACATCATTCACGACGACGACACCGGCCGCCGCTTTGCGACGGCGTGGGCCGAGCGGGCGCGCGCCGGGGTGCGCGTGCGCGTCCTCTACGACGCGTTCGGCTCCCTCGGCACGAGCGGCGCCTACTGGCGTGAGCTGCGCCGCTCCGGCGTCGACTGCCGGCCGTTCCGACCGATCCTGACGAGTGGTCCGATCCAGGCGTTCAGCCGTGATCATCGCAAGCTGCTCGTCGTGGACGGGGAACGCGCCATCACCGGTGGTCTGTGCATCGGCGACGAGTGGGCCGGCAATGCCGCCGAAGGTCTGGCGTGCTGGCGTGATACAATGGTGGTCGTCTGCGGACCCGCCGTGGCCGCCCTCGACGCGGCATTCGGGCGCATGTGGGCGCGCGCCGGGCGTCCCCTGCCCGAAGCCGAAACGACTCCGGCCTCCGAGGAATGCGGGCCATCGGCGGTGCGCGTCGTGGAGGGATTACCAGGACAGTCGCGCATCTACCGGGCGGTCCAACTGCTCGCCGCGGCGGTGACGGAGCGGCTCTGGATTACGGACGCGTATCTGGTCGCACCCCCACCACTCTATGCCGCGTTCGTGGACGCCGCCCGGAGCGGTGTCGATGTGCGTTTCTTGCTGCCGGGGACCTCCGATATCCCGGTCGTCCGCATGTTCACGCGCACGGGATATCGCGAGCTGCTGCACGCGGGCGCCCGCATCTTCGAGTATCGCGGCCCGATGCTGCACGCGAAGACGCTCGTCGCCGATCACGAATGGGCGCGAGTGGGGTCGAGCAACCTCAACGTCTCCAGCCTCCTCGGCAACTACGAGCTCGACCTCGTGGCCGAGCACGAGGGATTGACGGCGACGCTCGCCACGCAGTTTCTACACGACATGGGACAGAGCCGCGAGATCGTGCTGATGGCACGCCGCCGGCTGCCGCTGCCGCCTAAGCTCGTCGATACGGTCGCGGTGCATCCGGCTCAGGGCATCGTGCCGGCGCTGCCGCAGGTTCCTCAACGGCGCACGCGGCATGAACGCCGGGTGGTCGCTGCGATCGCGCTCATGCAGCTCGCCGGGGGCGCGCGCCGGAGGCTGGCCGGTGCGGCGGCGACGGCGTTCTTCGTGATCGGCCTCATGCTCATCTTCTTTCCGATCATTACCAGCACCGTGCTTGCGGTGGGGACCCTGGTGACCTCCGTCTGGCTTGCCGGCTTCGCCCTTGCCCGGCGCCGGGGGCGCCGTGAGAGCGATGTCGGCTGAGGCTCCCCGCCCCGAGGCGTCAGTTCAACCTCCCAGCGGCCCTGCGCGTATGGGAAGCAGCGAAGACGACGCGGCGCTGGTTGCCAGTACTGTCGCAGGCGACCGGGCCGCGTTTGGGGTTCTCGTGGAGCGCTATGCAGGACAGGCGCGGCGAGTCGCCCGGGCGGTCTTAGGTGATCCCGATGATGCGGATGACGCGGCCCAGGACGGATTTCTTTCCGCCCTGGTAAAGCTCGCGCAATATGATGCCCGTCGGCCATTCGGACCCTGGTTGATGCGGATCGTCGCGAACGCGGCGACCGATCGGCGCCGGCGTCGCAACGTCCGCCGAGCCGAGCCGCTCGATGCGTCGCTGGTCGGCGGTGGCCCGCGACCCGATGCGATCGCGGTCCGCAGCGAGCTCGGCGAGCGGTTGCGCGCTGCGTTGAAGGAGCTGCCCGAGCGGCGCCGCACCGCGGTGGTGCTGTTCGATGTCGAGGGGTACTCGCATGCCGAGATCGCCGGGATCCTCGGGATTCCCGAGGGCACGGTGCGCTCCGAAGTATTTCACGCGCGTCGCCGTCTACGCACGCTGCTGGCTGACTGGAAGGAGGAAGCACGATGAAAGATTTGCCGTCGGATTTCCGGCCCGATCCCGAGCTCGGCGCCGCATTGCGGAGTGCGCTGGAACCGAAGGACGACCACGCGGCGTTCGTCGCGCGGGTCATGGCGCGGTACGACCAGGCGCTCGATCGGGCCACGATCCCGACGCTCGACGTCCTGGCGTCGTGGTTCCGGCCCGGCATCGCCGCGGCCGCAGCCGCCCTCATCGCCGGTTTTCTGATCGGCCGCGCGGTCTTGACGCCGGCCCCAGCGTCGTTCGATGCCGCCCTGGCGCCGCTCGAAGGACCGGGACTCGCGGCGCTCGTCACGGCGCAGGATCCGCCCGACGCCAGTGTCGTGTTTACGTCCCTTGTCGAGCAACGCTAGAAAGAGGAAAGAGAAACTATGCTGAATAGATCGAAACTCGCCGCCGTCGGCCTGTTGGCCGCTGTCTTCCTGGCCGGTGGGCTGGCCGGCTGGGGTGGCCGCGAGGCCGCCGAACGCGACGACCGCCCGGGAGGCGGACATCGCGGGCCGGACGCACTCGTCGCCTATCTGACCCGCCAGCTGGATCTCAGCGCCGCGCAGCGCGACTCCGTGCGCGCGATCATCGCGCGGCACCGCCCCGAGACCGATTCCCTGTGGGCGCGGGTCCGGCCGCGCTTCGATTCCATCAAGGCCCGCATGCGCGCGGAGATCGACGCGCAGCTCACTCCCGAGCAGCGCACGCGTCACCAGCAACTGATCGACCGGGCTGAGCATCACCGTAGGGAGCGGGAAGACTCGGCCAAAGGTGCACCGGGGGAGCGTCACTAATGCGCTGGACCGTCCGTATCCTGACAACCGTGCTGGCAGCTTCGCTTGCTCGCCCCGCCGCGGCACAGCACCCGATCACCCTGCAAGAGGCGATTCAACGCGCGTTCACGGTTCAGCCCGCCATGGTCCAGGCGCGGGGTGACCAGTCGAACGCCGGCATGCAGCGGCTAGCTGCGGTCGGCGCGTTCATCCCGACGATCACGGTGAACTCGAGCGCCTTCCGGCAAAACACGGGGTCGATTGTGAACGGGCTGCCCGCGCAGGCCGGCAGCTACCAGTACAGCTCGGGCCTGACGCTCAGCCTCGACTTGTTCGACGGACTGCGCCGGATTCAGCGCTACCGGAACGCCGCGGCCACCATATCCGCCGCGGACGCCGGGTACACCAATCAACAGTATCAGGTGACGCTTCAGACGAAGCAGGCCTTCTACAACGCGCTGGCCAACGAGGAGCTGGTGCGCGTCGCGGAATCGCAGCTGGACCGCGCGCGGCAGCAGCTGCGAATCTCGATCGACAAGCTGCATGCCGGCTCGGCGACGCGCTCGGACTCGCTGCGCTCGACCGTGGACTTCGGCAACGCGCGGATCGCGCTGCTCCAGGCCCAGGCGAACCTGGCCACCGCCCAGGCGAATCTCGGTCGCCAGGTCGGCATCGACAGTCTCGTGCGCGCGATTCCCGACAGCACGCTGCCGGCGCTCCCTGACTCCGCGGGGTTGCGGGTCGCGGCGCTCCAGAACTCGCCGCAGGTCATCCAAGCCGAAGAGCAGGCGCGCGCGTTCGGCGCCACGGTCTGGGACCAACGCTCGCAATACCTGCCGACGCTGAGCGTCTCTTACTCCACGTCGAGCCAGGGTTATGTGCAGCCGTGGCAGGGCTTCGATCTCCCCAACCGCAACGTGAACTCGCTGCGCTTTACGCTGAGCTGGACGATTCTCAACGGCTTCGCGCGGGAGCAGCAGCAAACGGCGGCGACGGTGCAACGCGAAGTCGCCAACGCCCGTGCCGAAGATGCGCGCCGCCAAGTCAACGCGGCGCTCACGCAGCAGCTCGCCGCCGCGGCGACGGCGTACGTACAAATCGACATCGCGAGGGCGAACCTGGCGGCGGCGACGGAGGATTTGCGCGTGCAGAACGAACGCTACCGCGTCGGCGCAGCGACGATCCTCGATCTGCTGACGTCGCAGGCGTCGCTGACACAGGCCGAGGTCAACCTGGTCCAAACGCGTTACAACTATCTGATCGCCCGCGCGCAGGTCGAGGCGGTCGTGGGACGGATGCTATGACCTCGGTCCAGGCGATGACGTTCCGCACGGGCGATACGCCGACGCCCGATACCGTGATCCTGACACATCACCTGGCGCGCGAGTATCAGATGGGCGCCGAGGTGGTGCACGCGCTGCGCGGCGTCGACATCCAGATCAAGAAGAACGAGTTCGTCGCAATCATGGGTCCGTCGGGGTCGGGTAAGTCGACGCTGATGAACCTGATCGGCTGTCTCGATACGCCGACGACCGGGGAGTACTGGCTGAATGGGCAGAAGGTGAGCGACCTCACCGACGACGAGCTGGCCCGCATCCGCAACAAGGAGATCGGGTTCGTCTTTCAGACCTTCAATCTGCTGCCCCGCGCCGACGCGCTGCACAACGTGGAGCTGCCGCTCATCTACGCCGGCATGGCTGCCAAGGAAAGGCGCGAGCGCGCGGCCCACGCTCTGAGCCAGGTGCAGCTGGCCGACCGCATGGATCACCGGCCCAACGAGCTTTCGGGCGGACAGCGCCAGCGCGTGGCGATTGCGCGGGCACTCGTCAACTCCCCCAGCATCCTGCTCGCCGACGAGCCAACGGGCAACCTCGACTCGGCGACGGGAAACGAAATCATGGGGGTTTTCCAGGAGTTGCACCGGACGGGCCAGACCATCGTGCTGGTGACGCACGAACATGACATCGCGGCGAACGCGCACCGCCAAATTCACCTGCTCGATGGCAAAGTCGCGCGCGATGAGAAGATGGAAGGTCAGACGTGAACAAATACTTCTGGGCAAGCGCCACGGCGCTCGTGCTTACCGGCATCGCCGGCTGCCACAAGACACAGACCACGCAATCGTACGAGGCGGTTCCGGTCCAGCGCCGCAACCTGGTCGTGTCGGCGTCCGCGTCGGGCGCCATCGAGCCCGTGCTGACGGTCGACGTGAAGTCGAAGGCCTCAGGCGAGATCATCGGGATGAACGTGCAGACGGGCGACGACGTGAAGAAGAGTCAACTGCTCGCGACGATCGACCCGCGCATCCCGCGCAACAACCTGGCGCAGGCGGAGGCGAACCTGCAGGTCGCCCAGGCGCAGCTCAGCAACGCGAAGGCACAGCTCGCGCGGTCGGACACGCTGTTCAAGGCGCAGGCGATCACGCAGACGGAATACGACACCGCCAAGCTGGACTACGCGAATGCCAACGCGGCGGTGATCCGCGCGCGCTCGGATCTCGAGAACGCGCGGGACCGCATGACCGATACGAAGCTGAGCGCGCCGCTCGCCGGCACGATCATCACGAAGAACGTCGAGCTGGGTACCGTGATCTCGTCGCCGACGACGGACGTGGGCGGCGGCACGGTGCTGTTCAGGATGGCGAACCTCGACACGGTACAGATCCGCGCGCTCGTCGATGAAACGGATATCGGCAAGGTGTCGCCGGGCCTCCTCTCGACGATCACGGTGGACGCGTATCCCAATCGTCCGTTCGAGGGCACCGTCCTCAAAATCGAGCCGCAAGCCACCGTCCAGCAGAACGTCACGATGTTCAACGTGCTGGTCCGCATTCCCAATCCGAATCACTTGCTCAAGCCGGGTATGAACACCGAAGTCGAGATTCACGTCGGGCGTCGCGACAACGTGCTCGCGGTGCCGAACGCGGCGCTGCGGACGCAGCGCGACGTCGCCTCAGCGGCGCAGGTACTGGGTCTCGATCCCAACGATGTCCAACAGCAGCTCGCGGCCCACCAGCAGCAGCAGCAGGCCCCCGCAAACCGCGACAGCGCGTCGCTGGGCGGTGGCGTCGCCAGTCGCGACTCGGCCGCGCGCCGCGATTCCGCTGCACGGAGCGCGGGCGGGAGTACGATGACGACGCCTGACGGCCGGACGATTCAGCTGCCGCCAGGCGTGAGCGAAGCGCAGGTCCGCTCCGCAATTCAGAAGCGCATGTCCGGTCAGGATCTGACGCCGGCCGAGCAGAACGCGATGGCGGCTATGCGTGCCGCATTCCAGAAGATGGGCGGTGGTGGAGGAGCCGGCGGCGGTGGGTTCCGGCGCAACACCGGCGAGACGTCCAGCTACATCGTGTTCACGCTGAAGCAAGGGAAGCCAACACCCGTGCAGATCCGCACGGGCCTGACGGACCTCGACTACGTCGAGGTGCTGAGCGGGCTCACTGAGCAGGACACGGTGCTGGTGCTGCCGAGCGCGTCCCTGCTCAACTCGCAACGCGACATGCAGCAGCGCATGCGCAACATCGGCGGGCTGCCCGGCGTGCAGCAACAGCAGCCGACCGCGCCGCGCCCGCAGGCGACGCCCGCGAGGCCCTAGCATGCTGCTCGGCGAGATTTTCCAGGTCGCGCTCCAGGCGATCCGCGCGAACAAGCTGCGGTCGTTCCTGACGATGCTGGGCATCATCATCGGCGTCGGCGCGGTCATCACGATGGTCGCGCTCGGCAGCGGCGCGCAAAAGGCGGTGCAGGAGCGCATTCAGGCGCTCGGCCCTACGCTGCTGTCGCTCTACCCGGGGCAGTCGTTCCGCGGCGGGATCATGATCGATTTCGGATCGCGGGTCAGTCTGACCGTGGACGACGCGAACGCCCTCGCGAGCAGTGCCCGGTACGTGAAGGCGGTGGTCCCGGAGCTCACGCGCAATCTGCAGATCAAGAAGGGCGGCCAGAACGCGAACGTGAACATCGTCGGCACGACGCCGAACTACCCCGTCGTGAAGAACTACACCCTCACGGCCGGACGGATGTTCACCGCCGGCGAGGACGAAGGCCGCCGCCGATTGGCTGTGCTCGGCTCGGCCATCCCGGACATGTTCAATGCGAATCCTGGCGCGATGATCGGCCAGGAGATTCAAATCCGCGGGATTCCGTTCGAGATCGTCGGCGTGTTGTCGTCGAAAGGCTCGGCGATGGGGTTCGGCAATCCGGACGAGCAGGTGTTGATCCCGCTGCAAACCGCCCGCTACCGCATCATGGGGACGGATCGGCTGCGGACCATCACGGTGGACGCCGCCAACGTGCAGCAGATGACGCTCTCGATGATCGAGATCGAGCGCGTGCTGCGGCGTGAACACAAGATCCGGCCGGGCGCCGAGAACGATTTCCAGATCCGCAATCAGTCGGACATTCTCGCCACATTCCAGCAGACGACGCAGACGTTCACGTACCTGCTCGCCGGCATCGCGGCCGTGAGCTTGCTGGTCGGCGGAATCGGGATCATGAACATCATGCTGGTGTCGGTGACCGAGCGGACGCGTGAGATCGGGGTGCGCAAAGCCCTCGGGGCGACGCGCTTCAATATCCTGTTCCAGTTTCTAGTCGAAGCGCTGGTGCTGTGCCTGGTCGGCGGGATCATCGGGATTCTGTTCGGCGCGCTCGGCGCGGTCGCGCTTTCCAAGCTCGCGCACTGGAATACGTCTATCAATTTCTTCGCGATTCTGGTCGCGTTCGTCTTCAGCGCGATCGTGGGGCTGTTCTTCGGGATCTGGCCGGCGCGGCGCGCTGCCGCACTCGATCCCATCGTAGCGCTGCGATACGAATAGTCAAAGCGTGCGGCGTGGGGCGTGCGGCGATGATGGGCCGAGCTGACGCTTCGTAGGGTGGTTCGAACTAGACGTTGACACGCCGCACGCGACACGCCGCACGTTATTTTAATCTCCATGCTCGCCGTTCTTCTCGTGGTGCTCCAGTCGCAAAGCAACCCGCAGGCGGTGTACGACGGCCGCCTGCACCAAACCGACGTCCGCATCCCGCGGCTCGACGTCGGCGTAACGGTCGACGGGGTCCTGGATGAGCCGGTGTGGCGTGAGGCCGCGTTGCTCAAGGGCTTCACCCAATACCGGCCCGTCGACAGCCGCCCCGTGGCGGACTCCACCGAGGTGCTCGCCTTCTACGGGCCCGACGCGATCTACTTCGGAATCCGCGCGTATGAAGCGCATGGCACAGTTGTCCGCGCGACCCTCGCCGATCGCGATAATATCGGAACCGACGACAACATCCAGATTCTGCTCGACACCTTCAACGACCGGCGGCGGGCCCTGTTGTTCGCGGTCAATCCGTTCGGCGTACAGCAAGACGGCGTGCGCAGTGAAGGGCTCGCCGGCGCGGCGGGCGGAGCCAACGCGGGATTCCGGTTCGACGGCGTGGTCGATCTCAATCCGGATTACGTGTACCAGTCAGCGGGCCACGTGACGCCGTGGGGCTACGAAGTCGAGGTGCGCATCCCCTTCAAGAGTTTGCGTTACCAGAGCGGCGCGACGCAGGACTGGGGCATTCAAGTCATTCGCGTGACCCAGCACACGGGGTACGAAGACACGTGGACTCCGGTGGTGCGCGCCAACGCGAGCTTTCTCATTCAGTCGGGGACACTCAAGTCGCTGACCGGGCTGCATCGCGGCCTGGTCATGGATGTCACGCCGGAGTTCACGTCACGGCTGGACGGCGCACCCGGCTCGCCATCCTCGTATCAGTACCAGAACATCAATCCCGAGCTCGGCGTGAATGTGCGCTGGGGGATCACGCAAAACCTGAGCGCGGCGGGGACGGTGAACCCCGACTTCTCACAGGTGGAAGCGGACGTCGGGCAGGTCACGGTGAACCAGCGGTTCGCGCTGTTCTTTCCCGAGAAGCGGCCGTTCTTTTTGGAAGGCCTCGAGCAGTTCGACACACCCAACGCACTTATCTATACGCGTCGGATTGCGGCGCCCATCGCAGGTACCAAGTTGACCGGCAAAGTCGGCGGGATGGGGGTCGCCTACATCGGAGCCGTCGACGATAACAACGACGTCCCGCGCCATTACCCCGTGCACAACCTGCTCAGGCTACGGCGCGATCTGGGCGCGAGCTCGACGCTGGGACTCGTCTACACCGACCGAATCTTCGGGAGCGCATGGAACCGCGTCCTCGGCGCCGATGCTCGCGTCATCTGGAAGAAGATCTGGTTTTCCACCGCACAGATCGTGGGCTCTTGGACGAAGGACGTCGGGACCCAGTCCGGAGCGCTCTGGGACGTGACGCTCTATGACCGCACAGGCTACTCCTACGGCAATCACGCCGAGCTCGTCGGCATCAGTCCCAATTTCGCGGCGCTGAGCGGATTCGTGAATCGCGTCAACATCGTGCAGGGCCGTTTCGCGAATCGTTTCACGTGGTACGGGAAGCCCGGCGCATTGCTTGAAAACACCACGACCTTCATTCTCATCCAGCCGACCTGGCGCTACCGCGACTTCTTCAAGCTCGGGAGCACGCTCGAAGGCAGCATCAACCAGAATTGGATCTTCACGCTCCGCGGTGGCTGGAATCTGTCGGCGTACCTTGCCAACGATCATCAGGTGTTTGATCCAGCCGACTTTGCCGGCTATCAGGTGGAATCCGGAGGTACACTGCGACCCTTCGCGGTCCCGCACGGACTCTACAACCTCTGGACCGGAATCGCCGCGGTGGCAACGCCGGAACGGACGTGGAAAGTGAACGTCAGCATCGGACGCGCGTCCGGTCCGATCTTCGCGGAGGCCGCGGAAGGTCGTGCCCTGAACCTGTTCCTCGCCGCGACCTGGAAGCCGACGCCGACGTTGCACTTCGACGCGCAATGGCCTCACCAGATCATCACTCGGGCACGAGACGGGAGCTGGTTTTCCTCAGCCAATATCCCGCGTCTCAAAGTCGAGTACCAGCTCACGCGGGACATCTTCTTCCGCTACGTAGGCCAGTACACGGCGCAGAAAGTCGACGCGCTGCGCGATCCGCGCACTGACGACACGCTGGTCGTCAACGGCACGCCGCGGGCTCGAACCACGAGTGCCGACTTCCGCAACGACTTCCTCTTCTCGTACAAGCCGACGCCCGGGACCGTGCTGTTTTTAGGATATGGCGCGTCGCTCACCGAGGCCGATCCCTTCAGCTTCCGCCGTCTGTACCGCACCGGCGATGGCTTCTTCTTGAAAGCCAGCTACCTGTTCCGCCTGTGATCAGTCTCCAGCATCAGCTCCTCGAGGAGCGCGTGGCGAAGCAGCGGCAATACGTCCTGGCGAACACGCGAGCACGCTGGGGGTTCGTGGGGTTCGGCATGGTTCTCCTCGCGGCGGTCAAGCTCGCGGGCATCACGACCATCTCGTGGTGGTTCATCCTCGGCTTTGCGGCGAGCTTCGCGGCGGCGAACACCGGGATGCGCCGGCTCGTGCAGGGCGGCGCCTTCGAGCCGTGGTACGCGCAGCTCAACATCGTCATTGGCTCGTTGCTCATCTCCGCCGTGCTGTTTGCGATGGGACCAAATGGCCACGTCCTCTACGGCGCCTACCTGATCGCGCCGCTGCAAGCCGCTCTGTACCTCGAGCGGCGCGAGGCGTGGGGCGCGTTGATCATCAACCTGGCCGCGTTCACGCTGGTCAGCGCGCTGGCCCAGGCGACGGGGCACGGCTGGAACTGGTCGCTGTACATCCAGGAGAGCCTGGTGCTGGTGTTCGCGTGCGTTGCGCTCGTGCCGATGCTCGTCCAGATCGTCGATCGCTTGCGGAGCGCGCGGGGCGTGCTGGGTGAGATCGAGCGGGGCGACCTAACCCGCCAGCTGGAAACCAGCGCCGCGCATCTCGCTGCCGACGAGCTTGGCTTTCTGGGCGTGAGCGTGAATCGGACGACTGCGGCCATCGCGGAGATCATGCGCGAGGTAGCGCGCCAGGGGAGCTCGCTCGCATCCATGGCACGCAGCCTGGCCACCGCCGCGCGCGAGCTGCAGACCGCATCGCAAGCGATTTCGAGCACCACGGTGCAGCTGTCCGAAGGCACCGAGCGCCAGCGCCAGCTGATCGGCTACGGGCGGCAGGATTCCGAAGCCGCTTCGGGCCTAGCGACGACGCTGCACGCGCGCGCCCAGGAGGCCGAGCGCCAGATCACGGAGATTGCGCTGCAGGCACACAAGCGGGGCGAGGAAGTCGCGCGTGCCAGCACGTTGCTCATGAACCTGATGGTGCACATGGATCACGCGTCGGAAGTGGCCGGCGCGCTCGACCGTGATTCGCGTGAGATCGGCAAGCTCGTGGATGGCATCACGCGCATCGCGAGCCAGACCGATCTCCTGGCCCTCAACGCGGCGATCGAGGCGGCGCGCGCGGGGCAGCATGGTCTCGGGTTCCGCGTAGTGGCCGGCGAAGTGCGCAAGCTCGCCGAGCAGAGCGCGCGCTCGGCGGAGGAAGTCCGCTTGCGGGTGCGGGCGACGCAGGACCAGATCAGCCGCGTCGTGGTAGCCATGCAACAGGGCCGCGAGGCCGCCAAGGGCGTCGGGAGCGTGGCCACCACGGTGCACGGCGCGCTGGATGCGATCTTCGCCGACCTGAACTCGACGGTCCAGTTCGCGACGACGTTCGCCGCGGAGACCGAGAATCAGACGAAGCGCATGCGGGAGGTCCTGCGGCGCATGGAGGAGGTCGCCGCGATCGCCGATGGCGCCGCCAGCGGCGCGCGCCAGACCTCGGCCGCGACCGCCCAGCAGATTGCCTCGCTCGGCGAGCTGACATCCACGTCGCAGCGACTCTCCGATGCCGCGGCGACGCTTTCGCAGACGATTCAACGGTTCCGCGTAACCGGGAACGGCAGCAAGAAGTAGACTACAGGTTCACCGCGCGCCGCAGCCGGGCAGTCGCGGCGTTCGCATCGCGGCGAATCTCCGCAACATTTGCCGTCTTCAACTCACCGTCCCGGACCACGATCCGGCCGTCCACGATGACGTGCCGCACGTCCGCGGCGCGCGCGCTGTAGACGATGCGCGACATGAGATCCGCGCTCTCCGGCTGCGCGTGCGGCTCAGCGAGATCGAGCACCGTCACATCCGCGCACTTCCCGACCTCGATCGACCCGATCTCCGACTCGAGTCCCAGCGCGCGCGCGCCCCCCAGCGTCGCCAGCTCCAGCACTTGCGTCGCCGGAAGCGCGTCCGGTCCGAGCCGCGGCTTCTGAATCAGCGCGGCCAGACGCATCTCGGCGAAGGCGTCGAGGCGATTGTTGCAGGGCGCCCCATCCGCGCCGATGCCGACCCGGCAACCGGCGGCCAGCATTTCGGGAATCGGGGCGATGCCACTGCCCAGCTTCAAGTTCGAGCTGGGACAATGGACGACGTTCGTCCGCTGCCGCGCGAGCGCGGCGATGCCGTCGCGGTCGACCCAGACGCAGTGCGCCAGCGCCGCCCGTGGCCCCGAGATCCCAACCGAGTCGAGGTAGGCGATCTCGTCATGGCCGGTCTCGCGCTTGACCGTATCCAGCTCGAGCGGCGTTTCCGCGGCGTGCGTGTGAATCGTCGCCCCGCTTCGCTCGGCGAGATCGCTCACCGCTCTGAGCAGCGGCCCCGTGCAGCTCGGCGCGAAGCGTGGGGCATAACAGTAGCGCAACCGCCCACCCGCGGCGCCATGCCAGCGCGCGCACAAGTCCGCGCTCTCGGTGATCGCCTGGTCGGTGGACTCGCGCAGTGCCGGTGGATTCGCCGGGGGAGGGGCATCCATCAGGCACTTTCCCGCTGTCGCGCGGATCCCAATGGACTCGAGCGCCTCGAAGGCGGCTTCGGTGTGACGCACGGTCTCCATGTCGAGAATCGCCGTCGTGCCGCCGAGCAACAACTCCGCCGCGCCCAGCATCGCGGACGCGTAAACCGAGGCTTCGGTATGCGCGGCTTCGAGCGGCCAGATGCGCTTCGCCAACCACTCCTCGAGCGACAAGTCGTCGGCGAGGCCGCGGAAGAGAGTTTGACAGAGGTGAATGTGGGCTTGCACGAGACCAGGCAGAACGACCAGCCCGCTGCAATCGATCGTGATTGGCTTTGACCGTCCAACCGTCCGACCGTCCAACCGTCCAATGCGTTTGATTCGCCCGTCTTCGATGAGCACATCGGCGTTCAGGATGCGGCGGGAGGCATCCATCGTCACCACCCGCCCGCCGCGCAGCAGCAGCGATTTACTCAAGTCGAGATTCGCGGCTTCGCGTCGACGCTGTCGGAAGGCGGCAGGTCGAAATAGGCTTGGACTTCGTCGAGCAGCTCGTCGTCCGCGTAGAGACCCGCGAGAATACGCTCCGCGGCTCCCGGCTCGACGAGCACATACCCAAAGGGATAGTCCACGCCGGTCAGCAGAATCGTGCGGCGCTGGCGGTTGGGCAGTGCGACATAGATCGTGTCGGAGTTGGTCGGCACGAGCTTGATGTTGTGCCGGGCCAACGTCGCCGCGATTCCCTCGGTGGTGGAATTGAGCTCGTCGAGCGCCTCGGCCTGATCATCGGCCGAGAACGTGTCGGCTGCCGCGAGCCAGAACACGACCACGGTTGGCTCCGTCACGACGCGCGACTTGAGCAGTACGCTGTCGGCCGAGTCGGCCGGCGCGACGTCGGCAAAACTCAGCGAATCGGCGTTGCCAGTCGTGACGGTCGCTTGCTGCGACCGGCAGGCCACGAGGCATGTGATCGCGAGGAATGTTGCTGCGCGCATCGGACGGAATATACTTAGCCCATGACTGCTACTCCGGTCCCGAAATCCCCTCCCCCTCCCCCTGCACGGCCCAAACCGGCAGCGGTCAAACGGCATCATTGGATTGTCCGCCTGACGCATTGGCTGACGTTCGTTGTGCTCGCCGGGATGATCATGAGCGGGTTGCAGATTTATACCGCGTACGCGCGCTTCGGCGAGCGCGACGGTCCGTCCTACGTGAATGCGTTCGAAGGGCATGGCTTTCCGCACTGGAGCCGGCTGGGCGGATGGCTCGCGGGCGGACTGAACTGGCACTTCGCGCTGATGTGGCCGCTCATCGCCGGCGGCGTGGTGTACCTGTCGTACCTCGTCGTGAGCGGCGAGTGGCGGTCGCTGCTGTTTCGGCCGCGCGATATTCGCGGGGCGATCGAGATGCAGAAGTACTACCTCCGGCTGCGCAAGGATCACCCGCCGCAGGGAAAGCACAATCCGCTCCAGAAGCTCGCCTACACCTTCATTATTCTACTGGGCGTGCTGTCGGTCCTCACGGGATTCGCGGTCTACAAGCCGACGCAATTCTCCTGGCTCACCGCGCTGTTCGGCGGATTCCAGGGGGCGCGGTATTGGCACTTCTGGGCCGTGTGGATCTTCACCGGGTTTCTCATCGTGCACGTCATTCTCGTGTTCGTCGTCGACCCCGCGTCGCTGCGCGCCATGATCTCCGGATGGTATCGGGGAAGATTCCCGAGCCATGATTGATCGGCGCGCGTTCTTACGACTGGCCGCCGGCGCCGGCCCCGCGTCGCTGGCGGCGGCGTGCGGCTGGGACGGCGGCAACGCCGTTCGCCCGCTCTTGCTCGACGTCAGTCGCCTGAACGACTGGGTCGGCGAGAAGATCCTGTTTTCGCAGCACCGCCTCGCGCCCCAGTACGACATCGCCCAGCGGGCGACCCGGCTGCCGAGCTATTTCATCTCACCGATGATGCCGGTCCTGCGCGACCCGAACGCGTGGCGGCTGCAGGTCGGCGGATTGGTCCGGCAGCCGCTGACGCTGTCTATCGACGATCTCCAGGCGATGCCGCGAACGACTTACACGGTCAAGCATCACTGTGTCGAGGGATGGAGCGCGATCGCGACCTGGCATGGCGTTGCCCTGTCGGCGGTCGCCGCGCGCTGCGGCATGCTCCCCCAAGCGCGCTACGTGCGCTTCGACTCGTTCGACTCTGGGTACTCGAACGGCTGGGATCTCGCGAGCGCGATGCACCCACAGACGATTCTGGCCTACGGGATGAACGACAATCCGCTGCCGGCGTCGCACGGCGCGCCGCTGCGGCTGTATTCGCCCACCAAGCTCGGCTACAAGATGACGAAGTATCTGGTGTCGGTGACGTTCACGGCCGAGCGGCCGGGCGGGTACTGGGAGGATCAGGGGTACCCCTGGTTCGCTGGAGTGTGATGGGCGGCATCCCTACCCGAAACGGCATGCACGAACTGCGGCATCCAAAGCCCCGACCATACAAGCGGTCGCCCCTGCTCATTTTCGCCTACGGTGCGCTTACCGCGGCAATCGTCAATCTCATCTTGCGCGCCGGCATGTTTTGGATCGCGGGGTCAGCAGGATTGGCGGTGCTATTTGCGGTCGCGGAAATAATTCTCCAGGTTCGGCGGCGTGGAGCTTCCTAGCCGCCTGCTCACGCTCGCGCTGAGCTCTGCCTTCTTCGGCGGCGTCCTCGGCGCGCAGAGTCCGGTCGGCGTCTTTACCACGCATACGAACGTCGGCAGAGCAAGAGGTTCTGCGTCTTACGATCCGCAGCAGCAGACCTACCTGGTCGCGGGCTCGGGTCAGAACATGTGGGACACGCGCGACGATTTTCATTTCGTCTGGAAACGGATCAGCGGCAACTTCACCCTCTCCACGCGCGCGCACTTCATCGGCTCGGGGCGAGAAGAGCATCGGAAGATCGGCTGGACCATTCGGCCCTCGCTCGAACCGGGCAGCGCGCATGTGACCGCGGCCTTGCACGGCAACGGCTTGATGTCGCTCCAGTTCCGCCGGCGGACCGGCGCGATCACGGAGGAGGAGAAGTCAGCGGACAGCCTCCCCGACGCGGATGCCATAATCCAGCTCGAGCGGCGCGACGGGGTCTACTACATGTCGGTCGCGCAGTTTGGCGATACGCTCGTCACCCAGCGACTTACCGGCGTCTCACTCCCCGATACCGTCTACGTCGGGCTGTTCGTCTGTTCACACAACGACGCCGTCACGGAGCGCGCCACTTTTCGCGACGTCCACATCACGACGCCAGCAATCGCACGGTAGGTTAGGAGGAACAATGTCTCGAATAGGTGTCGCAGGAGGCATCTGCCTTTGCCTCTTGCTCCCCCGCCTCAACGGGGATGGCTCTTCACCAATTCCGCGGCTGCAAGCGAATTCTCTTATCGAGCACGACACCACTGTCGCGGCGCAGCAACCTGGGCCTCACGGCGGCGGCGGAGTAACGACCGCGTACTCCTTCTTCGCCGGGGCGCCCAACCTCCAGTTGGTCTTCCGCAAACGGGCGCTGCATCATGGGGCGGCAATCGGATACCACCGGCAGGACGAAGACGAGATCTACTACGTCGTAAGCGGCACTGGCGCACTCACCTTGAATGGCCAACGGTCAATCGTTGGCCCTGGTACCGCGATCTTGACCCGGACCGGCAGCTCGCACGGCATACAGCAGGTGGGTTCCGACGACCTGGTCATCATCATTGTGTATCAGCAATCGAACAACGCGCGGCGGTCCTGACGAGTGCGATCACCCCAAGCGCGCGAGCGCGTCGTGCATGTCCGACGCCGTCGCGTAACGGTCAGCCGGCTGCTTCGCCATCGCTTTCAAGATCACGGCCGCGAGTGGGCCCGGAACGTCCGGGTTGAACTTGCGGGGATCCGGCGGTTCTTCCTCGAGATGCTTCGCCACCAGGGCCCACGTCGTCTCGCCCTCGAACGGCACCCGCCCCGTGACACATTCGAACAGTACGACGCCGGCGGCGTAGAGGTCGCTGCGAGGATCGAGCTCCGCCCCCGATAGCTGTTCGGGCGACATGTAATCCGGCGTGCCGATCGACACTCCCGCCTCCGTCAGCCCCTTGCCCTGCGGCGGATTGGCGAGCCGCGCGATGCCGAAATCCATCACCTTCAAGAATCCGCTCGGTTCCACGACGATATTCTGCGGTTTGATGTCCCGATGGATCACGCCCTCGGCGTGCGCGACTTCGAGGGCACGACAGAGCTGTTTGCCGACGGTCAACGTCACCGCGACGGGCAGCTTGCCGCGCGACACGATCAACTGCTTGAGCGAGGTGCCCTCGACGTACTCCATCGTCAGGTAGTACATCCCGTTCTGCTCGCCGAGATCGTAGGTCCGGACGACGTTGCGATGCGCGATCTTCCGCGCCAGCCGGATCTCTTGCTTGAAGCGATCGAGCGCGACGCTGCCGCCGGCCATGGCCTCTGGCTTAAGCGTCTTGATCGCCACAGGCTCCTGGAGCTCGCGGTCGTATGCGCGATACACGACGCCCATCCCGCCCGCGCCGAGCACTTCCTTGACTTCATAGCGGCCGGCGAAAGTGGCGCCAGGCCGCAGCTGGCCGCCGTCGACCGGACGGACCGCCGTCGGCATCGAGGTAATCGGCTGCGTCGCCGCGCTGCCCGACGCCTGCATCATGTAATCGACCAGCGCCGCCTTTTCTTTGAGGTCTTCGACGAGGCTCTTGAACGCTTGCGACAAAATGCCGATTTCGTCTCGCGACTGTACGGCAACGTCGACGCTGTAGTCGCCGTCCTGCACCCGACGGGTCGCAATCGCGAGCCGGCGCACCGGACCGGCGATCTGTCGCGCCTGGACGAAGGCGAAGATCAGCGCGAGCACGACACCCAGCCCCACCGCCCACAACATCGTGCGCCGCAGCGCGTTGAACGCCGCCAGCTCCGATTCCCGGGAGCGCAGCGCGACGAATCCGCCGCGCACGTCGCCAGCGGGCGAACGAATCGCTCCGGCAAGGCCGATCACGTGCTGCTTCCCCAGCGACGCCGCGAGCGCCATGCCTTCGCCGCCGGTATCCGCGGCCAGCGCTTCCGCTTTTACTGAGCTCTGCAGCGCTGGGCTGATGTCCTGCGCCGGCACAGTGCTCCCTACGACGACCGGCTTACCGAGCGTATCGAGCGCGAAGAACACGACGTCGGAGTTCGTGGCCTGCTTGATCGCGCCGGCGAGCGAGTCGTCGATTTGATACGTGGCGACGAGTGCGCCAAGCGGTGCCGCCGTCGGCCGGTCGCGTAGCGGCGTCCCGACGGCGAGGTACATCGTCCCCCGCACGTCGTCGAGCCAGGCGCCGCTGGTTTGATCGCCGCTCAGCGCATTGGCGACGAGCGGTGCGATCGAGAGGTCGCGGTCATACTGCTCGCGGTAGTCGGTCCGCGCGATCAGGATGCCGTCGCTGTTCGTGACCAGGACCCAGGCGGCCCCGATCAGGCCGCGGATATCATCCGCCTGATCCAACGCCTCGGCGCGCGCGCCCTGGTTGAGGAGGCGCTGGCGGTATTGCGGGACGTCGGTCGCCACCGTGCTCGCGCGTCCCAGCGTGCGCGTGCGGGCGGCGAGATAGTCGTCGACCGCGCGCCGCGTCGAGAGCAACGCCCGATGGATAGACGCATCCGCGGTGCGATTCGCCTGGAGGGACGTGACGCCGAACGTAATCCCCAGCACCGCCACAACGAGGAGCGTCGAGGCAACGAAGATCTTGGCGGTCAGGCCGAACGCCGGTTTAGTAGCGTTCGCGTCCGGCATTGGTGGGGTAGTTGCGTCCGTACTTGTTGCGATGGGGCTCCCACTTGTAGCCGCGGGCATTCAGTGCAATCTGCAGGTCCTGCTGGGTGGCCCCTCCTCCGGCCCCGGCCATGACGTCCTTGACGACTTCGCTGGGAATGCGCTCGTGCCAGACGTGCAGGCGATATCGCCCGGCGGGCACGTTGTCGATGGTGAAGCTGCCGTCGTTGCCCGGCTGCGTGTAATACCGGTTCTCCATGACGAGCACGTAGGCCACCATCCGCGGGTGGACGTTGCAGTACACTCGCACCAGACCGGGGTGATCGAACGTATGGCTCTTCGCTTCGCCCCGACCGTACAGCCCCAGGTCGAAGCTGTTGGGCTCGCTGACCGAGAAGACGTTGTGGTTGAACGGATCGTGGTTCGGAAAGCGCACGGTCGAGCCGGCAGGCACGACGACGACGTGCGGGGCGTACGTCTTGTCCGTAATCGCGATCTCGACAGTGGCCGGCTTGCCGGCGGTCGTCGCGCTGGCGGGCGCCTCCAGATAGAGCACTGCGTCGCTCAGATCCGGCGACGGTTTGTTGTCTTTCTCGAGAATCACGACTCGGCCTGATATGCCCGCGTCGGACATCAGCCCACCAGCGGCAAGCAGCATCACGATTCCCGCCACTACGCGCATCACGAATTCTCCGGAAACTGTTGCGTCCGAGGGCGTGGAGCTTACTGTAGTGCCAACCAAGTCGCCAGGAGCGAGCCGTGATGCAGGTCTTGCTTTTGCTCTCACTCACTGCACAGCAGCCTGCATCCCCCCCCGCTCCGCCGCCGCCACCACCGCCCGTCAAGCGCACGGTCGAGTTCACCGGCACCGTGCTCATGAACGGTTTCTATAATAGCGCGCGCACCAACAACAGTGACGTCCCCGTCTTGGCTGATACGGACGCGACCGGCGTAACGGGCACCAGTGCCACGATGCGACAGACGCGGCTCGGCGTCTTCGTCACCGATCCCGACGTGCTTGGCGGCGCTTTCAGTGGCGAGGTCGACGTCGACTTCTTCGGCGGACAACAAGCGGCCGCCGGCAATCGCACCTTCCCGCTGCTTCGCCTGCGCCGGGCCATCGGCACCGTGCAATGGACCCATGTGCAAATCATGCTCGGCCAGGAAACCGCGCTGGTTTCGGACCGCAACCCCCGCTCCCTGGCAGGCGTCGGCGTACCCGACTTCAGCCTCGCGGGGAATCTCTGGTTTTGGATTCCTCAAGCGCGTGTCACGTGGGAGTACGGATACACGTTGCGTCTCGCCGTCCAGGGTGCCGTGCTGGCCCCAATCAGCGGTGCGCCACAAGGCGCTCTCACCACACAGGCGGACTCGGGCGAACGAAGCGGGCGCCCCTACCTCGAAGGCCGCGTGCGGCTGGGGTGGGGACCGACGGACGATCCCAGCGAGGTCGCGATCGGCGGCCACATCGGCTGGCTGCGCGGTCTCGACTCCCTCACGGGTGATTCCCTGCTCCAGTCACGCGCGGTCACGTTCGACACGCGACTCAAGTTCGGACCCGCCGAGATCCTCGGCGAAGCGTTCGTCGGCCAGGCGATTGCGGGTCTGGGCGGTGGCGCGATCGGACAGAATGCCGGAGTCGGCGGCGCTCCGGTGCGCACGCACGGCGGGTGGGGCCAGCTGAACGTGCGCCCGCGCACGGGGTGGATGCTCGGCGGCGGCTGCGGCATCGACGATCCGAAGGATGCGGATGTGCCGGCAACGGGACGATTCCGTAATTTCGTGTGCGAAGGGCACGTCGAGTGGCGTCCGCCGGGCCCCCTGGTGTTCGGCTTCGAGTTTCGCCGCCTCCAGACGCGTTATCAGGCCGGCGACTTCACCGTCAACCATCTGAACCTGGCGGCCGGCTTCAGGTTTTAGGAAATCCTGCTCCTCTAGTCGACGTCGATCGCTTTCGCGTGCTTCTCGCGCCGGCGATACGCCTTCTTGGAACGGTGGACTTTGTGGGAGGGAGTCTTGAGCCGCTCTTTGACTGGCGCGCGCGGGTTCGGCACGCGGATGACGACCTTTTCTTTGTCGCGCTTGCGACTCATTCGCCGGTGACGCGTTCCCGGATCTGCGGCGCGTGGTGACGCGCGTGAATCATGTGGAATCGCATCCATTCCTCGATCGTCAGGTCACCCATCCGCGGATGCTTCACGAAGAGATTCGCGCGACGCTCCGGCATCAAGGCGCGGTCGACTTGATCCCATGCCTCGATCCCGGCACGGAAATGCGCTTCCGCCGTCGCCCGGCTGATTCCCGGCGGCGGCGTCGTGCGTTCCGGCGCCTTCCGGCCCGGCGGGAACCAGCGCAATCCGAAAATGAAGAACCGGGCGACCTGCTGGGCGGGCGTGCGCGGCCGGCGGGACATCGGTGCATGATTGCGGCGCGCTTGAAACGTTGCGGCGCTCAACGTGAGACCGAGCGCGAGGTGCTCGACGATCTGCGCGGGGGTCCACTTTCCGGCTGGGGCGCGCTCCCAATCGCTGTCGCTCCGGTCGCGCCACGGGTCCAGCACCAGCGCAGGCAGCTCGGCAAGGCGGCGGCGAGGGTCGATCATCGCGTGCGGAGCCAGCGACTACTAGTTTCTACCCGACCCGACATGCGGGGAATTTGCGAGTGAACCTGCTGCGCCGCCACCCGGTCGCGATCGCGCTGGTGGTCCTGCTGCTCCTGACGGCGATTCACCCGTTGCCCGCGCTGGTCGATGCCGTGACGGGCTCCGCGCCGGGCGACGCCGATCTCGATCGCCCCATGCTGTATGTCCTCTTCGCACCGCTCTCCGATACCCTCGACGCACTCACCTTCTTCAGTCTGTCGCGCGCGGTGTGGGCGGTCGTCGTCTGGGTGTTGCTCCTCGCCGCCTGGGGCGCGATCCGGGCGTCGAGTGACTCATTGAGCTGGCGCCGCATCGTCGCGAGTGCGTTGCTCGGCCCCCTCGCGCTGGTGGCGCTTGTCGTCGCCGCGTTGATGCTGCCGCGTCCCGTGCCCCGCCTCGTCAGCGACGGCCCAGGCAGCGTGATCGACTATCACGCCCACACGAACGCCTCACACGACGGCCGGCCCGGGTGGACGCTCGCCAAACTCGCCCAATGGCACGAGCGCCAGGGATTCCAGGCGACCTACGTCACCGACCACAATGTCATCTATGACAGATCACTGCCCGTGCCTGAGGGCACCTCGATCAGCTTGTTGCCGGGCGTCGAGTGGAGCGTCTATCGCCAGCACGTCGTGGCGATCGGACGTGTCGAGGCTTTGCCGCGCGACAGCTTCGGGGAGAGCACGGCACGGATGGTCCGGATGTTTGCCGTCATCGAACACCAGGGTGGGCTGAGCATCGCGTCGCTGCCCGAGTACTGGCGCTATCACGAGGAGGAGCTAGGCGCGTTCGTGCGCGGCGGCGTCGATGGATTCGAGATCGTCAACTGCGCGCCCAAGGCGTTGGGGTTTCCGCCCGACCTCCGTCGCCAAGTGGTGGCGCTCGCCGCGAGTCACGATCTGGTGGTCGTCGGCGCGAGCGACAATCATGGCTGGGGACAGGTCACCTGCGTCTGGAACGTCTCACAACCGGGCGCGCAGGGCTTTCACACAAACCGCGTCTTCGCCCGGCCGCTCGCCCTGGTGCAGGGCGACCGGCAGGCGTGGACCGCGCCGGTGACCCAGCCCTGGTTCATGCTGCGCTCGCTGACGTGGGCCGAACGCGCAAGCTGGTTGACGTGGGTGGTCATTATCCTGCTGTACCGCGCCCTGCCGCGCCGCGAGGGGCAAGCTGCGGGGCTCGGGATTTTGGCTCGCTCGCTGGGCCGCCGCTCACGCAAGACACCCCCGCCCCCTTCACCGACGCCTGTTCCTAACCAAAACCCGACGTGACAGGCCGCAACTAAAGCGCGAAGTTGGACGTCTTACGCGCGGGTGCTTCCGTTCCTTCTTCCTTTTCTGGAGACCGTCCCATGCAGGCAGCTGGTCGTTCTGTCATTCTCGGTGCTCTTGTGGCCATGGCGTCACCGGCCGCCGCGCAAATGGCGTTGCCGCTCAAGCATGCTCCGGCGCGCACGCAGACGGCCATCACTCCGGCGGATCTCATGACCCGCCTCTATCTCTATTCCGACGATTCCATGATGGGCCGCCTGGCCGGCAGCGAATACAATCTCAAGGCGACGGCGTACATCGCGGCCGAGGTCAAACGGTTCGGGCTGCAGCCCGCGGGGGATTCCGGCGGCTACTTCCAGAACGTGCCGCTCGTCAAGCGACAGCTCGAAGCGAGCGCGGGCCTCTCCGTCGATGGTACACTCTTGCGTCCCTGGGATGATTTTGTACCGCGCGATCCTGGCGCAGCGACGCGCGCCTTCGATGGTGCCCAGGCGGTGTACGCCGGCGTGCTCGGCGACAGCACTCAGCTGTCGCCCGACCAGGCGAACGGGAAGTTCATCGTCCTCGCGGTGCGGCGCGGGCCGAATCTGCCGCCCGCGGCGCAGGTGAACCGCGGTGCACTGCTCGCGAAGTACCGCACCGCGGCCGGTATCGCCGTCGTGGCGCTCGAAACCTTCCCGCCCCAGGCGATCAATTTCTTCCGGCAGCCGCAGACGATTTTGAAGGACAACATGGCGATGAGCGACACGACCAGCCTGCCCGTCTACGTCTATGTGAACGCCGGCGGCGCGAGGACATTACTCGGCGCGCCGATCGACAGCCTCCGCGCGGGGGCGACAGGAAAGGCGGTGCACGGCTCGGTTTCGTTCAGCGAGACGCCGGCGCCCGCCCGGAACGTCGTCGCCATTCTGCCGGGCAGCGATCCGAAGCTGCGCGGTGAGTACGTCGCGATCGGGGCCCACAACGATCACGTCGGCTTCGACCATGACGCCGTGGACCACGATTCCATCCGCGCCTACAACGACGCCGTTCGCAAGCTCCAGCTCGCCTCTCCCACGCATCGCGTCACACCAGATCAGGTCCAGCAGATTCACGTGAGCATCGACAGCCTGCACCGGCTCCACGCGGCGCGACGCGATTCTATCTTCAATGGCGCCGATGACGATGGCTCAGGGACGGTAGCGCTGCTGGAAATCGCCGAGGCGTTCGCCGGTGCCCGCGTCAAGCCGAAGCGCTCGCTCATCTTCGTCTCGCATACCGGCGAGGAGCTCGGGCTCTTCGGATCGCAGTACTTCACCGATCATCCCACGGTGCCGCGGGACTCGATCGTGGCGCAGCTCAACATGGACATGATCGGGCGCGGCCGCGCCGACGACGAGACCGGCGGCGGGCCGGGATACCTGCAGCTCATCGGGACGCGCCGGCTGTCGACCGAGCTGGGAGACCTGATCGAGAGCGTGAACAAGGCACGGAAACAGCCGTTCACGTTCGACTATCAGTTCGACGCGTCCGGCCATCCGGAGCAGTACTACTGCCGCAGCGATCACTACATGTACGCGCGCTACGGCATCCCGATCGCGTTCTTCACGACGGGCAACCATCGCGACTATCACCAGGTGACGGACGAGCCGGAGTACATCGATTACGACAAGCTGGCGCACGTGGCGCAGTTCGTGTACGACATCGCGGCGACGGTGGCGAACCTCGATCACCGCGTGGTCGTGGACAAGCCGAAGCCGGATCCGCACGGCAACTGCGTGCAGTAGCCGGCGCCACATTTGCACGAACGGGCCCCGACGGGGCCCGTTTTTGTTTAGGGCTGGCCGGGCTGGGGTGGTGGAGAACCCGAAGCGCCAAGGTATTCGACGGTGCCGTCCTCGTGGACGGCGAAGTGATAGAACCGTCGTCCGATGCAGCCAGCGGGACAGTCTCCGTACCCGACACTGTAGTCGAGCAGAATCGGATCGGCGCGTGACACCCGAATGTCGTTACCGTCTCCCCCCATTCCGTCAGGCTCGGAATAGCGGATGCCCGCAATTCCCTCGAACAGGTGCTCGAGCGCGGCGATGTTCAACGTTGCGGCGGACCGCAGCACGATGAGCATCTCATTCGAGGTGGACAGCGGGTATTTCCAGTCCAAAGAAAGCCCGTAGTCCTCGAGCAGACGATCCACGTGCGCGTTACCGGTAGGCAGTTCCCCGTTCACCAGCCGCTGCACCCATTCCTGATCCGCAGCGGCCTGCAACAGCAGCCGGTGCGTTTCCGGCTGGCCGAAGGTGTGAATGCTATAGACGTCCACGACGGTATCGCGCGCGCCCAGGCCGTCGGCGTTGAATACCTGGACGAGCGCAGCGTAGTAGGTGTCGATCAGCTCTGCGGTAATCGCGATGTCGCCGTAGCCGCCCGGCCGGGCCTGCAGCTCGCGGAGCGCGAGGCGAGCGGCATCTTCACGGTACAGGATACGCAACTCGTCCGGCACCCGCGAGTCGTTGACGAATGAACGGACGGTCCGCGGGGCGGCGGGATCCGCACACGCACCGAGCGCGGCCACGAGAGTCAAGCCACACATAAGTCTGTTCATGGATCTCCCCCGCTTCTTCTACCCACGCCGGCCGCTGCGGCGTCACAGGGGGAAAATGTAGATTGAGGGCCGATGGCAGGATACTCCGGCAAGTCTCTTGTCGACAAACTGGGCATCAAGCCGCGCACGCGCATCGCCATCCTCAACGCGCCGCGCGGCTACCGCGGCACCCTGGGCAAGCTGCCTTCCGGGGTCACGGTAGCCACCGCCGTGAGGGGCTCACTCCCCTTCATTCATCTCTTCGCGACTGATCGAGCACTGCTCGAGGCAAAGCTGCCGGCCTTGCTGCGAGCGCTCGAGCCGGATGGGACGCTGTGGGTGTCCTGACCGAAAAAGTCCTCCGGTGTTGCGACGGATATCACCGAGGACGTGGTGCGGGCCGTCGCCCTGCCGACCGGTCTTGTGGACGTGAAGGTCGCGGCGGTGGACGACGTCTGGTCGGGGCTCAAGCTCGTGCGGCGGCTCAAAAACCGCTGACAGACTTTATATTGCAAAGTACTTGACAGAATGCCTTCCCGCCCTAGCTTTGATGGCATGAGCTCGCCGCAGCCCCTCCGCGACCGGGCGCTCGACAATCTCCAGTTCATCCGCTCCGCAATGGAGCGGGCCGGCTCGTTTACGGCGGTGCCCGGCTGGGGGATGGTCGTGGTCGGCTGCACCGCCCTGGCCTCCACCTGGTTGGGGCTGCGGCAGGCACGGTCCGCCGACTGGCTGGCGGTGTGGCTGGGTGAAGCGGCGCTCGCCGTGGTCGTCAGCGGCGCGGCGCTGGTCCAGAAGGCCCGCGCCGCGAACGATCCGCTGCTGTCGGGACCGGGACGCCGATTCGGCCTCAGTTTTCTGCCGCCGATCGTGGTGGGGGCGTTGTTGACGGTCGCGCTGGATCGGGCGCAGCTGTATTCGCTCATGCCGGGGACGTGGCTGCTGCTGTACGGCACCGCCGTCGCGACCGCCGGCGCCTTCTCGGTCCGCGTCGTTCCCCTGATGGGGGTGTGCTTCATGGTGCTCGGGACCGTGGCGCTGTTTACGCCGTTTCGGTGGTGGCCCGGGTTCATGGCCGTGGGATTTGGCGGTCTCAACATCGCATTCGGTCTCATCATTGCCCGGAGGTACGGTGGCTAAGAGCAATACGGCGCGGCTCACCCGCGTGGAAGCGGAACGACCGGTGAAGACGAAAACGCAGCCGGCGGCGGAGCTGGACCGGCTGATTCACGAGCGCGTGCGGCTCGCAATCGTGAGCGCGCTCGCGGTACGCGACAGCCTGACCTTCAACGAGCTGAAAGCGCTCCTGAAGACGAGCGACGGTAATCTCAGCGTCCACGCGCGCAAGCTCGAGGACGCAGACTACATCACCTGCGACAAGTCGTTTGCAGGCCGCGTTCCCAAGACGGAATACCGACTCACCGCTCTCGGCAAGCGGGCGCTCGAGCGCTACCTCGACCACATGGAAGCGTTGATCCGCGCCGCACGCGGTGGCGCGCGCTGACGTGGACTCTTTTTTTTGCGGGATAGCTTTATGAAACAAAGTACTTCTTTGCACGTCGCCATCGTCATGGACGGCAACGGCCGCTGGGCCACGCGCCGCGGCCTTCCCCGGGCCGCCGGCCACCGCGCCGGCGCGGAGGCGGTGCGGCGCGTCGTGCGCATCGCGCCGGGTTGCGGCATCACCGCCCTCAGCCTGTACGCGTTCTCGTCGGACAACTGGAGCCGGCCGGCTGCCGAAGTCTCCACACTGATGCGCCTGTTCGCGCGTCATCTCCGGACCGAGACCGCCGAGCTGGCGGCGCAGGGCGTCAAGCTCACCGTCGTCGGCCGGCGCGATCGTCTGCCCCGCTCCCTCATCACCGCGATCGCGGCCGCCGAGCACAGCACCGCGGCCGGCACACGGCTCGAGTTGCGGATCGCGGTGGACTATTCAGGACGCGCGGCGATCCGCGCGGGTCAGCTCCTGCCCGACGTCGATCTCCTCATCCGCACCGGCGGCGAGCAGCGGCTGTCGGATTTCCTGCTCTGGGAATGCGCGTATGCCGAGCTGTGGTTCACCGAACGCATGTGGCCCGACTTTGGCGCCTCGAATCTTGCGGCCGCCATCCACGAATTCCACTCACGCGACCGCCGCTTCGGCGGGTTGCCGACGCAGGAGGCCGTATGAGGGTGGTTCCGACGCTTTCGGCGCGGACCAGGCTGGGCCTCGAGATCCTGGCGTTCGGTGCAGCCGGAGGAGTGATCGGCGACGCCCTGCTCCGCGCGATGCCCTGGGGGTTGAACGTGGCGGTTGGCACGGCCGGCCTGGTGGGTGCCGGCGCCTGGCTCGTCCGCCGCCATCGGATCACACCAGGACCCGACGCGGCCTGGCTCGCGATTACCGCATTGCTGCTGGGCGCAGCCTTCGTGCGCCGCGACGCCGCGGAGCTCGCCCAGTTCGATATGCTCGCGCTCGTTGGCGCGCTCGCCTTCGCCGCGGGGAGTCTGCAAGGCGAGCACATCATGCGCTGGAGCCTGGTCGACTATGTCCGCGCAGGCGCGACGGCCAGCGTCGCCAGCATCGTCGGGGGGCTGTCGCTGGTGGGCCGCGACATCGATTGGCACGAGCTGCCACGCGAGGGCCGCCTGCGTCACCTGCGCGGCGTCCTGACCGGGATCGTCATCGCGGCGCCCGTGCTCATTGTCTTCGCCGCGTTGTTCGCGTCCGCCGATCAGGTCTTCGCGAACGTGCTCCAAAATCTCTTTGCATTCGACGCAGAAAGTATCGTGCAGCACACGTTTTTCATTCTCTTTTGGGGCGCGCTCACCGCCGGCTGGCTCCGCTGGAATCTCATCGGCCGGCCGATTGCCGGTCCCCGCCTGGACTACATCCCCTCCAGTGTTACGCCGTTTGTCGTCGCGTTGGGACTCCTCAACGCGCTCTTTCTCCTGTTCGTCGTCGTGCAGCTGCGCTTCCTCTTCGGCGGTGCGGCGCTCGTCGAGCAAACCGGGGGGCTCACCTACGCCGAGTACGCGCGTAACGGGTTCTTCCAGCTGGTCACGGCGAGCGGCCTGGTCTTGCCCGTGCTGCTGGGCGTCGATTTCCTGGCGCGCGGCGGCACGCCGCCCCAGATCCGGACGATTCGCCAGTTCTCGGGCCTCCTCCTCGTGCTGCTTGCGGTCGTTATGGCGTCGGCGCTGGAGCGCATGCGCTTGTATGTCTCCGCGTTCGGGCTCTCGGCCACGCGTCTCTACGCGACGGCGTTCATGGTTTTGCTGGTCGGCGTGTTCGCCTGGTTCGCGTGGACCGTGCTGCGCGGCCAGCGGCAGCGGTTTGTGTTCGGCTCGCTCATGCAGGGCCTGGCTGTGCTGGCCGGCCTGCATCTCCTCAACCCCGATGCCTTCATCGTCAAGACGAATCTCAATCGTCCCGCGGCTGAGCGGCCGTTCGACGCGAAGTACGCCGTGACACTGGGGGGAGACGCCGTGCCCTCGCTTCTCGCCGCCTTGCCGCAGCTCGGCGCCGACACCCGCTGCATCGTGGTGCACGGCCTGCTGAAGCGCTGGGACAAAGCGGAAGTCGATTGGCGCACCTGGAACTGGAGTCGCGCACGCGCACGTAGCCTTGTCCGCAGCCAAGCCGACGCCCTGAGGGCGTCGTGTCCAACCCCACCGCAGGAGCAGCGCAATGATCACTGATGGGTTGAATCCGTTCACGGTCCTGCTCTTTGTGGGCGCCGTGCTGGTGGGGGCGACGCTCATCCTCCTCTACGTGATCGCGCGAGTGACGAAGCGCGAGCCGTTCGCCCGAATTACACTGCGGCTGCTGCTCGGGGGCGCGGGTCTATATCTGCTCCTGTTCCTCGGCGCCTCACTGCTGAGCCACAATCGCGTGCTGGCGCCGGGCGAGGAGAAGCACATCTGCGAGATCGACTGTCATCTGGCGTACGCAATCGCGGCGACCAAGTCGGAACCACTGCCGAACGGGCTGGTACGGACCACGGTGACGGTCAAAGTCCGATTCGATGAAGAGACGATCTCGTCGCGCCGGCCTCGGGACGCGACGCTAACACCCAACAGCAGATACGTCGCGTTGGTGGATGACGCGGGCAACCGGTACCCGGGGTCGACCGATGGGCTGAAGCGCAAACTGATTCCCGGCGAGTCGTACACGACTGACATCGTGTTCGACGTACCTGCGGCAGTACCGGGCTTACGCTTGATCCTGCGCAACAACGATCCCGAGACGGCATTCATCATCGGGCACGAGAACAGCCTGCTCCATGGCAAGACCACCTTTCGCTTGCCAGGATAGGGGTCAGGTGTCTGGTGTCAGGGACGACGTGCCTTGAGCGCCCGGACGAGACCGGCAAGGAGCCGTCCGACGTCTCCGCTCAAATTCAGCCCGTGCTCTAAAGCGGCCTGATCGATGTAGTGCCTGCGCGAGGCGATTAGAAACTGAGTCTCAAGCTCCATCAATGATCCATTCGCAATCGATAGGTGATGGAGATACTCTCCGAGGTGTTGCCTTCCGTGTCCCTCAGCGATGTTGCTGGGAATCGACGCGGAGGAGCGCTGCATTTGACTCGTTAATGCAAATCGCTCGTCCCTAGGAAACGATTTGGTGACCTCGTAGGCGAAGTCAGTGAGCTCCATCGCGCGCTGCCAAACGATCAAATCGCGATACGAAACGACACGGGTTCGTGCAACGGTCATCCTCGACAATCGTATGTCAGCGTCGGTCGTTGTCAGACCATTCGAGCTCCCCTGGGCACATTCGAGCGCAGACCTGACACCAGACACCCGACACCTGACACCGCTAGATTTGATCATCATGCTCCTCCGTATCACGCAGGTAGACGCCTTCACCAATCGCCCGTTCGCCGGCAACCCCGCCGCCGTCTGCATCCTTCCCAAGGCCGCCGATTCCGCCTGGATGCTGAACGTCGCGCGCGAGATGAACCTCGCCGAGACCGCGTTCCTCGTTCGCCAAAAGGATGGCTACGATCTCCGCTGGTTCACGCCCGCGGTGGAAGTCGATCTCTGCGGTCACGCGACACTCGCGAGCGCGCACGTGCTATGGGAAGACGGACATCTCAAACCTGATTCGCAGGCGCGCTTCCACACCAAGAGCGGTCTCCTGACAGCCGATCGGCGCGCGCCCTGGATCGAGCTCGACTTTCCCACCACGCCGCCAGTGGCCGCACCTCCGCCCGCCGGTCTCGTCGAGGCGCTCGGCGCCAAGCCGAGATTCGTGGGTCGCAGCCGATTCGATTACCTCGTCGAAGTCGACGACGAAGCGACCGTGCGTGGGTTGACTCCCGATCTCAACGCCTTGAGTCAGGTCCAAGCGCGCGGTGTGATCGTCACGACTCGGAGTGATGGAAAGAGCGACTACGACTTCGTGTCGCGCTTCTTCGCACCACAATCGGGCGTTCCAGAGGACCCCGTCACCGGATCCGCCCACTGCGCGCTCACGCCATACTGGAGCGCGAAGTTGGGAAAGACCGAGTTGGTCGCCTATCAGGCGTCGGCGCGCGGCGGCGAGCTGCGGCTGCGACTCGCCGGCGACCGGGTTCGTATCGGCGGACAGGCCGTGACGGTGTTGCGCGCAGAACTCACCGCGGGCAATATGGCATCGTGACGGAATCCAAAAGCGCAAATCGCGTCGTCGGCTATCTCTTTGCCCTAGGCGCCGGCGCCACATGGGGCACGACGGGCCCGCTCTCGACCGGCCTTTACGATCTCATGCCAGCCACGAGTATCGGCTTCTGGCGGGTGCTGATCGGAACGGTCGCCCTCGCCGTCTGGGGCATCCTGTTCCGTCGTGACTTGTTTCGAGCAGACCGCCGCGGCTGGCTGCTCGTTGGGCTCGGTGGTGGCGCGATGGTTGCGCTGTTCGAGATCGCGTATCAGTTCGCGATCGGCGGCGTCGGCGTCGCGGGAGCGGCGGCACTCCTCTATACTGCGCCCGTGATCGTCGCCGTCCTGGCTCGCGTGATTCTAAAGGAAGCGTTGACGCCGACGCGCGTAGCGCTCGCGGTCAGCGTCATGGTCGGAGTAGCACTCACCGTCACCGGCGGCAGTAATGCCGGAGCCGAGGCGGCGCGCATGGGCGCGAGCGCGGGGATTGCCGGCGGCCTGTTGTCGGCACTGAGCTATGCGCTTACATCGCTGATGGGGCGTTACGCGGCGCCTCGCTACGGCGTGGTGAAGGTCCTGTTCCTCGAGGCGATCGGCGGCGTGCTGTTGATCTGGATTGCATTGGCGATTTGGGGCCGCCCGCCGCACTTGCCGCCGTCGCCAGCCGCATGGCACGGCTTGCTCGGACTCGCCGCCGGCTCCGTGATCGCCGCGAACCTCTTGTTCTTCGGGGCAATGAAGCGGATCGAAGCCGCTCCCGCCTCGGTGGCTGCGACGATCGAACCCGTGGTCGGCGCATTGCTGGCGCTGCTGCTCTTCAGCCAGCGCCTCACCGTCCTGGGCTGGCTGGGACTACTGATGGTGGTGGGAGGAGTCGCCGCCGGCTACATGCTGGAGGGATTGAAAAAGGATCCCGAACCAGCCTAGCGCGCCGCCGTAGTTTCGGACGCGACGAGCTGTCCGCTGTAGAAGTTGGGTTTGCCGGACGCTTGCAAGAGCCCATGCACCACAAACTCCAGACCCACGAAGAACACACCGCCCCACATGAGCGGCGGTAGCTCGCCGGTGTTACGACCGTACAAGAGCAACGCCCAACGCCCCAGCTCGTAACACCACAGGCCACCCGCAAACCACCCAAACACGCGGACGATCTTGCCACCGGGCGTCTCGATGCCGGGAATCTTCAGCAACAAGACCTCCACCAGGTGGCCGACGTACGTGAAGGAAAAGGCGAGCGTAAACCCGTCGAGAAAGTCCCAGCCGAAAGCGCCATGGCCTGGGAGCACGGCGGCCAGGAGCAGTGCCAGCGGTATCGCCAGCAGCGTGTTACGGGTGAGCGCTTTCATGCAGGTGCACCTCCAGCCAGTCGAGGACCGTACCCCACCAGATGCGGCGATTGCGCGGCCGCAGCACCCAGTGCCCTTCGTCCGGGAAGTACAGAAACTTCGCGTCGAGACCCATCCGCTTGGCTGCCGTGAAGGCCTGATAGCCTTCCGACAGGTCCACACGATAATCCAGCTGGCTGTGAACGACCAATAGCGGCGTCTTCCAGTCGCTCACATGGTTTAGCGGTGACCACTTCTCGTAGAGGGCCCGATTCTGATATAACGGCCCGCCGAACTCCCAATCGGTGAACCACAGCTCCTCGGTGCTGCCCGCCATGCTCACCGGATTGAAGACGCCGTCATGATCCACGAGCACCTTGAAACGGTTCGTGTGCCCGGCGAGCCAGAGAATCATGTAGCCGCCATAGGACGCGCCGGCCGCGCCCATGCGCGTCGAGTCCACGTACGGCAGCCGCGCGACGGCGTCCACCCCTTTCATCACGTCTTCGTACGGGTAGTCGCCCCAATGCTGGGAGATCGCGTCGGTGAACTTCTGGCCGTAGCCCGTCGAGCCGTGGAAGTTGACCTCAGCGACAACGAATCCTCGGGCGGCGAACATCTGGTTATTCCACCGCGGACCCCAGCTGTCGGTCCACGCCCCCTGGGGGCCGCCGTGAATGAGATAGACGAGCGGATACTTGCGCGTGGGGTCGAAGCCCGGCGGCTTCTGGGACCAGCCGAACACCGAGTCGCCGTTGGCGCCGACAAAGCCGAACTCCTCGAGCGGCGGAAGATCGAGGGTCGCGAGTGCGGAATCGTTGTGATGGGTCAGCGCCTTCCCCGAGACCCAGATTTCGGGGGGCTGGGTGTTGCTCTGGTGGAGATAGACCAGCGTGCGATTGTCGGGGCCTACTTGTATCCCGGTGTTGACGCCACCTGCGATGACACGGGTGCGTTTATATCCGGGGATGTCGATGCGATAAATGTTGTCGCGGCCGCGCTCTTCGACGACGGCGTAGATACATTTCGAATTCGGACACCAGCTATACGAGCCGACGGAGAGCGCCCAGCCGGCAGTCGCGTCGACGATCGGCCCCATACCGGTGCTGCGGTCGGCGACCATCAGCCGCACACGGTCGGCTTCGAAACCGGCGCGCTCCATCGAGAGGAACGACGTCCACCTGTTGTCGGGAGAAAACCGCGGTGTGTTGTCAGCACCGGGATTCGTGGTGGCCTGGTGCAGATTCGGGCCGTCGATCGCGTAGATATCGACGTTCGTATTGTCGGCGACGGTGGAGTCACCGTGCATCGCGACCAGAATGTCTTTACCGTCCGGCGAGACCGTCACGTCCCCGTCGCCGCTTGTGGCGATCGCCGGCACGTCGTGATCGACCGGTGTGAGGTCCGTCGCCTTTCCCGTTACGATGTCCACGCGAAACAGATGCTGGCGCTTCCCTGTCCGGAAATCATCCCAATGGCGCCACATCAACCCTGTCCAAATACGCGCGTCGGTCGGATACGCGCCGTTCCGCTGATCGATCTCCTGACTCGCGGGCCACTTGATGTCGCTCACGACGAGAAAACCGGAGCCATCCGGCAGCCACACGGGATCGGAAGCGCCGTCTGCTAACGTCGAGACCTTGCGCGCGTCGCCACCAGCGATCGGCAGGAGCCACACCTGCGCTCCGCCCTCACGCGTGGAGATGAACGCGAGCGTTTTGCCGTCTGGCGACCAGCGCGGCTGGCGGTCCGAGCCTGGCCCAGCGGTGAGCGCCCGTGCCTTGCCCGTCGCCACCTCGACGACCCAGACGCGCGAGACGTTGCGGTTGTCCTGGAGCGACGGCGTCGCGACGCTATATGCCACCCACTTGCCGTCCGGCGAGAGCTGCGGATCGCTCACGCTTTTCAGCGCAATGAAGTCTTCGAATGTGATGGCACGTTTCTGGGCAAGCAGGGGAAGGGGGACGAGGGACGCGGGAAGGGTAAGGCACGCAAACAAGATTATCGATCGCATCAATACTCCGGGTGGGTGAGGATGGCCCGCACCAGATCATCGAAGAGCTGCGATTCAGGCGTCACGTTCCCAGCCGCGTCGGTGTGCACGTTCCAGGCGGCCAGCTCGTTCAGCGCAGTGGCTTCCTCGTAGGTGAGGTGCAGGACGTGCCCGTTCGCGCTCTTTCTCGCCTTGTCGAGCACGTTCTTGAGGACGTCGGGGAGGTGCTTGGCGTTGCGCACCGCGTCGTACTGTTGCCTAGTCACCGTGAGGTCCATGCGGTAATCTTGAATGCCCCCGGAGTCACCCGCAACCCAGAGCTCGCATGCCGCGCACTGCATTCCTGTCCACGGGCTTTCACGTCCCCGCGCGACTCGTCACCAACGACGATCTTGCAAAGGTGATGGATACGTCCGACGAGTGGATTGTGCAGCGCAGCGGCATCAAGACGCGCTATTGGGTGGATAAGGGCGAGACCGGCGTGGGGCTGGCACGCGAAGCATCGAAGAAAGCACTCGACAAGGCCGGACTCGCGGCGAGCGACATCGACTGCATCATCTACTGCACCTGCACGCCCGATCATTTCGAGCCCGGCAATGGCGTCTTCCTGCAGCGCGAGCTCGGCCTCACCGACATCCCCGCGGTCGACGTGCGCAATCAATGCAGCGGTTTCATCTATGGCCTGTCGATCGCTGACGCCTGGATCCGAACCGGCCAGTACAGAAACATCCTGCTCGTCGGCGCCGAGGTGCATTCGCGCGGGCTCGACAAGACGACGCGCGGGCGGGATACGGCGGTGTTGTTCGGCGATGGCGCGGGGGCGGCGGTGCTCGGACCCGTGCCCGAGAACGGCCGCGGCGTGCTGTCGACGCACATCTTTGCCGACGGCCGCTACGCCGAGAAGCTGTGGGTCGATGGACCAGGCCTGGCGCACGATCCCTACGTCAGCGTGGAGATGCTCGAGCAGGGATTGCATCGTGCGGTGATGGAGGGGCGTGACGTTTTCAAGTTCGCGTCGATCAAGATGCCCGAATCGGTCGCCATCGCGCTCAAGACCAACCGCCTCACCCCCGCCGACGTCAAGCTGCTCGTTCCCCACCAAGCCAACCAGCGCATCCTCGAGATGGTCCAGAAAGCGGCCGGACTGCGCGACGATCAGGTCTACAGCAACATTCAGAAGTACGGCAACACCACGGCTGCGTCGATTCCGATCGCGCTGGATGAGGCGCTGGCGGAGGGCCGCCTCAAGCGGGGTGACCTGCTGGTGCTCACGGCGTTCGGATCGGGGTTCACCTGGGGGAGCGCGGCGATTCGCTGGTAGAATCGGCGTCCTTCAACTCCTTGAGCTCGCGCGCCGCGCCATTCGCGAGCGGCGAGCCGCGGTAGCGGTCGACAAAACGAGCCAGCTCCACCTTCAGTCGTCCAATTCGTCCCAATTTGCGATACAAATCGATCAGCCCGTTCGTGGCTCGCAGCTGTTCGCGTGCGTTCGCGGGCGGTCCCGCATCGCGGACCTCGAGATAGAGCCGCTCAGCTTCGTCGTATCCCTTGAGGCGCATCTCCAGCAGATGCGCGAGCTGGAGCCGCGCTTCGTGGTCTCCCGGCTCAATCCGCAGATGATCGCGAAACCAGCCCGCAGCCTCTGCAAACTTCCCCTGCGCAATCAACACATCCTGGTTTGGATAGGTGGGCGGTGGCGGAATGTCGCCATCGGCAAAGATCGTCTTGACCGTCAGGACCGCGGCGCCACCCACGGCGCGATGAATGACGATCACACCCAGGGCAGTGATTGGGAGATTGAGAATCAACAGCACAACGCAAACGAGTGGTGAGATCCGTCCCTTGCTCAGCATTCCAAGCCACAGCGACGACAGCATTATGAAACACGGGAACCCGAACCACGTCGCCACACGAAACAGGCGAATGACGTCGCTCGCATCGCTGTATTGCGGGCCCTTGGCCATCGCGCCCACAATTGCGCCTGAAACGCCGCCCGCGCAAGTTGCGTACAACGCTGTACCTACAGGAGAGACGTCATGTTCATTCTGGGACTCGCCTTGGCCGCCACGGCGCTCGTCGGCGGCTTTGTGATCACAAGAAACTTCGTGCGTCGTCGGCTGCGATTCGTGGACGTCGTGCAGAAGCCGGCGGCCCCGCTCATTGCCGGGACCATCGCCGCTGTCGCGCTACTTCCCGCGACGATCCTCCCGGCGATCGGAGTGGGAACGGCGCTGGCACTGGGTGTCGGCGTCGCTGGCGGGATAGCGAGCGGGCGCAACGCCCCGCCGCCCTCGTCCGACTAGCTCGCCCGCAGCGCTTCGGGACGTCCCGCGACCACGCGCAGCGCGCGCACGGCCTCGCGCGCGAACGTCCGGCCCGCGCCCTTCTCGATTTCTTCGAGCGCGCTCCAGCGCGTAAACGCCGGTCGGACCGGTGTCGCCATCTGGAGCGTCTCGAATGCATCGGCGACGGCCAGCACCTTCACGGCAATCGCCATCGGCAGCGCTTCGATATCCCAGTCATCACCCACGATTTCGTAGTAGTGCGAGTACTCGGCGATGATTTCGGCCGCGCCGCGCAGCGCGCGCGCCACTGTGACGGACTCATCGGTCACCGAGCGCGACAGCATTTTCAGCAGCCGCTGATCGGCGGTCCCCACCTCGTGCAGCAGGGCCGCGATCCGCAGGTTCTCGAGCTCATCGTCCATCAGGTTCAGCTCGGCGCCCATCGCCGCTGCCAGCTCGGCGACGCGGGTCGAATGGCCCTCCTGATTCGATTCGGCGGACTCGATATGGAAGGTGAGGACTTCCAGCGTCGCGAGGTAGGCGTTCTTGAGATCGGCAAGGCGTGCGGCCCGCTGCTCGGCCAGGCTGCCGACGACATAGCCGGTCAGAATCAGGAAGCCGCCCCACGGGACGAGCGTCAGTAGCGCGTCCTGGGTGAGCCCGGGCTCCATTCCCATCCCTTGAGTGGCCTGGATGTACAGGACGAGCGCCACCACGAAGAATCCGGACCCCACCGCGAACCGTCGGCCACTGCGGAAACCAGCCAGGATGATGGGCAGATAATAGAAGCTGAGGAACGCGAACTTCTGCTCGATCAGGGAATTGATGGCGAGCATGGACGCAACGAGCAGAAGGACCAGGATTCGCTCGAAATACCTCAAAACGAACCGCTGAATCACAAAGCCCTTTCTGCTAAGGAGATAAAGCGCGCGTGGACCAAAGTGAATGACGCCTGGGCAATCTGCAAGTGAGAGGCATCACACCTGAGCACAAACGCGCTCGAAAACACGGTCGGCACGGAATTCGCTTCGGAGCGGCACCGGGGGACGGCCTGCCGCGTCCTAGAGGCCTCCCCCTCCAAGGGACCCGGGCACCGCAACTATTAAGTTGGTGCGCCTCTGCTGAGCTCTCGTACATCACGTATCACGCCGGTCTGACGCATTTCCTGTTTGCGCACATCGTCGCCGAGGTCTGCGACGCGTCAGCGCTCGTCGTGATCGCGCTCGGATTCAGGGAGCGGGTCGGTCCCGCTCCGCTCGTACCCGGGGCAGCGCAGCACCGGTAGCGGCGGGTAGCGCACAAAGCGGGGATCGGGGGGGTCCATATCGGCGCGCAGGCACCGATAGAAGACCGACCCCCGCCGGTTTGTCGCGATTCGAACCCATCGGCAGGTCGCGCAAAGCCCTACGGCAGGGTCAGTCATTAGGTCGTAGGACAAGCTAGTTATATCTTGGAGCCCGTGAGCTCCCCCCCGCCCTCCCAGGGCGACGACTTCGGGCTGCCCCCCGGAGTCCGGGACGACTACCTGCACGGAGCGCGCGATCAGCTGGGGGCAATCGCAGAGCTGGCTGAACGGCTGATCGCCGCTGGCGACGACACGGCCGCAATCGAGGAGCTGCGCCGCGACGCCCATCGGCTGCGCGGCTCCGCCGGATCGTTCGGGTTCCCCCAGGCCTCCGTCGTCGCCGGCGAGCTCGAAGAGGCCGCCAAGCACTGGCTGGAAAAGCCCAGCAACGGCGTGGCGAATCGAGGTCAAGCCGCTCGGGGTTTCGTCCGGCGGCTCGCCGCGGCGCTTTTCACGAAGCAAGCGGCCGCCGCTCCTCTCGCCGCCCCATCGCCGCCGGCTGTTCACGTCGCCCGTTCGCCGCCCCCCGCGGTCGCGGCAGCCGAGCCCAGCGACGTACCGGAAGTCATCGTCGTCGAGGACGACCCGGCCCTCGCCGAGCTGCTCACATTCGGGCTCGAGGCGCGCGGCTACCGCTTTCTCGCCTTTCGCAACGGGCGCGAAGCGCTGGACCTGCTCAAGAAGATGGACACGAGGGGCAGCCGGCAGCCGCCGTTGCTGCTCCTGGACGTCGATCTTCCCGCGCTCGACGGCTACTCGATCTTCGAAGAGCTGCAGCAGGAGTGCCCAGGAAAGTTTCGCGTCGTCTTCACGACGGTGCACGGCAGCGAAACGGAGCAGCTGCGCGGGCTCGAAGCCGGCGCGATGGACTACATGGTGAAGCCGATGAGTCTGCGCGTGGCGCTCGAGAAGATTCGGCGTTGGGTGGGCCGGTGACGGCCCGGCATTTCCTCACGATCGTCGCGATCGTGCAGGGCATCCTGCTCGGCGGACTGATCGTCCTGATCATTCTGAACCGCTGGTTCAGATTGCGGCGCAGCACCCGGCTCAACCCACGCCGCGAGGCGATCGACGCGTCCATGCGGCGCTGGGCTGCGGGCACGACGCCGCTCGCGGGCGTCCTGGTGGGACTGTCGCGGCTGCCCGTGCCGCTCGCAATCGACGCGCTCGTCAAATGGTCGGCGCGGGTCCCGGGGGAGCGCTGGCGCCAGCTCGCGCAGGCGCTCGAGCACCACTGGTGGGCCAGGCTGGTCCGCACGAACAGCACCTCGGCGCGCTGGTGGAAGCGTCTGGAAACCGCGCGATTCTTGAGCGTCGTGGCGACGCCGAAGGACGTGAATCGTCTCACGCGACTCATCAACGATCCACACCCGGCGGTGCACGTGGCTGCCGTGGCCTCACTCGAGCGGATGGAAAACACGGCACTCACACTGGCCGCGCTCGACCGGCTGCCGCGACTCGCCCCGACCGTCCAGGCGTACTATGCCGCGATGTTGCTACGGTCGCGACCCGTCGTCGTCGAACATCTACAGAAACGGCTGCGCCGCGCGGACGATCCCACCCTCCCCCGCCTCGCCGAGTTTGCGGCGCGCCTCGGGGAGCCGGCGCTGCGCGAGCGTCTGACCGCCCTCGCCGATCACGCCGATCCCGAAGTTCGCATTCAGTCGGCGCGCGCGCTGGGCAGCTTCCCCCATCGCGAATCGGTCGCTGCCCTGAAACGACTCGCGACCGACGACGCCTGGGCGGTGCGCGCGCAAGCCGTCCGTTCGCTCGGGATGATCACCGACGTGAGCACATTGCCGCTCGTGAAAGCGGCGCTGCGGGACACCGAGTGGTGGGTGCGGCTGCGCGCGGCACTCGCGTTGATGCGCTTCGCGGGAGCCGGCCGCAACGCGCTCCTCGAGGCCGAAGTCGGCCCGGATCCCTTCGCGCGCGCGATGGCGCAGCTGGTCCTCGGACTGCCGGCGCAGGCGCTGGCGGAGTTCGCCGCATGAGCGTGCTCACCAGCATCGTGGGAGTGACCGACCTGACGATCCTGGTCTATTTCCTCGTCCTGAACTCCTTCTACGCCGTGCTGCTCATGCTCTCGATCCCGGAAATCTGGGAGCAGACGCGGCTGGCCGAGGATGAGGACTTCCAGCGGCTGATGCAGAGCGACGCGCTGCCGCCGATCACGGTTCTCGTGCCGGCGTACAACGAGAGCGCGACGATCGAAGCGAGCGTCACCGCGATTCTGACACTCGAGTATCGCAACTACGAAGTCGTCGTCGTGAACGACGGCTCCAAAGACGACACGCTGGAGCAGCTGCGGCACGCGTTCGATCTCTATGAGATCCCGCGAGTCTATCCCGAGACGATCGCCACGAAGCCGCTGCGGGCGCTCTATCGGTCGCGCTCGCGCTCGCGCCTGCTGGTGCTCGACAAGGAAAACGGCGGCAAAGCCGATTCGCTGAATGCCGCCATCAATGCGTCGCGCTTCCCTCTGGTGATCGCCGTCGACGCCGATACCCTGATCGAGCCCGACGCGCTGTTACGCCTCACGCGACCCTTCCTGCTGGGCCGCGAGATCGCCGCGGTCGGCGGGACCGTACGCGTCGCCAACAATTGCACGGTGAAGGACGGACGGGTAACGGACGCTCGGGTCTCGCCCAAGCCGATTCCCGGCATCCAGGTGGTCGAGTACCTGCGCGCCTTCCTGTTCGGACGGCTCGGCTGGAACCGGCTCGGCGGCAATCTGATCATCTCCGGCGCGTTCGGGCTGTTTCGCAAGGAATACGTCGTCGCGGTCGGCGGCTATCACACCAACAGCATCGTCGAGGACCTCGATCTCGTCGTGCGGATGCACCGGCATCTGCGACGCCGCAAGATCAGGTACGAGATGCCGTTCATCCCCGACCCGGTCGCGTGGACGGAAGTGCCGGAGTCGTTGAAGATCCTGTCGCGGCAGCGCGAGCGCTGGCACCGCGGGCTCATCGCCGCGATGTGGCAATACAAGAGCATGTTGTTCAATCCACGCTACGGCAGAATCGGTCTGCTGGCGATGCCGTTTTACACCTTCGGCGAAATGCTCGCGCCGGTAGTGGAGCTCCTCGGCTACCTGATCACCGGGCTGGGGCTGGCGTTCGGACTCGTGAACGTGTCGTTCGCGCTGCTGTTCATCCTGGTCGCGTGGGGGTACGGCATGCTGCTCTCGATCTGGGCGGTGGTGCTCGAGGAGGTCAGCTTCCGCCGCTATCGCCGCTTCATCGACCTGGTCCGACTGCTGCTGTTCGCCTCGCTCGAGAACTTCGGCTATCGGCAGTGCACCGTATGGTGGCGACTCAAGGCGTTCGTGAACGTCTGGAAGGGCGTCCATGTGTGGGGCGACATGGCGCGCAAGGGGTTCGGCAAGGCGAGCGTCGCCGCGCTGATCGCGCTGTGTTGCGCGACGCCATGTCTGGGCCAGCGTGTGCGCGTCAATGCCTGGAGCTCTTACGAGGCCGTCGAGAACAGTCAGGACTGGTCGACGCTCGGTGCGCAACTCACGCTGGCGTCCGCGCGCGGGCATGCCGGCTGGGTGGCGGCCGAAGTGCTGGGCCGGTTTGGAGCAACAGATGTGACGGAGCGCATCGGGGCCGTCGTACATCCCACACAGCGGCTGTGGCTCACGGCGGAGGCGGGCACGTCGCGGCGTCCCGTGTTCTCACCCCTGAACACGTGGGAGACCGACGTCAGCGGCTTGGTCGCGGCGCGCACGTCCGTCGGACTCGGGGTTAGGCGGTGGAACTACGCCGTGGGTCCGGTGGACGTGTTGATGCCGCACTTCACGGCCGAGACGCGCCGCATGTCGTGGAGCGTGCGCGTGTTCATCTCGCGCAATCCGTCGAAGCGGACCGACACGGCCGCCTCGCTCCGCGCCACGCGTGCCGTCTCCCGGCGCACCACGATCTCATTGCTCGGCGCGGGGGGCCGCGAGAGTTATCTCGTTGCCGGCGTCGTTCAATCCCTGAAGACGCTGTCGGGCGTGGCCGGCATCCGCTACAACGCGGCCGGCGGGACGACGCTGCGGCTGGACGTGAGCGTCATTCGCTCACGTCCAATTCTGTCACGGAGCGGGCTGTCGATCGGTGTAGAACGCGTGCTGTAGTACGACGGGCGCGTGATGGTGGTCACAAGGTGACTGAGGCTCTTGCATTCCCACCCTTCTCTCAAGGCCTTAGAGCATGCGTAGACTCGCGATAGCCCTGACCGGCCTGGTTGCCTTGGTCCACTTGTCCTGCTCTGATGCTTCGGGACCTGGGGATCAAGCGAACAGCCGTATTTCCATCACCAACAATGCGAGCACATTGGCGTCGCGCGTCACCTATCTGGACACCTCGATCCCGATCGACAGCGCGCACGTCGGGTATCCCACCGCCCCGGTGCCATTCGCGTCGGCCACGGTGAGCCGGAGCAGCGCGGCGAGCCAAGCGTTCAATCTGCAGCTCAAGGCGGAAGTCGCGCCGCCATCAATTGGCGGGCAGGTGCTGCAAGCGACATCCGTGTCCATCGTCGGAAATCTCGCGGTCGTCAGCTACAACATGGTCGGCAATCCGTATCTGGGCGGGGTCGATGTCATCGACATCAGCAACAAGAACCACCCGGTTCTCACGTCCGAGGCGCTGTTTCAGAACACCGACGTCAGTGCCGTGACGACATCAGGAGTCAACGTCTATCTCGCCGAGGCCACGGGCGATACGGGATTCGCGGCTCCGGCCGTATTCGAGGTCGTGAAGCTCGTCGGTAACCAGCTCGTGCTCACCGGCAATACCCGCACGGGTTTGAGCAGCTTCGCGGCGACCAGCGTCGCGTACGGCACGAGCGTCTACGCGACCTCCGGCGACGCGGGCAGCCTCTTTGTGATCGATCCGACGCTCTTCACCGTCACGAGCTCGATCGCCCTGCACGATGCACGCTGGGTCGCCGCCGGCGGCGGCCAGGTTGCCGTCGTGCAGGGGACTCCAGGCACGCTGGACGTTTACAGCGAGAGCAACATGAGCGTGGTCGGCTCGTGGCCGTTCAAGGGCGCCGATATCGCGCAATCCAAGTCGCAGCTCGAGCTGGTGGGCGGCAAGGCGTTCATCGCGGCGGGGGACAGTGGCGTGCAAGTGCTGAGTGCCTCGACGGGCGCGGTCGTCGGCTCCGTGCCGCGGCCCAATCCCGACTCGTTGGGTCTGAGCCCTTCAGTCGTGGTCACGAACGCGGTCGCGATCGATCAAGACCTCATGTTCATCTCGAACGGCGAGGCAGGCGTCTATCTGGCGCAAGGGAGCCAGGCGTTTTCGACAACTGGTTCCGAGACGCAACAGACCATCACGATGCGCGGCAAGCTCCGCTTCGGAAATCTCCAGTCTGTCAACCACGTGGCCCTGCAGTCCGGCCTACTGATCATCGCGGCTGGCCTGGGCGGGCTGAAGATCGTTCAGGTCAACTAGCTCACCTTACCGCGGTGACGCACTTCACGTTGCCGCGGTCCCACTGCCATACGTCTTAACGCACCGGTCCTGCACGCGTCTCAACCAGCACTCACAACCCTTTCGAGGACGAGGCTATGAAGAACCGCACACTGATGGCTGCGTTGCTGGCTCTGGCGCTCGGCATCCCGGCCGCCGTGAATGCCCAGCAACCCAGCGATACCACGGCAGACAGGCATGAGGTGCGTCGCGACCGACGCGAGCTGCGCCACGACCGGCGTGATACTCGCCAGGACCGACGTGACATTCGGCAGGACCAGCGTCAGCGCCGGCAGGAGATCAGAGAAGGTGACACGACCGCGGCGCGGCAGGAAACGCGCGACATCCGGCAGGACAAGCGCGATCTCCGCAGCGACCGGCGCGATCGTCGGTCGGACCGGCGTGATGTGCGGCACGACCGCCGTGATCTCCGCAGAGATCGTCACGACAGCACGACCGCCAAACCGACGAATCCGTAACCACCGATTCCGACGTAGGGGCGCAGCATGCTGCGCCCCTACTGTTTTCTAAATCCCCCGCCTACACGCGAAGCTGTGGATGCTCGAGCAACCGACGAGGCAGCATCGGATGCGTCCGCCACACTTGCCACCCCATCGCAAGCACCGCCAGGACATTCGCAACGGCCACCGACCACCACCCGACCGTCCCCAAGACCCACTGCGCCGCTACCCCGATTGTCGCCAGGACGAGTCCCTCGAGCAGGATCGCGGTGAGTAGCACGAGCAGGGCCATGGCGGGGACCCGCTCCACCTCCTCCGCCAGCGCGACAAATACAATTCCGGCGATGACGAACGCAGTGACGTGGACGACGGTGTAGGCGGCGACCAAGCCGAAGGTCGCGACGATCTCTCCGGGTCCGGCCGCACCGAGCAACAGTGCAGAACCGAGCGCCGCCGGCGTGCGCAAAGGAGCGCCGCTGGCGAGATCCAGCAGGAAGAACCAAACCGCCACGACGGCGGCTCCAATGAGCCCGGTGACGACGCCACGCACCAGCGCGGGGTGATTCCGCAGTGCAGCAAGGCCGACGGGGCGCGGATCGTGTTCGGCGTAATGTAAGTAGGACATCAGCACCAGGCCGGCGGCGATGTTCGCCCCAACGACGTGCGGCCACGCGACAACGCCGAGGTGTGGGGCATGCAAGAGGAGCAGCCCCACATAAAATGTCACTTCCTGAAGCAGCAATCCAAACACCAAGCCGAGGAGTAGACGTGGGGGCGCTGTAAACGCCGCGCTGATCCACGCCATCATTACTCCCAAGATCGCGAAGACCCCGAAGTGCAGCACCGTGTAGGCGGTGATGAGGCGGAAAGTCGCCTGGGAGAACTCGCGATTCAGCAGAACGCCGGCGAGCAGCGTGGGTGTTCGGAATGGATGACCAGCCACGGTATCCGCGACGAGGAACCACAGCACGACAACGAGTCCAGCGAGGAGTCCACCGATCACACCGTGGACGATTACTGCTTGTGCGGGTCGCCTCATGTCCGACCTCGCGAAAAGGGGCTTCTGACAACATGGCGACGCTGGGAGCGCCTGTCTACCGGCGGGGCGGACTCCGCATTGCGACCGCGACGCGCTCTGCCTCTCGCATCACGCGCAGCGTATTCACTCCGGCCAGCTTCTTCACGTCCGTTTCCGCCCAGCCGCGCCGCAGCAGCTCAGCGATCAAATCGGGCAACTTCGAGACGTCCTCCAGGCCCACGGGAACTTCGGTGATCCCGTCGAAGTCGGAGCCGAGTCCGACGCAATCGATCCCGGCGACCTGGCGGATATGCTCGATGTGATCGGCGACCTGCTGCAACGTCGCGTGCGGGGCACGCGCATTCCACGCTTTCAGCGAATCGGCCCGTGTCGCTGAATCAGCGCCCGCGGCGCGCAGCGCCTCCAACCGCGCGTTTACGCTGTCGCCGTAGACGCGAACTGCCTCGGAAACAAAGCCGGGATTGAAATTCACCATCACCACCCCGCGGTTCTTGGCAACGAGCTTCAAAATCGAATCGGGAACGTCGCGTGCGTGATTGGTGAGGGCACGTGCCGAGGAGTGCGAGAAAATGATCGGCGCCCGCGACGTGTGCAGGGCGTCTGACATCGTCTGGTCGTTCACATGCGACAGGTCGACCAGCATCCCCAGGCGATTCATCTCGAGCACGACTTGCTTGCCGAAGGCCGACAGGCCACGGTGCGCGGTATCGGTGGAGGCGACGGCCCAATCGAGGCTCCGCCAGTGCGTCAGCGTCATGTAGCGCGTGCCGAGCGCGGAAAACATCCGCAGCGCACCCAGGGAGTTCTCGATGGCGTGGCCGCCCTCGATCCCGATCAAGCAGGAGATCTTGCCCGCCGCGAAGTTGCGCTGCACGTCGGCGGCCGTGTACGCCATCGCCATGCTGCGCGAATTCCTGGCGCACAGCCGATGGATGAGGTCGATCTGCTCGAGCGCATAGACGGCGGGATGCGGGCCGGAATCCATCGTCGTCGACGGGACGTACGCCGCCCAGAATTGACCGCCCGCATGCCCGCTGCGAAGACGCGGGATGTCCGTCATCAGTTTGGGCTGGCTTACGGCGAAGTTGACGGAATCGAGACCGCCCCGCTCGCGAATGGCATCGGGGATGTCGTTGTGACCGTCGATGAGGGGCAGCGTGCGGAGGATGCGAATGGCCTCGGCTCGATAGTCTTGGGCGGTTAAGCGGTTGGGCGGTTGAGCGGTTAGTAAGATGGTCACGCCAAGAGTTCGAACCGCCAAACCGCCCAACCGCCTAACCGAGTTCATCAGTCTCACCGCGTTCGAGGAGCCCAAAAGCTAGATTACGTCCTGTCCATGAGCAACGAATCCAAGGTCAAGATCGCGCTCAGCGTCAACGGGGAGCCCGCGGAAGTGGCGTTCGCGCCGCACAAGACGCTCCTCGAAGTGCTGCGCGAGGACCTGGGCCTCACTGGGACGAAGCACGGCTGCGAATTAGGTGAGTGCGGCACATGTACCGTGCTGCTGGATGGAACAGCCGTTCTCTCGTGCCTGGTCCTCGGCGTCGCGTGTGAGGGACGCGCGGTGCGCACCGTCGAGGGGATGGCACAAAACGGACAGCTGCATCCGCTGCAGGAGACCTTCGCGGATCTCGGCGCCGCACAGTGCGGCTACTGTACCCCCGCGTTTCTGCTGGTGGCCGAGGCCTTGTTGGCCGCCAACCCTCACCCCACGCGTGACGAGATCAAGCACGCGCTGGCCGGCAACCTCTGCCGCTGCACCGGCTACATCAAGATCTATGAAGCCGTCGAGCTGGCCGCGGCGCGGATGCGGGGGGAAGTCGCACAGCCCACCCGGGAATCGTTGTATGGCCGATAAGCGTCGGATCATCGGCACAGCGCTGCGCAAGGTCGACGCCGTCGCAAAGGTGACCGGCGGGACGCGGTTCGCGGACGATCTGTCGTTTCCGCGCATGTTGTATTGCAAGCTGCTGCGCAGCACGCAGCCGCACGCCAAAATCGTCTCGGTCGACACGACGGCGGCACGGCAACTCGATGGCGTGCACGCTGTCCTGACCGGACAAGATCTCCCGATTCCGTTTGGTATCCTGCCCGTCTCTCAGGACGAGCATGCGCTCTGCCTCGACAAGGTCCGGTTTATCGGCGATCCGGTAGCGGCCGTCGCGGCGACCAGCGAGGAGACCGCGACCGCCGCACTCGATCGCATCAAAGTCGCCTACGAACCGCTGCAGGCGTTCGACTCCGCCGAAGCGGCGGTCGCGCACCCCGAGCCGCGCATCCACGACTACGGCGACAGCGGCAACCTGCACAAGCTGATCAACCTCGAGTTTGGGGATGCCGACGCGGGGATCGCCGAAGCTGATCTCGTCCGGGAAGATCTGTTCTTCTTCGAAGGCAATACGCACCTGCCGATGGAGCAGCACGCCGCGGTCGCGATGTGGTCCCCCGACGGGAAGCTGACGTTGTGGACGTCGACGCAGACGCCCCATTACGTCCATCGCGCGCTCGCCAAGGTGCTGGAGCTGCCGGCGGCGCGCGTGCGAGTCATCGCGACGCCCAACGGCGGCGGGTTCGGCGGCAAGAGCGATCCGTTCAGTCACGAGCTTGTTGTCGCGAAGCTGGCGATGGTGACAGGGCGTCCGGTAAAAATTACACTGACACGCGAAGAGGTTTTCTACTGTCACCGTGGCCGTCATCCGACGCTGATGTGGGTGCGAACCGGAGTAAAGCAGAACGGCGCCATCACGGGCATGCATTTCCGTTCGCTGCTCGACGGCGGCGCGTACGGCTCGTACGGCGTGGCGAGCACGTACTACACCGGCGCATTGCAGACCGTCACCTACAACGTGCCGCGCTATCACTTCCAGGGCGCCCGCGCGTTCACGAACAAGGCGCCGTGCGGTCCCAAGCGCGGTCACGGCACGCCGCAGCCACGTTTCGCACTCGAAGTTCACCTCGACAAGATCGCCGAACAGCTCGAGATCGATCCCGCGGAGCTGCGCCTTCGGACACTCGTGCCGGCCCACTCGCTTACCGCGAACTACCTGCGCGTCGGCTCGATGGGCCTTGGGGAGTGCATCGCGAAGGTCGTGGAGGGATCGGGCTGGAAGCGAAAATTCCGTAAGCTGCCGCACGGACGGGGCGTGGGGCTCGCGTGCTCGAGCTACATCTCGGGCGCCGGGCTGCCGATTTACTGGAACAACATGCCGCACTCGGGCGTGCAGCTCAGATGCGACCGCGGCGGCGGCGTCACGGTCTTCTGCGGCTCCACGGAGATCGGCCAGGGTTCGGACTCGATCCTGGCCTACATCGTCGCCGAAATCCTGGGCATCGATCCGTTCGACATCGCGGTCGTCACCGCCGACACGGATCTCACGCCGGTCGACCTCGGCAGCTATTCGAGCCGCGTCACACTCATGAGCGGCAACGCCGCGCTGCAAGCCGCCGAGCGCGCCCGGCAGATACTGGCCGTCCACGCGGCGAAGAGGCTCGAGGTGCCGGCCGCGCGGCTGTCCTTTGCGGCCGGCCGGGTGTTCGACCGCAAGGACCATAAGCGCGGCATGTCATTCGCCGAAGCGGTCCAGTTGGCGGAGGCGGCGGAAGGGACGGTTGGGACGGTGGGGTCCTATACCCCGCCCCAGGGCGCCGGCAAATACCGCGGTGCTGGAGTCGGGCCATCGCCGGCGTACTCGTATAGCGCGTGCGTCGCCGAGGTCGAGGTCGATCCTGAGACGGGAATCGTGCGCGTGCCGACGATCTGGATCGCGCACGATGTCGGCCAATCCATCAATACCGCTGCCGTCATCGGCCAGGTCGAAGGCTCGATCTACATGGGACTCGGCGAGGCGTTGATGGAGGAGATGGCGTACCGCGGTAACCGCAAAGTCGTCCACAAGATCCCGTCGCTGCTCGAGTACAAGAGCCCCACGACGCTCGAGATGTGTGACGTCGTCACGTATCTGATCGAAGATCCTGATCCCAACGGCCCGTTTGGCGCGAAGGAAGTCGGCCAGGGACCGCTGCTGCCGGTGATGCCCGCGGTCGCGAATGCGGTCTACGACGCCGTCGGGGTACGGATCGACGAAGTACCGATTACGCCCGAGAAGGTGCTCAAGGCAATCCGGCGAAAAGAAAAGGGAGAAGTCGGAAGATTCGGCCCGGATGCGTTCCCGGAGATCCCCTGGCCTGAGCCGACACAGATCCCCACGCCGTGGGAAGGTGGCGATGGAAAAGCAGTCACCGGGGCGCCGATCCCCCTTGAGCGGCCGCACTGATGCTGCGACTGCCGACGTTCCGCTACCTCCAGCCGCGTTCACTGCGAGAAGCGCTGGCGATGAAGGCAGACGCCGGACCCGATGGGATGTTCGTGGCGGGCGGCACGGATCTCTATCCAAACATGAAGCGGCGGCATCAGGAGCCGCGCGTCGTGATCTCGTTGATGGGAATAGAAGAATTGAGAAGGTTGGACGGTTGGAATGTTGGAACGTGTGTCACGTTGAGCGCACTTTCCAGCCTTCCAACCTTCCAACGTTCTCAATCTGCAGTCGCCGGCGCCGCCCAGCTCGTCTCCACCCCGCTGCTGCGCAACATGGGGACGCTCGGCGGCAACCTCTGTCTCGACACACGCTGCAACTACTACAACCAGAGCTACGAATGGCGGAAGTCGATCGACTTCTGCATGAAAAAAGACGGTGCCATCTGCTGGGTGGCGCCCTCGTCGCCGCGCTGCTGGGCGGTCAGCTCGTCCGACGTCGCGCCGGTCATGGTGGCGATCGGTGCGGAGTATCGGCTCGTCGGGCCGCAGGGTGAGCGCCTCGTGCCGGCGGGACGGTTCTACCACAACGACGGGATCAATTATCTGACCAAGCAGCCCGATGAGATTCTCGTGGACGTTCGTCTCCCGGCGCCGAACGGCTGGGACGCGGTCTATCACAAGCTGCGGCGGCGCGGGTCGTTCGATTTCCCCGTGCTTGGCGTGGCAGCATGGATTCAGTGGAATGGCAAGAAAGTGGGCGAGGCACGGATCGTGTTGGGGGGTGTGGCGAGCTATCCGCAAGAGGTTGCGGCGGCCGGCGCGGCGCTCGAGGGCGCACCGCTTTCAGACGAAGCCATCGCCGCCGCGGCGGATGCGGCGTATCAGCCCTCGAAGCCGATGGACAATACCGATTTTGATCTGTCGTGGCGTAAGCAGATGACCCGCGTGTACGTGAAACGGGCCCTCGAAGAACTGAGGGCCCGTCACTAGAGCGAAGACTTACGCGCTGCTTGCTGTTTCCTTCGCCAGCGCTTCAATTTCTGTCGTAGCCTTCGCGAGGATCTCCGCCACACCCTTGCGGGCGGCGTCGGATTCGGCTTTCCAGCCGGTGCGATAGACAGCCTTCACAAGCTGGCCGAGAGCGCGGTTCACTTCCGCCATCGAGCCACCGACCGTGCGCTCGACGGTCTCCGTCACGCGATCGAAGATCTCTTCGACGATGTCCTTGTGCTCGTCCAAAAACGCCCGTCCTGTGTCAGTGATTTCGTAGACCTTCTTGCCTTCCAGGTCACGCGCGACGACGAGCCCCTCGTCCTCGAGCCACTGCAGGGTGGGATAGATGGTACCCGGGGACGGCGAGTAGCAGCCGTGCATCCGCTCTTCCAACTCCTTCATGACTTCGTATCCATGCCGTGGCTTGTCGCGCAGCAGCTTCAGAATGACGTACTTCATGTCGCCGGCGCCGAACCACTGACGCCGCCAACTCCGGGGTCCGCGTCCACGAAAGCCCCATGCCCGGGGTCCGAATGCAAAACCAAACCCCTCCCAGCCGAACTTCCCGCCCATCTTTGCCTCTTGTGAGATGTTACGTCACGATATTCTTGCACGATATATCTTGTCAAGACGCCGTTGACATGCTGTGCGCCAAGTCACTATCGGGCTTAAGCTTGCAAGTTCGACGCCCACCCGTACATTGAGGCCACGCTGGACCAGATATTTCCCTTGGTTGCCCCACCCGCGCCCGGGAGAGGAGCAGCAATGGCAGTGGAGATCACGCCGCACCCAGGCTGGGTGGCGGATTTGGATGCGACGCTGGAGCCCAGTCGGCAGGCCATTCTCGATACGCCGGTCATCGTAGATGCGTCCGAGAATCAGCTCGTCGACGGGCAAATCCAGAACTTTCTGGTAGCGTTCTATCCCATCATTCGTGACTTCCCACAATGGCTCCAGATGTTGCTCGATCGCTCACCTGCGATGGGGCGTGAGTTCTTCACCGACAACATCCGCGTCGAGCGCCGGCATGACGCGATGTGGCGCGCCATGGGGGATGGCTTCAACGTACACAAGAAGCGGTTCCAGGAGCCGGAGCCGATGCTCCCCGAAACCAAGAAATTCCACGCGTACCTGACCGACATGTGCCGCAACGCCGAGTTCGGCACGGCCGTCGCCGCGACCAACTATGCCGTCGAAGGCGTCGCGCAGAAGATTTCCGAGAAGGCACTCCGCGGACTCGCGAAAAACGCGAAGATCGGCCCGCGCGGGCGCTGGTGGCTCGAAGAGCATGCCAAGTACGACGACGAGCATCCCATCCATGCGCTGGAGATCATTAAGGACTGCGTCAAGCGCGGCGGCGACAGTCCCGACGAGGTCACCGAGGCCGCACTCGAAAGTCTCAAGCTGATGCGCTTCTCCATGGAGGCGTCTTATTACGCGTGACTAAGACGCGTCGCCCCTCGCCCACCCGAGAGACTCGGGTATCAACCGCGGTAACCAAGGGACCGCGGCTGGACTTGCTGCAGGCGGCGGCCGACATCGTCGCGGCGCTGCCGGACGCCGTCGTGATCACGGGGGCGGATCGCCGCGTCCTGGCGGCGAACGAGGCAGGCGCGCAGTTGCTCGGCTGGCAGATGGACAACGTGGTCGGCCAGTTGATCGCGGATCACCTGACCGCGGCCGAGCGGGCCCACGTCGCGGCGCGAGAGGATAAGGTCCTCGCTGGCGAGCCGCAGCGCTACGAAACCCGCATCGTCAATCACCAGACAGCCGAAGAGCGCGACGTTTCCGTGTCGAGCGGGCCGTTCCGCGTGAACGGTGAGCTCATCGGAACGGTCGCCACGCTCCGCGATATCACGGACCCCAAGCGCGCCCAGGATACCCTGGCTCGTTCCGAGGCCCGCTACCGTCACCTCGTGGAGTCGGCTTCCGACGCCATCGTCACCCTGGACGCGAACGGCCGCTTTACCACGGTCAACCACGCTGCGGAAAACATCTCCGGCTATAAGCGCGAGGAGCTGGTGGGCCAGTGGTTCGCCCCGATGCTCCCGGACGACGACCTCCCGAAGGCGCTGGCCCACTTCCAGCAGGCGCTCTCCGGTGAAACGGGGCTGTTCGAGTCGCAGTTCTATCGCAAGGACGGCGAAATTCGCACCATCTCGATCACCTACTCGACGCCGCAGAAAGACGAAGAAGTGTTGTGCCTCATTCGCGACGTCACCGACCAAAAAATGCTGCAGGAGCAGCTCATTCAGTCGGAGAAGATGTCGGCGATCGGACAGCTCGTCTCTGGTGTCGCCCACGAGCTCAACAACCCGCTGGCCGGCATCTCGGCCTTCGCGCAACTGCTGCTGGCCGAGAAGCGCTTTCCTCCCGATCAACGCACGGCGGCGGAAACGATCTACAGCGAAGCACGCCGCGCCAGCCGCATCGTACAGAATCTGCTGACCTTCGCGCGCCAGCATAAAGCCGAGAAGGTCCCCACGGCGATCAACCAGGTCCTCGACGACACGCTCGAGCTGCGCGGTTACGAGCTCCGGGTGCGCGGCATCGACGTCCGCCGCGAATACGACGAATCGATCCCGGAGACGATGGCCGATGCCCACCAACTGCAGCAGGTCTTCCTGAACCTCATCACCAATGCCGAGCAGGCGATGGAGCAGCGGGATGGGCATCACCACCGGCTGACCGTGCGCACGCGCCGCAATGCGGACGCGATCCGGATAGAAGTCGAGGACACCGGCGACGGTATTCCGGCGAACCTGATCGAGCGGATCTTCAACCCCTTCTTCACCACCAAGCCCACCGGTTCGGGAACGGGTCTGGGGCTCTCGATCTCGCTGGGAATCGTACGCGAACACGAGGGACGGATCTGGGCGGAAAACCCGCAAACAGGTGCCCGGTTCGTGGTAGAGCTCCCGATCACCACGCCGCGCTCCTCGGGTGAGCAGACCGCCGTCCCCCAGGTGCAATCCATGGGCAGCGACCGGCTGCGGGTGCTCGTGGTGGACGACGAGGCATCGGTCCGCGTGTCGCTGCAGCGGTATCTCGCCGGCAAGGGCCACGAGGTCGAGACGACCGCCAGCGGCGAAGACGCCCTCGTTCGTCTCAAGGCATCGAAATACGATGCCGTGATCGTCGATATGCGCATGCCGGACCTCTCCGGCGAGCAGCTGTTCGAGCGGCTGCGCAGCAACGACCCCGCCCACGCCGAACGCGTGATCTTCACGACGGGCGACCTCGTGAACGAGCAGATGCGCCGGTTCCTCGACGGCACAGGCCGGCCTTGCGTCCCCAAGCCATTCGAGTTCGCTTCTTTCGATCAGGCATTGCCCGCGGCACGACGCCGCGCGTAGCGCGTAGGGGCGCAGCATGCTGCGCCCCTACACCCCACGACACACAACGGTACAACCATGCGCCCCAGCCTTACCCTGCTGGCCGTCGTGTCGCTCGTGTCCCCGCTTGCCGCCCAGGTACCGTTCGACTTCTACGCGCGTGGCCCGTATCGCCCCGCTGTGCCACGCCCCGAAGCGATCACCGGCTACCCGGCCGGCGAGCAGCACACGATGTACGCAGTGATGCAGCACTATCTCGACACCCTGGTCGCCACCGCGAGCGACCGCGTGCGGATCGAGACGTGGGGCCGTACGACCGAGTACCGGCCGATTCGAGCGCTGATCATCTCCGATCCCGCGAACCTGGCCAAGCTCGATCAGATCCGCGCCGGCATGGCGGAACTCGCCGACCCACGGAAGACGTCGGCCGCGCGCGCCGCGGCGATCGCCGCGCAGAGTCCGGCCGTGGCGGTATTCCACTACTCGGTCCACGGCGACGAACCGGCGGGGTTCGAGGCGGCGCTGCAGGTGGCCTATCAGCTGGCGGCGTCGGACGAACCGCAGACGCTCGAGATCCTCAAGTCGGTGGTGGTGGTGCTCAATCCGTCGGCCAACCCCGACGGGCACGAGCGGTTCGCCGCCTGGTATAACTCGATCGCCGTCGGCGCCGACCATCCGTTCGCGTTCGAGCAGGCCGAGCCGTGGAGCATCACGGGTCGCTACAGCCATTTCCGCTTCGACATGAATCGCGACCTCCTGGCGCAAAGTCAGCCGGAGGTGCGCGCGATGATGGACGGCGTGATGCGCTGGCGACCGCAGGTGTTCGTGGATCATCACTCGACCACGGCGACGTTCTTCTTCCCGCCGGTCGCCCAGGCCGTGAACATGAATCTTCCGCCCCAGACCACGAAATGGTTCGACACCTATGGGCGCGGCAATGCCGCGGCCTTCGATCGCTATGGCTGGCAGTATCAGGTGCGCGGGGTGTTCGACTTCTTCTACGTCGGGTACTGGGACGAGTGGTCCACCTTCCAGGGCGCGACCGGCATGACGTATGAGACCGATGGCGGCCGCGAATTCAACAATCGCCGCGACGACGGCACGATCACGACATTGCGGGATGGGATCGCGCACCATTTCGTCGCGTCGCTGGCCACCCTCGAAACGACGGCCAAGAACCGGCAAAGCCGGCTTGTGGATTACTACGGTTTCCGTCGTTCCGCGATGGCGGAAGCCGCCACCGACCGCATCAAGCGCGTGGTCATCGTTCCCGGCAACGACCCACAGTCAGCGGCGCACGTCGTGGGGCTGCTGCTGCGCAACGGGATCGAGGTCACACGCCTGAGGGAGCCCTTAGCCTCGCGTGCGGCGCACAGCTACCTGAGTCTCCGCGGCGCCGCGTCCGCTCGAACATTCCCTGCCGGCAGCTACGTCGTCGATTTGAATCAGCCCCAGGGGCGGATCGCGAAGGCCATGCTGGAGCCCGACGCGGAAATGTCGCGATCGTTTGTCGCGCGGGAGCAGGCCAAGTTCCATCGTAACCGGCGCCGGGGGGAGGACGCGGATAAAGAGGACTACGGGTTCTATGACATCACCGCGTGGTCGCTGCCGCTGTCCTTCAATCTCGACGCCTATTGGACCGAGGATGCCGGTGCCGGTGGCGAGGCCGTAGCGGACTCGACGCTCCCAGCTCCACCGCCGGCCACACGCGCAACGAGCGCCTATCTCTTTCTGAACGACAGGCCCGGAGCCGCACGTCTCGTGGTCGCGCTGGAAGGGGAAGGCTTCAAACTGTCCGCGGCCCGAGCGCCGGTGCGGGCCGACGGGCGGACGTATCCGCGGGGCGCCTTCATCGCGCGCACCCAACGGAATCCCGCGACGCTGCACGAGCGCATCGCGGCGCTCGGGCCGACACTCGGCGTCCCGGTGATCGCCGTGCAGACGGCCTTCCCGGACTCCGCCGACGTCGGCATAGGGTCGGACGAGGTCGGTGGCCTTCACGCCCCCAAGATCCTGGTCGCCGCCGGTGATGGCGTCTCCGAAACGAGCTACGGCTGGCTCTGGTACTTCCTGGCCAAGGAGTTGAACGCGCCGTTCACACCCGTGCCCCTCCGGGCAATCGGGCGCATGAGCGACCTGCCAAGCTTCAATGTCCTGATCGTTCCCGACGGCAGCGGCAGCCGCATGCGCCGCGAGCTCGGCGATGACGGCGTGCAGCGGCTCAAGGCGTGGGTGCGTTCGGGCGGCGTGCTGATCGGATTCGGCGGGGCGGGCGAGCTGGCGTCCACTAAGGACCTCGAGCTTTCCAGTGTCGCGAGCGTGGCACCCGACAGCGGCGCGAATGCCGACACCACCATCACGGGCGATGCGCCCCCGATGATTTCCAAGACGGCGCCGCCACGCGATCGACCCGAATGGATCCCGGGCGCGATCTTCCGCGCTACGCTCGACACCACGCACTGGCTGACCCTGGGCTACGAGCGAGACCGGATACCGATTTTCCTCGATGGAGACACGTTCTGGAAGCCATCGAAGAGCGGGGCGAATGCCGTCGCGTTCGCCGATCCGGTGGACTCGCTGGTGCTGTCCGGCTTCACCTGGCCCGACAACACCGCGCGCCTGCTCAAAGGCTCGACCTGGGCCGTGGTCGAGAACCAGGGCAATGGGCGGGTCGTGCTGTTTCTCAGCGATCCGTTGTTTCGCGCGTTTTGGCGAGGTCCGGCGAAGCTTCTGACGAATGCGATTCTGATAGGGCCGAACCGGTAGGACAACATTGTAGGGGCGCAGCATGCTGCGCCCCTACACAAGCACTCAGATTGCTCGACTGGTCCGAATCACATCGCGAATCCTCAACACCGGGATCCGCAGCTCCTGACGCAGCTGCGGCGCCAACCGGAACCAGCTCGGCTCCTCATGCATCCGCGGCGCCATCTTGTAGAAGCGGTTCTCGTGCTCCGGCACCTTCCAGGTCACGGCCACGTGTTTCTGCTTGCGCAGCACGTCCATGGTTACCGTTTCGCCGGCGTCATAGGAGCGCAGGATTCGCATTGCCTGCTCCGGTGACGTGGGCTTGCGGCTCCCGATCGACACGATCACGTCGCCGCCTTTGAGCGCGAGGGAAGAATCTTCCGGCGCCCTCACCACCAGGACACCTTCCCGCGTGCCGAAGTAGTCGCCGAGATCGGGATTCAGCTTCACCATCTCGATACCACCCCAGGGGCTCCCAAACGCGAACCCGAATGCGCCGCCCTCCGGCATCTCCATCCTGGGCATCTCGAAGCGTCCCATATCCGGCATTTCCATGCGACCGCTCCAGCCCGGGCCACCGAGGTCCTCGGCAACCAGCGTGGCTTTGCGGTTGTCGTTCCCGCGCCGGTACTCGATCTGCGCGGTATCGCCCGGCTCCAGCTTCCGCGCCAGCTCGATCAGCTTCATGCCCGGCCCGGAGTTCTCCTCGTCCCCTCCGCGCGCGCCGCCGAGGTCGGTGCCGTTGAAGCGCGTGATGACATCCCCAACCTTGAGTCCAGCCTTGTCGGCCGGACCGTCCGGCGTGATGCCATCGATGCGCGCACCAACCTTGTCGCGCGTTGCGTCAGAGCGGGGATCCACGATCACGCCGATGCGACCGCGGTTGTCATTGAACGTATAGACGCCGAACGGTCCCTCCCGTGTCTCGACGCGCACGCGCGGTCGAGTACTCGGTCGCCGCGGCGTCTCCTGCGTCGTCGCCGCGGTGGGTAACATCAGACAGGCGGCAAGCGCGGCCAAAGTCCAATTGCGCATCATCAGCTCTCCTCCGGGCTCTTAGAGCCCAACGTAGCGAGCGCGTGTCGCGCGGGCATTCACCAGCTCGCGCATCAACCCCACACGCTCCTGCCAAAGTTTGACGAGCGCGGCGTCGCCCCCATGGGTGACGTGCTCCTGCTGCGCCAGCGTGCCGTCCAGCATGGAAATGCGGTCCTCCAGGTCGGCCACGAGGGCCGCCGCGTGACCGCTCAGTACGCGACCATCGACGTCGTACTGTTGCAGGGAATCTTCGAGTGTGGCGGACTGCTGTTTCGCCTGATTCAGCTCGGCGTGCAGCTTGCCCTGTTCGCCACGCGGCGGCTGTACCAGCAGAACGGCGGCAATCGTAGCGGCGAGGGCGAGGCTGCCGGTCCACGTACCCCAGGTGCGACGGCGGCGGGAGCGCTCGGCACGCAGCGTCGCCTGAATGGCGGGCCAGCGGTCGCGCGGTGGGTGCAGCGCCGGCAAGGCTTTGAGCTGCGCGACACGCTGAAACAACGCCTCGAGCTCCCCCCGACACGCAGCGCAGGTGGTGATGTGCCGGCGCGCCCAGACCGACCCCTCACCTGCCCGCACCGCTCCCAGATCTTCCATCGTGCAATGCATCATGCCTGCGCTCCTTCGTCGAGCATCCGCCGCAGCCGCGCATGGGCTCGCGCCAGCTGCGACTTGGAAAAGCTCACCGTTTTCCCCATCTGGTCCGCGATCTCTTCGTGTGTATATCCCTCGACGTCGTGCAGCCACACGACTGCGCGCGATGTCTCGGATAGGCGGTCGAACGCCCGCTCCAGATCGAGGTTCGCCCCGACGTGCATTCCCGGTTTGCCCGGCTCTTCGTCCAGCGATTCCGTCTCCCGCACCTGTTCGCGACGAATGCGCATCAACGCTTTGGTCGTCGCGATGCGGCGGATCCAGCCCCACAGATAGCCTTCGCCGCGGAACTGCTTGATGTTGCGCACGACCTCGAGAAACGTCTCCTGCAACACGTCCTCCGCGTCCTCCGGCCGCCGCAAGATGCGCCGCACGAGATTGTAGACAGGCGTCTCGAAAGCCCGGTACAGGGCTTCGAGGGCTGCTTCATCTCCGGCTTGCGCGCGGGCGACGATGACATCGGGAACGGCGAGAGCCACTGTCATGTCCGAAAAGTTAGATGCCACAACTACGTAGAACGTCGCGAGTTGGCCTAGGGAAACGCATGGTTCCTTAAGGCGTTGCGGCGTAGTAGCTTGCCGCATGCCCCCAACCGACGTAAAGGAATGGCTGCATCACTGGCAGGATGAAGCCGATGCGGCCTACCTCTATCTGGCCCTCGCCGGACAAGAGTCCGATGCCCACCGCAAGGACGTCTACATCAAGCTTGCCGGGGTCGAGGAGCGGCACGTGCAGATGTGGAGCAAGCTCCTCGCTGAACACGGCCACACGGTCGAGCACGCCAAGCCCTCGCTGAACGCTCGGTTGCGGGCCTGGTTCGGCCGCCGCTTCGGGACGGGCTATCTGCTGCCGATGCTGCTGCGGGAGGAGGGGGAAGAGGTGAAGGGGTACCTCAACCTCCACAGGGAATCGAGCCTTCCCGACGCGCAGGAAGTCTCGCTCCAGCTCGCCAAGGAATCGGCCGCCCACGCCGGGACGCTCGCCGATCTCGCCGGCAAGGGCGCCGAGCCGTGGCACAAGACGGGCTCGGGCGGCTTCCTGCGCAATGTGGTGTACGGCTTCAATGACGGGCTCACCGCGAACTTTGGACTCGTGGCGGGCGTAATCGGCGCGGCCGTGCAGCCGCACGTGATCATGATCTCCGGCGTCGCCGGGATGATCGCGGACGCGCTTTCGATGGGATCATCCGGTTATCTGGCCGCGAAGAGCGAGCAGGAGGTGTGGGAGCACGAGATCGCGATGGAGAAGGAAGAGATTCGCCTGATGCCGGAAATAGAAGAGGACGAGATGGCCCTGCAGTACGAGGCGAAAGGCGTGGACCCCCGTACGGCACGCCGCATGGCGGAGGAAGTGATGCGCGACCCGGTGCGCGCGCTGGGCGAGCAAGTCCGCGACGAGCTAAAAATCGGCGAGGCGCACGCGACCCCGTTCCGCGAGGGGTGGATCACGGGTGTCGCGACGGCGGTCGGCGCGTTCATTCCCGTCTTCCCGTTCCTCGTGCTCCAAGGGCGTGCCGCCATTTGGACGGCGTTTATCATCGCCATGTTGTCGCACTTTGCCGTGGGCGCCGCACGCAGCTTCTTCACCGGCCGCGGCGTGATCCGCAGCGGAATCGACATGTTCGTCATCGGAGTCGGGGTCGCTGCCGTCGGCTACTTCGTCGGCGAGCTGGTCGCGAAGACGCTTTAGACGACCAGATTGACGAGTCGGTCCTGCACGTAAATCACTTTCTTCACTTTCTGCCCGTCGACGAACTTCTTCACCGCCTCATCCGCGAGCACGCGGTCGAGCACGTCCTTCTCCGCCATCCCCCGCGGCACAGTGAGGCGCGAGCGGAGCTTGCCGTTCACCTGCACGGCGATCTCGACGTCGCCGGCCGAGGCCAGGCGCTCGTCGTAAGAGGGCCAGCGCGCCTGGAACACTGATTCCGTGTTGCCCGACGCTTCCCACAATTCCTCGGCAGTGTGGGGAGCGTAGGGCGCGAGCATGATCACGAGCGGCTCGAGCAGCTGCTTGCCCCCGGCACCCTGCTCCCTGAGCTCGTTCACGTACTCCATCATCGCCGCGATGGCCGTGTTGTACTGCAGGGCTTCGGTATCGGCGGTGACCTTGCGAATGGTCCGGTGAAGCTTCTGCTCGGCCGCTGCGGAGCCTTTCCTCCCGCGCTCGTGAACGAGCGCCCACACTTTCTCCAGGAAGCGCCGAATCCCGACGATACCCTCGTCCCGGAAGTCGCCACCCTCCTGGAAGGGGCCGAGAAACATGAGATACATCCGGAACGTGTCCGCGCCCCACTGCTGGATGTAGGTATCGGGGATCACGACGTTGCCGCGCGACTTGGACATCTTGGCGCCGTCTTTCACGATCAGGCCGTGGGCGCGGAATTTCGGATATGGACTGTCGAAATGCAGATGCCCCAAATCGTACAGCACCAGGCAGATGAAGCGCGCATACAAGAGGTGCAGCACGGCGTGCTCATTCCCGCCGATGTAGCTGCTTACCGGGAGCCACTTTTTGGTGCGGGCCGGGTCGAACGGCCGATCGTCGAACTCGGTCGACGGATAGCGAAGGTGGTACCACGCTGAATCGAGGAAGGTGTCGGAGACGTCCGTCTCGCGCCGTCCCTGGCTGCCACACTGGGGGCACTTCGCGAAGTACCACTCTTCATGGCGGGCGAGCGGGCTCACGCCCGTATCGTCGGGGCGGAAATCCTCGATGTAGGGGAGCTCCACCGGCAAGTCCTTTTCGGGCACCGGCACGACCCCACACTTCTCGCAGTAGATGATGGGAATCGGCGGTCCCCAGTAGCGCTGCCGCGAGATGCACCAGTCGTGCAGCCGGTACTGCACCCGCGGCGTAGCGAGCCCCCGCTCGGCGAGCCAGGCCACGATCTTGCGCGCACCCTCGACGCAGGGCGTCCCGTCGAAGGCGCCCGAGTTCATCAGCACGCCGTCCTCAGAAACGATCGGCAGCTTCTCTCCCGCGACGGCGACCACCTGCCGGATGGGGAGCTTGAACTGCGTGGCGAATTCGAAGTCGCGCTTATCGTGCGCGGGGACGGCCATGATCGCGCCGGTGCCGTACTCCATCAGCACATAGTCGGCGATCCAAATCGGAATGGCTTCGCCCGTCGCAGGATTTCGGGCATACGAGCCGATGAATACCCCGCTCTTGGTCTTCTCGCCCACCCGCCGCGAGACGATGTCCTTCGACTGCACGTCGCGCTGGTAGCCCTTCACCGCCGAGCGCTGCTCGACGGCCGTCAGCTCATCCACGAACGGATGCTCGGGCGCGAGCACGAGGTAGGTCGCGCCGAACACCGTGTCGGGCCGTGTGGTGAAGACGGTGATCTTCTTGCCGCTCGGCGTCTCGAAGATGAGCTCGGCACCCTCGCTCCGGCCGATCCAGTTGCGCTGGAGCAGTTTGGTCGACGTCGACCAGTCGATATGATCGAGACCGGCGAGCAGCCGTTCGGCGAAGTCGGTGATGCGGAAGAACCACTGATCGAGGAAACGTTGCTCGACCGGCGTGTCGCAGCGCTCGCAGCGGCCGTCGATGACCTGCTCGTTGGCGAGCACGGTCTTGTCTTTGGGACACCAGTTCACCGCCGCCCGCTTCTTGTACGCGAGCCCCGCCTTGAAGAGCTGGAGAAAGAGCCACTGCGTCCACTTGTAGTAGGCGGGATCGGTCGTCGACAACTCGTGGCGCCAGTCGAACATGCCGCCGAAGCGGCGCAATTGCCGGCGGAACGCGGCGACGTTCTGCGGGATCAGCTTGGCGGGATTCGTGCCGATACTCAACGCGTAGTTCTCGGAATGGATCCCGAACGCGTCGAACCCCATCGGCTCGAACACGTCATAGCCCTGAAGCCGCTTGAAGCGGCCGTAGATGTCCGCACCGGTGAATGCGAACATGTTGCCGACGTGTAGGCCCTCGGCCGACGGATAGGGAAACATCATGAGGTTGTAGAACGGCCGCGGCGCACGATCGAGGTCCGGCTCGTTCGTGTGGCGCTCGTTCCAGCGGGCCTGCCACTTTGCCTCGAGCGAAGCCGGATCGTAGCTTGGGATGTCTCGCATACGGTGGTAAAACTAAACCCGAATGGCCATCAAGTCACAGCAACTGCGGCAGAGTTTTCTGGTTTCGGGGGCCGGTGCCGCCGTCCTCCTCGTCATCTTCGTCGCGTGGATCACGAGTGACCGTATCGGTTCTGTGCTCGAGCAGCAAGCTGAAGCGCGCGGTCACGACGTGGCGACCCGTGCAGCCGCCATCGTCACGCAATACCTCAAGGAGCGGCGGCGGGAAGTCGCCGCGTTGGCGAATCAGCCGCAGCTCGTCGCCGCGGTTCAGGCGGCCGCCCAGTCGGCCGTCGCCCGCGGGCTCGATCGCACGCCGATTCCCGATCTCGAGCGCGCGTTCAACGCCAGCCGGCAGCTCGGCGCCGACCCGGTGCTGCGGGATTATCTCCGCGCCTACGCGGCGACCTCGGATTTTGCCGAACTCATCGTCACGGAGAGCCATGGGTTGAACGTGGTCGCGTCCGATCGTCCCTCGGATTTCGTGCAACGCGACGAGGCCTGGTGGCAGCACGCGTTCTCGGAAGGAAGCTTCGAAGGCCAAGCGGGGTTCGACTCTTCCGCGAACGCCGCCGCGATCGAGTTGGACCTCGCCATTCGTTCGCCACGGGCGCGGCAGCCGCTTGGCGTGATCAAGGCCGTCGTCGCGCTCAACAGGCTGACGGCGCTGCTCGGCACGCAGGAAGTCGAGGGGGGCACGTATCTCCAGCTGGTGGACGGCAGGGGCGACCTGCTCGTCACGAAAGATCCCAGCTTGTTGCTGCAGAGCCTCCCGGACAAGGATCGCGTCTCGCTCGGCCCCGAGCCGCGCTCCGCGCAGATCACCACGGTGCGGGGCGAGGACGAGCTGGTCGTCAGTGTGCCCGCGGGCCAATGGTGGGTGCTCTATCGCGAGCCACTCGCCACCGCATTCGCCGCAGCCCGCAGCACGCAGCGGGCCGTCTGGCTGGGGGCCCTGCTCGTCGCGGCCATCGCTGTCGGCGCCCTGTTCTGGCTGTCGCAGCGACTCGGCCGCCTCGTCACCGAGCCGGTCCGCGCGGCGGGCGCGATCGCGAGCCGCGTCGCCGGAGGCGACCTCTCCGTGACCGTCGCGACCCATCGTGCCGAGGCGACGGAAGTCGCGGAGCTGATGTCCTCCGTCCATTCGATGGTCGTGGCCTTACGGCGGCTGGTTGGCGCGATCCGCGCCGCGGCGGACGAAGCCGCCGCTATGGCCACGGAGATCTCCGCTTCGACTGAAGAGATGAGTGCCTCGACCGAGGAGATGGCGGCCACGTCCCAGGACCTCTCGCGGCGCGCGGGTGAGCAGGCGCAACTGGTCCGTGCCGCAGCGGATGATGCGGCGCGCATCCTCCAGATTGCGGCAAAACTCTCGCAGGGCGCGGAGGAGGCCGCGCGCCGCAACGCGGATCTGTCGGCGCTGGCGCGACGCCACAAGGACGGCCTGGACCAGAGCACGGTGCGTCTCGCCAAGGTGGCCGAGGAAGTCGCGAAGGGCGCGGAAGAAGCGGAGACGTTGATGCAGGCCACGGCGAAGATTCAGACGTTCGTGGCGCAAACGAAGGCCGTCGCGACCCAGACGAACATGCTCGCCCTCAATGCCGCGATCGAGGCTGCGCGCGCCGGTCCGCAAGGCCGCGGCTTCGCCGTCGTCGCCGACGAAGTGCGCAAGCTCGCGTCGGTCGCGGCGGCAGCGGCCGGGGCGACGGCCGATACGGTGCGGGAAGTGCTCGCGCGCGTGCAGGCGACTCGCGACCGCCTGGTGCGCCTCGCGGAAGGCGGCAGCGCCGTCCGCGAAGCCTCGCAGACCGCGGCACAGGGCCTCGCGACCGTGGCCGGCGAGGCCGACGCCAACGCCAACTGGAGCCGCGAGATCGCACAGTCGGCCGCCGAGCTGCGCTCGCTCGTCGAAGAAATCGCGGGCCGCCTCACGACTGTCACAGAACAAACCGACACGCTGCTCGCGTCGGCCGAAGAACTGGCCGCCTCGGGCGAGGAGCAGAGCGCCTCGACCCAGGAAATTGCCTCGTCGGCCAATCAGCTCGCGGAAGCCGCGGACCGGCTTACCGGTGCGGTGAAGTCATTTCGATTGTTGGCGGACGACGTGCAGCAGGCCGCCGACTAAGCCCCACTCGCTGAGAAGAGTCTCGAGCTGGGCAATGCCCTCCTGGTTCGTTCGTGAGGAGAGACCAACGTAGATCTCTCGGCCCCCCCCCATGGCGAGCACGTCACCGCCATCGAGCGTGCCAGGTGGCTGGATCCGTTGCAGCGACCTGTACGCGCTCAAGGCCCTGGCCATGGATTCGATTTCCGGACGCCGCGAGGGAGCGCCTGGTCTCGTGATGATCGCGATCTCGTCGAGCACCAGCGCGGCATCCTCGACAAAGACTCCGTCCGGCAGCGTCGGTTCATCCGGCGCCCGGACAACCCTGGCGCCAAGCGAGCGCAGCGCCGCCTCGTAATGCTCGTGGTCGGCGATCGCCTTGCCGACATCGATGGGATCGCGCGGGAGATGGGTCAGCTCGCATTCCGCTAGCCTGGGGCTGACGGCGCGCGTGACAGCGATGAGCATTTTCGCCCCGCTCGGTCAACGGCTCCGCGGCCCGGCGGGGAGATGCTCCATCAGGTACCGGGTGAGCAGCGAGTAGATGTGGAGCGTCGTGCCACGGCCCTCGCAGATGCAATGCGAGCGATTCGGGTACGCCATGAAGTCGAAGGGCTTGTCGAGCGCGACCAGGCGGTTCATCAGACGTTCCGTGCCCTGGTAATGCACGTTGTCGTCGCCGGAGCCGTGCACGATCAACAGGCGTCCCTTGAGCCCCTCGGCCTGATTGATCGGAGAGGCACGCTGGTAGCGCGCGCTGTCCGCCGGGCCGTCCAGGAGACCCATGTAGCGCTCCTGATAAATCGTGTCGTACAGACGCTCGTCCGGCACCGGCGCCACGGACATACCGACCTGGTAGACGTCGGGGTAACGAAACATCGCCTGCAGCGTGCTCGATCCGCCGCCGCTCCAGCCCCAGATCGCGACACGCGTCGGGTCGAGATAGCGATGCGATCCGATGAGTGCCCGCACTGCGTCCGCTTGGTCCCGGCTCGACAACACCCCGATCGCCCCGTAAACCACCTTTCGCCACGCGCGCCCCCGCGGCGACGGCGTGCCACGATTGTCCACCGTGGCGACCACGTACCCTTGATCCGCGATCAGGTGGTACCACAAGGTCGCCCCCCCGCTCCAGGCGTCGACCGCAGTCTGTCCCGCCGGTTCGCCGTAGACGTACATCAGCAGCGGATAACCCCGAGTGGAGTCGAAATTCGCCGGCTTGATCATCCAGCCGTCGAGACTGACTCCATCAGAGACGGCAACCCTGAAGAATTCACCGGGACGCGTGATGAGTGGCGCCACCGCCGCCCGCTGTTTGCCATTGTCGACGAGGCTCCGGACGACGCGGTGAGACGGCAGCTGCACCAGCTCGATTACCGAAGGGCTGTCGAAGTGCGAATAGGTGTGAAAGGCCCAGCGGGCGTCGGGGGAGATCCGGTAGGAGTGCGTACCCGCCGCCGTAGCCGGCGACACGCGTACGGCTGGCTGCCTTCCATCCAGCCGGGTGCGATACAGATAACGCTGGGTCGCGTTATCGGGAGACGCGACGTAGTAGAGCCACTGACCGGGCTCGTCCACCGCCGCGATGTCGACGACGTCGAACGCGCCGGGGGTGATGTTCGTGGCTCGCTTCCCGTCGCGGCTGACCCGATAGACGTGCCTCCAGCCGTCGCGTTCGCTCGTCCACAGGAACTCCGTTCCCTTCGCGAGCCACTGGATTTCGTCCACTACGTCGACCCAGGCAGTGTCGCGCTCGGTCAGAACTGTCCGCGTCGCTCCCGTCGCCGCATCCGCCAGCATGACGCGGTCGGTGTTCTGGAGCCGGTTGATCCGCTGGAGGATAAGCTCGTTCGGTCCCGCCCATTCCATGCGCGGGAGATAGTTCTCTCTGGGGTCGTCGGGAACCTGCAGCCACGTCGTGGGGCCACCATCGGCGCTTACGACGCCGGCGCGCACCGCCGAATTCCTGGTCCCGACCTTGGGATATTGAATCGGCGTGATTTTCGGATAGAGCGAGTCGGTGTCGTTGACGAGGAAATAGGTGCCCAGGCCCGTCATGTCGAACCGCCAGTAGGCGATCTTCGACCCGTCGGGTGACCAGCGGAAGGCGTCGCGGAGGTCGAATTCCTCTTCGTAGACCCAGTCGGTCATGCCGTTCACGTGGAGCGAGTCCGCATCGCTCGTCAGGGCCGTGATTGCGCCGTCCGAAAGCCGCTCCACGTAGACGTTTCCCCGTCGCACGTAGGCCACGCGATCGCCGGCGGGCGAAAACCTGGCATACATGAGCGAAGACGGCGGGGCGTTCGGTCCGCCGAGCTTTTTCAGCGCGCCAGTCTTCCGATCGAGGACCCAGTAGTCGCCGCGGGTATTCTGCCGCCACACCCGCTGAGTGTTGGTGAAGAGCAGCAGCAGGTTGCCGTCGGCCGACCATGTGTAGTCGTCGAAATCCAGCGCCTCGCTCGCACCCGAAGGCACCAGCTGGCGCGCGGAGATGTAGACACTGCGGGCGCCTGTGGCGGTCTCGTAGCGCACGATGTCGGACGCATCCGGGATCGCCGCCGATTTCTCCACCGTGGTATAGGCGGTCCCGGTTTCGATCCACCGCGCCGGTCCGAAGCGCTGCGGCGCGAAGTCCGCCGAAGCGAAAATGCGGCGCATCATGTCGTTGACGTTCTCCGGCACCTGCGCCACCACGGGTGGGAGCACCGATGTGACCAACGTCAGCAGACCGAACACGACTCTCATGCTTCGCTCCTTGATTTACGGATCCGTCGCCGAATGTACGGTGAAAGCAGGTCCCTCGCGCCTTCGGCGCTCAGGATGACAAGAGCACGGTCCGTCTTGTTTGGGCACAAGACGGGCAACGTCGTCAGCGAATTGGCGTAGATTGTCGCAACAATGACGCATCGTGGCGCCGAAGAAGCCGAATAGTCTTGCCTGGTACGTTTCCTCAAGGGGGGCGCATGTCACCGAAAACTCTGGCGAGGACTACCGGCGCCTTCTACCTGATCGTGCTGCTGGGCGGCATCGTGGCGCAAGGTGTCATCGCCAACGGGCTGGTCGTGCCCCGCGACGCGGTCGCCACGGCCCACAATATCCTCTCGCAGCCGAGACTCTATGCGTTCGGATACACCGTGTTTCTCATCGAAATGGCGGCGCAGCTGGCGATGACGACGCTGTTCTACGTGCTGCTGAGACCGGTCGATCGGACCGCCGCGCTCCTTTCGCTCGTCTTCGGCTTAGTGGGTGCCACGATCAAGACCGTGGCCCGCGCATTCTACTACGCGCCGCTCCTGCTGTTGGGGGGCGCCGGCTATTTGACGGTGTTCGATGTGAGCCAGCTGCAGGCATTGTCGTTGCTTTTCGTCAAGATCAACAATCAGATTGCAAATATGGCGCTGGTCTTTCTGGGAATCAGTACGTTCTTTCTGGGCTATCTGATCGTAAAGTCGACGTTTCTGCCGCGATTACTGGGCGTCGTGTCGATCGTCAGTGGTCTCGGGTGGCTGGTTTACCTGTATCCCGCGCTCGGGTCGGCGCTCTTCTATTATCTGATCGTACTCGCGATGCTCGGGGTGTTGTTGACGAGCGGCTGGCTCCTCGTGCGCGGCGTCGACGAGCAACGGTGGCGGGAGCAGGCCCAGGTGGGTTGAAGCGGAGCGAAGGATCTGCTCTTTCTAATCTCCGAAATTCGCCAGCCGGACGTCCAACACATCCGGCAATCCCTGCAGCTTGTCGAGCACGCCGTTGGTCAGCGCCTGATCGACGTTGATCGCGGCCAGCGCGTCACTCGGTCCGCCTCCCGGCTGCGGGGCGCGCCGCGCCTGGTGATAGCTCGCGATGTTGATGCCCGCACTGCCGAGTGCCGACCCCACGCGTCCGATCACCCCCGGCACGTCGCGATTGCGAACCACGAGCATCCAGCCATCCGGTACCACGTCCACATGGAAGTCGTCGATCCGGATCACGCGCCCGTGGCTGTCGCCGATCAGCGCCCCGGTCACGCGGACGCGCCCGCGCGTCGTGTCGACCTTGACGCCGATCGAGGTCTCGAATCCGGTCTCTGGGGCGCCGGTGCGGGTGCCGAGCTGAATCCCCTTCTCTTCGGCGAGCACCTGCGCGTTGACCAGGCTCACGGGACCCGCGTTCATGGCCGCGAGCAGCCCCTCGAGCGCGGACACGAGCACCGGTCGCTGCGCCGCCTCTTCTTTTCCGCCGTACGCGACTTCCACCGCTTTCACGGGGCCGTCGGCGAGCGCGAGCGCCAGCCGCCCCAGCCGTCGCGCGAGATCGAGCAGCGGTGCGAGCCGCCGCAGCAGGTCACCGCCCATCCCGGGCACGTTGATCGCGAACGAGAGATCGCCGGCGACCAGTGCATCACGCACCGCGCCGCAGATTTCCATTGCGACGCGCTCCTGCGCCTCGGCCGTGGACGCCGCGAGATGCGGGGTCAGGATCACACGGTCGAGCGCCCGCAGTGGTGCGTCCGGCGGGAGCGGCTCGACGGCGAACACATCGATCGCCGCCCCGCCGATCCGCTTCTCCTTGATCGCCTCGGCGAGCGCGGCTTCGTCGACAAGCTCACCGCGCGCGGTGTTGATCAACACTGCCGTCGGCTTCATGAGCTTCAGCCGCTGCGCATCGATCAGATGGTGAGTCTGATCGGTGAGCGCGACGTGTAACGTGACGACGTCTGCGGTACGGAGCAGCTGCTCGAGCGGCAGCAGGCGGACGTGCAGCTCGCCGGCGCGCTCGGGAAGCAGATACGGATCGTGACCCACGACTTGCATGCCGAACGCGCGCGCGAGCTGGGCGACGTGACCGCCGATGCGCCCGAGACCAACGACGCCCATCGTCTTGCCGCGGAGCTCGGTCCCTTCGAAGCGCTTGCGGTCCCATTCGCCACGGCGCATCGCCGCCGCCGCGTCCGGGATGCGGCGCACCAACGCCAGCAACAAGCCCATCGCGTGTTCGCCCGCGCTGACGGTGTTGGCGCCCGGCGTATTCATCACCGCGATGCCGCGCCGCGTCGCCGCGGTCACGTCGATCGTGTCCACGCCGGTGCCGGCCCGCGCCACCAGGCGCAGGTGCGGCGCGCGCGCCATCAGGCTCGCGGTGACGCGCGTTTCGCTGCGGACGATGAGCGCGTGCGCGCCGGCGATGGCTTTATCGAGCTCCGCCGGCTTCCCCGCGACGTCTACAACCTCGAGATCGGGTGTCTTGGACAGCAAGTCGAGGCCGCTGGCCGCTACGCGGTCGGCCACGACCACTCGCCACGTCATTCCAGCGCCTGGCCGATACGCGGCAGCAGATCGTCGAGGGCTGCGACGGTATGATCGCCCATGTGGCCGATGCGGATCGTCGAGTCCTTGAGCGCACCGTATCCCGCGCCGATCGTCCATCCCTGTTGCTTGAGCGCGCCGACGACGTCCTTGGAATGTTTTCCTTCCGGCAGCCGCAGGCAGGAGACGGTCCAGCTGTGCCGGCCCTCGCGCGGGAGGAATTTCACGCCGTGCTCCGCGCTCCAGGCCTCGACCCGGCGCCGCATGGCGTCGTGCCGTTTCCAGCGCGCCTCGATGCCGCCTTCGCGCTCCATCCGCGCCAGCTGCACTTCGAGTGCATAGAGCAACGAGACGGCGGGCGTGTTCGTGGGTTGGAACTTCGTCGTCGCATTCAGGAAGCCGATGACGTCGAAATAGGCGCCGCGCTCCTCGAGCGTCTTGGCGCGATTCACGAGCCGCTCCGACGCCACCCCGAGCGCCAGCCCCGGCGGCAAGGCGAGCGCCTTCTGCGAGCCGGTGAAGACGAAGTCGAGCTTCCAGGCGTCTGTTTCCACCGGCGAGCCGCACATCGAGGTCACCGCGTCGACGAGCAGCAGCACGTCATCGAATTCCTTGACGACCTCAGCGTAGCCGGCGACGTCCTGCAGCACCCCGGTCGACGTCTCGGAATGCACGCACGTCACGGCGTCGACCGGCGTGCGCTTCAACGCATCGCGCAGCATGTCCGGCTCTATCGCCGAGCCGAGCGGCACGTCGAGCCGGATGCACTCCTTGCCACACGCCGCGACGATCCCCGCGAAGCGATCGCTGAAGGCGCCGTTGACGAGGGAGAGCGCGCGATGCCGCACGCCGTTGCGCACCGCCATCTCCATGAATCCCGTCGCCGACGTGGTCCCGACGAAGACCGGCCGCGCCGTACGACAAATCGCCCCGAGCTTCGGCGCGATTCCCTGCAACAGCTTCTCCATGGACGATGAACGGTGCCCGATCATCGGCCGGATCATCGCCTCGAGGACTTCGGGGTGAACGTCGGTCGGCCCGGGAAGGAAGAACTTCCCGAATGTCGGAACCGCGACCGCGTGGGTCGGAACGGATGCGGTGGAGGTCATGCGCTGGCTCGTTCGAGCTCTTCGACCAGGCCGCCCATGACCACCTCGCTCGTCTTCACGAGCCGCACCCCTTCTTCGCCCCACTCTTTCAGCAGATGCTCGGCCACGTCGCGGTCGATCGGCTTCATCGCGTCCACGACAGCGAACAGCCGCACCTGCGGCCGGTGCTGGAGCAGACCCTCGATCGCGTACTTGTCGCACACGTCCAGTGCGACACCGTAGAGCACGATGTCGTGCGGGTTTAACACGTCCAGGACGGGAAGAAGGTTGGGATTGGAAAACACATCGAACCGGTGTTTGTGAAAGAGGATATCGCCACGATGGCTACGAACCGATGCGGCAAGCGCGGTGCCGTCCTGCGGATCTGGCTCGATCACGAGAGGATCCCGGAGGGCGGTTTCCGCAAGCTTGCGCTGGCCGGGCGTCCCTCGGAGGCAATGCGGGGGAAACGTCGTCTTCCAGTCGGGATTCGCCGAGATCTCGCTGTGGTTGACCACGTGATCATCGGCGCTGGCCACGATGCGGATGCCGTGCCCGTGGGCGTAGTCGGTGAGTTTCCGGAGGTTCGGAATCAACTGCTCGGCGTCCGGCACGTACAGCTTGCCGTCAGCCTTCATGAAGTCGTACTGGGTGTCAACGTCCCAGAAGATGACGCGCGAAGTAGGCATGGGACCGGAAATCTAGACGGGGGGGGGCTAAAGCGTCAGCGCTACCGCCACCTCATCGCACGCGTGCTGGCGCGGGCAGCGCGCGCAATCGGCCCACACTTTGAGCGGGAACTGCTCCTTCTCCGCCACACGAAAGCCAAGTCTCAAGAAGAACAGGGGTTTGCGCGTCAGCCCGAAGACCTCGCTCAGACCGAGCGCGCGCGCGTCCACGAGCAACGCTTCCACGAGGGCTTTGCCGACGCCGCGCCCTTGCTGATCATCGCGCACGGCGAGCCCGGCGATCTCGGCAAGCTCGGTACTGTAAACCTTGAGGCTACCGGTCCCCACGAGGCGGCCATCCGGTGCAGTCGCCAGGACGTACTCCTTGATGTGACGGCACAGATCGTAGTTCGAGCGCGGCAGGAGATCGCCCGATGTCACGAACGGCGCCATCAGCTCTTCCATCGCGGCGACGTCCGCCAGGCTGGCGGGACGGAGCTTCGTCCCGGTGCCGATCGAGAGGCTGGTCACGCGAGGACCTCTCCGAGAATCGTGACGCCCCGCTCGAGATCCTCACGGGTGATGGTGAGGGGCGGGACGATGCGAAGCACGGTGGGACCGGCCGTCAGGACCAGGAGTTGACGTTCTCGCGCCGCGGCGACAATCGGCGCGGCGACCTCGTTGAGCTCGAGTCCCCACATCAACCCGCGCCCACGGGCCTCGCGCACGAGCGCACTGCTCGCCGCGAGTCGCTGCAACCGATCGCCGAGCCACGCACCCTTCGCGCGCACGGCGGCGAGGAACTCGGGTTCGGCGATCGTGCGGACGACGTCGTGCGCTACCGTCGCAACAAAGGGGCCACCGCCAAAGGTGGTGGCGTGATCGCCCGGCGCGAGCGCAGCGGCAATCGCGTCGCTCACCAGGATCGCCCCCATCGGCAGACCGCCACCCAGCGGCTTCGCGAGCGTGTACATGTCTGGTGTGACGCCCGTTTGTTCCGACGCGAACAGCGTCCCGGTGCGGCCGAGGCCGCATTGCACTTCATCGAAGATCAACGCACAACCGCAGGCGTCGCACTGCTCGCGCAAGAACGCGAGAAACTCCGCGGGTACGGGTCGGACGCCGCCCTCTCCCTGTACCGGCTCGATGATGACTGCTGCGGTGCGATCCGCCGTGATGGCCTGCTGCGCCGCCTCGACGTCGCCGAGGGGTACGATCTGCACGCCGGCGAGGAGTGGCTCGAAGGGCCGGCGATAATCTGGCCGATCGGTTGCCGCGAGCGACGCGAACAGCCGTCCATGAAACGAGCCGCTGAAGGCGACGATGTCGGTCTTCTTCGACCACTTACGCGCGAACTTGAACGCGCCCTCGTTCGCCTCGGCCCCTGAATTACAGAAGAAGGCTTGACCGCCCCCCCCGAGCGACTTGGTCAGCTCGGCGGCCAGCCGCTCGCCTGGCTCGGTCCGGTACAGGTTCGAAACGTGAATGAGCCCCGCGTCGAGCGCGCGCAGCACGGCATCGCGAATCACCGGGCTGTTGTAGCCGAGCGCGTTGACGGCGATGCCAGCGACGAAGTCGAGGTAGCGCGTGCCGTCCTCGGCGATGAGCTCCGAGCCTTCGCCCGCCACGAAAAGGGGACCGACGCGCGCGTAGACGCCGAGGAGTGCCGTGGCGTCTGCTGAGGTCGCCGGAATGGTCACGCTGTTTGAACGGGGGACGGAGGTACTGCGAGCAGGCGGGTGCCGGCGGTGGCATGCTCGAACATGTCGAGATCACCAATCCGTACGGCCCGAACACCCGCCCGCAAGGCTTGCGCGGCGGCGCGCAACTTGGCGGCCATACCGCCGGTCGCGACGCCGCCCTCAATCATCGTCTCGATTTCGGCCGCCGCAAGGGTGGGCTGGGTGACGCCGTCCACGGCGACGCCGGGCACGTCGGACACGAACAGCAACTCCTGCGCTTCGAGCGCCGCGGCAATGGCGGCGGCGGCCTGGTCGGCATTGACGTTGAGCGGCCGGACCGGCACTGCAAGCGAGGGTGCAACGGGCGCCACTACGGGGGTCAGTCCCGCCAGGAGCAGGCTGTGCAGGAGCGACGCCCGCACATTCACGATTTCGCCCACCTCTCCCAGCGCTGTTCCGTCCTGAAGCGGCTGGCCCGTCAGCAAGCCACCATCGACCCCGGATAACCCAATCGCGTCGAGGCCGGCGGCGCGGAGCGCGGTCACGAGCAGGCGATTCATCGGTCCCCCGAGTACCATCTCTACGAGCTGCGCAATCTCCGGAGTCGTAACGCGCAGACCATCCCGCTGCTCCACCGGCAGACCTAGCCGGCGAGACCAGGTACTGACCGCCTGGCCACCGCCATGGACGACGACCGACGGTCCCAGGCCCGCAAGTGCGCGAGCGCATGCTGCCACCCATTCGGGGCGATCGAGCTCGTTGCCGCCGATCTTCACGACGCGAATGTTCAGCACGGCCGTTCACCCCCTGAAGGGTGTGGCTTTAGCCTGTCCATTAACACGCCAAGCCTGCGGTTTCTGGTAGTCCGAGCATCACGTTCATGTTCTGGATCGCCTGCCCCGCCGCACCCTTCACGAGATTGTCGATCGCCGCGATCACGGTCAGACGCGGCCGGCGGACGTCCCGCACTTCCGCGACGCCGATGGCCACGCGGTTGCGATACACGACGTCCTTGAGCGACGGCAACACGCCGTGCATCACCTGGACGCAGGGCTCGGCGTCATACGTGGCACCGTAGAGGCCCTCCGCGGTCGCCTGATCGAGCACCCGCGTCAGGGGCACGTGAATGGTCTCGAGAATGCCGCGCTTCACCGGCAACAGATGGGGCGTGAAGACGAGATCACCGGTAAACCCGCCCTCGCGCGACAGCGACTGCTTCAGCTCGGCGAGGTGCCGGTGCGTGTTGCCGATCGCGTAGGCGCGATAGTCCTCGGCGACTTCCCCGAACAGCAATTCGCGTTTGGGATTGCGGCCCGCGCCGGTGACGCCCGAGGCTGCGTCGATGATGACTTCGCGCGACGGATCGATGAGCCCGAGCTGGGCCAGCGGGATCAACGCGAGCAGCGCGGCCGTCGGATAGCACCCCGGATTGGCGACGAGCTCCGCATCGGCAAGGCGCGGGCGCGTGAACTCGGTCAGGCCGTAGACGGCATCGGGCGAGAGACGAAAGTCGGCCGACAGGTCGACGGCGCGTTTCCCGCCGGCGCGCGCTTCGTGGACGTAGCGCGCGGAGACACCGTGCGGCAACGCCGACAGAATGATCTCGGCATCCTGCCACGGCGCGTCGTCTGCCTTGATGAGCTCGTGCCCGTCGACCCATTCACCGGCTGCCGACTCGGCGGTCGCAAAGGCGACGGTGGCATCCGGATGGCCGTTCAACAGGCGCAACAACTCCTGACCGACGTAACCGGACGCACCCAGCACGCCGACCGGGATCGATGCATGATTATTCATTTGAGCGGAAAATTATGCAGACGCCCAGCGTCACGCAAGATGCAGGGCGCAGCATGCTGCGCCCCTACTCGACACGCTCCAGCCGCGGATTGGGCCGGTACGACCTCCCGACCTTCGCGCACGGCTTCCCCTCGAGCATCACCACGTCGGCGGTGAAATCGAATCGTCCCTGGAACAGGCTCGATCCGACGCCATAGGCGTCGACGGGGATGTCCTGTTCCTCGAAGTGCCGGATCTTCTCCACCGTGAAGCCGCCGGAGACGACGATCTTCACATGTCGATACCCCTCTGCATCGAGCGCGCGACGCACGTTACGCACGAGCTGCGGATTGACGCCGGTCGGCTTGAACGTCCCCATCTGCAGAATGACCGACTTGTCGACCAGCGTCTCGGACGTGTCGAGCCGGACGCCGTACAGCCGGTCGCCGAGCGCGCGCGCCACAGCCAGCGAGGTCCCGACGCAGTCGTTGTCAAAATCGACGAGGGTAATCAGGCGAATCGCAGGATCGCTGCGCTCGGCGAACCTGCTGGATGCGACCACGGTGTCGCCGTGGTAGGCCGCAATCAGCGCGTGCGGGACCGTGCCGATGCCTTCGGAGCCCCACCAGGACGCCTGCGCATCGGTCGAGACGCCGATCGCGCCCGCGATGTGCGCCGCGTAGCCGTCGCCCGTTTGCACCAGCCAGTGATCGTGGCGGGCCGGGAAGAACATGACCTCTTTCGGCTTCGCGGCTTCGACCACCTGCCGGGTGTTGGTGCCGACGCGCGTGCGCCGCGCGAGCACGCCGAGATAGAGCGTTTCGAGCACCGCGAAGGCGTCGTACGGCCCCTCGATGAGCAGCACCGTCTCCCAGGGCTGGATTTCGTCTCCATCATAGAGCGCGTGGACGACCAGCTCATCCCACCGCTCGGCGCAGAGTTTCAGAATCGCAATCGCTTCATCGATGCCGCCGAGATAGGCGTGGGCTTTGCCGAACACCTGCATCGTCACCCGCGGGCGATGCCGGTCTTTGCGCAAGAGTTCGCGCGCGCGCACGAAGTATTTGTCCGAGTAATAGCCTTCCCGCATTTTCTCGACGGGAAGGTGGAAGATGGCGGGATCGAGGCGTTTGCGGCGCGCAGCCATTCAGCGCCAACCCGGCCAGGAGAACGTGGCGGTGAGCGTATCGCCGTTCGGCAGCGCGAGCTGGCGCCCGACATTGTTGAGCCGCCCGCAAATCGTGCCGAGCGGCTCCGTCCCATCCGGACGGGAGACGCGGAGGCAGACGACGTCCGCATCGAGCGCGAGCGCGCGCTCCCGGGCTGAGCGCGCCGCATCGGGTCGGGTGAGGCTCAACACCAGGGTCGTGGCGCGTCCCCGCAGCACCAGCTGGACGATCCGCGATGGCTCGTCGGGCACCATATCCATGGGCCGTGGCGCGCTGACGGTGTCGCCGCGCACGAGGTTGAGAATCACCCGAGCGCGCCTGGGCCGGACGATGGCCTCCAAGCGGACGTCGCGCGTGGAATCGACGAGCTCGAAGACTTCGGCCGGTCGCGTCTCACCGCCCGCAAACTGGCGTTCGAGAATCAGCTCTACCCGGAGGGCCCTCGAGGCGCGCGCGCCCTGCGTCGAGTTGCCAAACGGGTAAATGCGCGCGGTATCGCTCCAGGCGAGCCGTACCAGGCGCCGGTAGGTGTCTTCCTCCCACAACGGTAGGCCTCTCCGCGAGCGTCCCACTTGGCGGCGAGTAAAGAATTCTCCGGCAAGGGTCACGGTGTCGCCCAACGGCGTCACCTGAAATAGCGCCTCGACTTCGGTGGTGTCGGTGCGGAGCGTGAGCCGCATGTCGCTGTCGAGCGGACCGCTCACGGCACCGCTCGCGAGGGTGCGCGGCGCAGCCGAGGCCGGCTCGATGACGCGAATCCGATACGTGAGCCGGGTGCCCGGCGCCTGCAGCAACGAAAGCGCGGAGAGGAGGCTAGTGAACGACGATAGTCCCACGCGATTCCTCGAGCGTACCACCGCCACCGGGGCCGCCCCACTGACCGTGGGCGACCCATCCGGCGGCGAGACCGGTCCCCAGCGCGATCACGACCCAGACGGCGAGGGTGCCGGCCCGGATCGACGGCCGCGGCACGACGAACGCGTGCGGATTTCCGGCCGACCGTGCCAGCGCGACCCGCACTTCGAGCTGGCTGGCGCGGGCGCCGGCACAGTGCGCGCACGTCGCCAGATGCTTGGCGAGCGCGGCGCGCTCGATGAGGGAGAGCTCACCGTCCAGCTCGGCATCGATCTGGACGAGCCACTGCTCGTGCGTGGAATCGGCCATTAGACCTCCTCCTTGACCCGGTAGCGGAGCGCCCGGCGCTGCATCCAGCGCACGGCGAAAGCATCGACCAGCGACCGCAGCACGCGATTCCACATACCGTACTTGGTCACGCCATGTTTCCGCGGCCGGTGACCAACCGGAACTTCGGTCACGGTGCCACCTTGCATCTTGATCAACGTCGGCAGAAAACGATGCATCCCCGTAAACAGCGGCACCGCTTGCACAGCATCGGTGCGAAAGGCCTTCAGCGAGCACCCCGTATCCCGAATCACTTCGCCGTTGAGCCGGTTTCGCACGCCGTTGGCGATCCGGCTCTGCAGCCGCTTCCAGGGTGTGTCGCGCCGCGTGGCGCGATAGCCGGCCACGGCGGTGGCGCCGCTGCGCTGTAAGGTATCGACGAGCGTTGGAATATCGGCAGGATCGTTCTGCAGGTCGGCGTCCAGCGTGACCACGATCGGCGCGCGCGCCGCGCGAAACCCCGCCGCGAACGCCGCGGTCTGGCCGGCATTCCGCTCGAAGGCAATGACGCGCAGCTGGGGATACTGGCGCCGCAAGGCCTTGAGCGCTTCGACCGACCCGTCGCTGGAGCCGTCGTCCACGACGATGACCTCGTAGCTCCGGCCGGCGAGGGCGGCTGCGATTTCGGCGAGCAGCGGGGCGAGGTTTTCCCGCTCGTTGTACGCGGGGACCACGAGCGAAAGCTCCACGGGGTGGGAACGATAGCAAGTTGACAGCCGCTAGACGAGTGGGTAAAACCGTTCATGCCTGAGTTTTGGTCGCGTCGGGATTTTTTGCGCTCCGCCGCAAGTGGACTGGCCGCGAGCACGGTGACGGGGATTCCCCACCCGATGCGGCCGCCCCGGCCGCTCCCGCCCGAGTCTCGTTGGGCGGCGAAGCCCGTGGCGATCGCGAGCGCGAACGGCCTGCGCGCCGTGCAAAAGGCGTTCGATCTGTTGATGCAGGGCGCCGACACACTCGACGCCGTCATCCAGGGCGTGAAGATCCAGGAGCTCGATCCGAACGACGACTCGGTCGGGTACGGAGGTCTGCCCAATGCCGAGGGCGTGGTGCAGCTCGATGCCTCGTGCATGCACGGACCCACCAAGCGCGCCGGCGCGGTCGGCGCGCTCGAGAACATCAAGACCCCGTCCGAAGTCGCGAAGCTCATTCTCAAGTACACAGCCCACATCTTTCTCGTCGGCGAAGGCGCCAAGCGGTTCGCCCTGTCCTACGGCTTTAAAGAAGAAGATCTGCTGACCGAGCACTCGCGCGAGGCCTGGCTGCGCTGGCGCGCCAACCTGAGCCCGACCGACAACTACCTCGACGTACCCGATTCGGATCACCTGGTCGTGACCAAAACCGGGACCATCAATTGCGACGCCGTGACGCCGCAGGGGGATCTCTCGTCGGTGACGACCACGAGCGGCCTGTCCTGGAAAATCCCGGGCCGGGTGGGGGACTCGCCGATCATCGGCGCGGGGCAATACTGCGACAACGACGTCGGCGCGGCGGGATCCACGGGCCTGGGCGAGGCGAACATCAAAGTGTGCGGCGGATTTCTCACGGTCGAGCACATGCGGCGCGGCATGAAACCGACCGATGCCTGTCTCGAAACGCTGAAGCGCGTCGTCGCCGAAACGGAAGCGCGCCTGCTGGACCCACAGGGGAAACCGAAATTCGATCTGGTGTTCTACGCCGTCACCAAGCGCGGAGAATTCGGGGCCGCGTCGCTCTATCCCAACCACTTCGCGGTGCACGACGGCACCGACGCCAAGATTCGCGACACGGCCTACTTATTTACCCGCGCCTAACCGTCCTCCTCGTCGCGCTGGCGACACCGCTCGCGGCACAGACTGCGGCACATCCAAGATACGAATGGGTCGATCATCTCTACCCATACGTTTCCTACAGCTCGATCGACGGGTTCTGGGGAGCCGGGCATTACGATTGGTCGATCCCGATGAGCTTCGCCGAACGGCCGGAGCCGAACATCGGCCGCATCGCGTTCGATGCCGGCGCGAGCACACGGGGCAGCTATCTGCTGAGCGCGGACGCACAGTTCCCCGCCTATTGGGATGGCTGGCGATTCGGTCTAACGGTCGGTCTGGTCCGCGCGAATCGACTCGGCTACTACGGGCAAGGCAATCGCACCACCTACGACCGCGACAGCACCACCGCCCCCGGTCGGTCCTACTTCTATCGGGTGAGCCGCAAGACTGCGGGCGCGCGGCTTACCGTGCAGCGGAGGGTGGCGGGCCCGTTGCGCGTCCTCGTCGGCGGCTCGCTCCAACGGACCGCCTTTCGCACGCTACCCGGCGTGACCTTGTATCAACGGGACAGCGTCGCGCCGTTCAACGATGCCGTCGCACGCGCCGGCATCGTCTTCGATTCCCGCGATCTCGAATCAGACCCCCACCGCGGCATCTTCGCCGAGGCGCTGGTCGGACGGGGTCGCGGCTATACGCGCACGACCGCCGCGGTTCGAGCCTACGCCCATCCGCTCGAACGTCTGATCCTTGCAGCACGCGTCGCCGGTGAAAAGATGACCGGGGCGCCGCCACTGGCAGCGCAGCAAACGCTGGAATCAAGTGAGGGGCCGCTCGTCGCCCTGGGCGGCTACCGCTCGCTGCGCGGTTATTACGACGGCCGCTTCGTGGGACCTGGCAAGCTGGTTGCGGGAGTCGAAGCTCGCTACGGTCTGATCTGGGCGCCGCGCCTGCTCGAGGTCAAGCTATTCGGGTTCTACGATGCTGGGCGCGTGTTCGGCCCCGGGGAAGTGGTGCACCTCACGCGCCAGGGGCTGCATTCGGCCTGGGGTGGCGGGGTCGGTGCGGCACTCATGCGGAACACGGTGATGACGTTCTTCATCGGACGGGGCACGGAAGGAGCGCTGGTTTCGTTCGCGACGACGTGGAGTTATTGATCGATCACGTTACTTGTCGGACCTCCATCCCCCTCTGCTTCAGTTCATCCACGTACGCCCGGAACGGCACCGCCTCATCCGGCGTGTAGACGCCGGTCGACTTGATCCGGCCATCGACCTGCATCACTCCGGTGATCGCCAGCGAGAATCCCGTCGTGCGCATCATGGCGCTGATGCCGGTGGCTTCGTCGTAATAGTCGAGCAGCTGCCAGGCGACGCGGCGGCCGCCGCGCCCCTGCACTTCCACACGCAGCGCGACGAGATCGCGAGCATTGGGCTTGGTGAGCTGCGGCGATACCGTCGCAATGAACGCCTCGCGCGGCACGATCTCCGTGCCTTTCACGCTGACGGGATCCAGTGAGAGGAGTCCGAGCTCGCGGATCGGACGCATGATCGCGACGTGCCCCGGATATCGCAGCGTCTTGTACTCCATGGTGCGCACCCGACCGCGGTAGGCCCACGGCATCGTCGAAATGCCGCCGCCCGTATGGAACGCTTCGAGCGTCCCGACGGGGCTCGGGAACTCGACGGCTTCGACTTCCGACAGCGCATCGACGCGCTCGGGGCGGCCGTCGCGCAGCACCCAGGACGGCGTCGTGTAGTAGTCGAGCGCGCCTTCGAGCGAGTAGACGATCTGATAATTGAGTGGCGGCTCCGGCTGCTGCGGCAACCCGCCCACGAAAATCTTCACACTCTCGACATCGCCGACGCGGCGAATGCCCTCGGCGGCGATGATGTTGACCATGCCGGGCGCGAGACCGCAGTCGGGAATGATCGAGACGTGCTTTTTCTGTGCGGCAGCGTGAAGCGTTTTCTGTTTTTGGACGATCTCCGTGTTGCCGCCCAGGTCGGCGCAATGCAGCCCCATCGCGACGGCGGCCTTCGCGACGGGATAGTTGAAGTAGTAGGGCAACGCGTTCATGACCGCGTCGTGACCGCGCATGAGCTCGCGAAGCTGCGGCCCGCGCTTGGCATCGAGCCGGACGGTGACGAGGCGTTTGTCCTTCTTTTTCTTTAGGAAGGCGGCGGCGCGTTTCGGTTGCAGGTCGGCCAGGGTGACGCGCTCGACGTCCGGACGCCGCAGGAGGTCAAATGCGCAGGCAGAACCCTGCAGCCCAGCACCCAGCACGAGCATGCGCATTGCGTCCCACGCCTCCGATGATTGTTGGGAGATGAAGCGGCGGGAAAGCTAGTAGATTCGGCCACGGTGTTGCACCCCTCGAACTTCTCGAGCTCGCCTGCCGGCGCCGCGGAGCTCACGCGCCAGCGCTTGATTCGCGCCGCCTTCGAGCTGTTCACGACCCGCGGCTACCACGACACCACCACGGCCCAGATCGCCAAGAAGGCCGGGATCGCCGAGGGGACGATTTACCGCCACTTCGCCAGCAAGCAGCAACTCATGAACGAGCTCTATCGCGCCGCCCAACGGTGGGCGACCAAGCTGGTCCAGGACACCGCTCGCGATCCGGAGGCGCGAACGGCCCGCGCTCAGCTGATGGCCGTCGCGCACGGCTTGTTCGAGGGGGCGGCGGAGGACGCGGCCGTCGTCAAACTCGGACTGCTGGAGCGGCTCGAAGCGGTGATCGATGATGAGAGTCGCAAGGCAGCGCGGGAGTTTCGGTTGGCGCTCGAGCGGATCGTCGCCGAAGGCAAAGCTCAGGGCGCGGTACGAACCGGTGCTGTCGAGATCTGGGCAGGGGTCTGGCTGGCGACGATCAGCCACGCGTTAGAGAAGATCGTTGCCGGCGACTGGAAACCGGGAGATGCCGGCGTGCGATTGGTGATCGATGCGGCATGGAAGGCAATTAGCGCTTGATCGAGGGGGCCCGGTCGGCGACAAAACAACGCAGTCGCTCTGCGGGCCCCCTCGCTCAAGCGCTTTTCAAGACCGCCGCAGTTCGAACAGCGCAATCTCCGGCGGTACAAAGACCCGCAGCGGCACTCCTACGACACCGATCCCGCGACTCACGTACAGTTGACTGCTCCCCTGCACGAAGTGCCCCATCACGTACTTCGTGATCAGTCGCCCCGGTGACCAGCCGACCACGGGCAGACAGAACTGGCCGCCGTGAATGTGGCCGGCCAGGGTGAGAGGAATCCCGCGCGGCGCGGCGCCGTCGAAGGCACCGGGGCGGTGAGCGAGCAGGATGCGGAACGCGTCTTTCGCCGGCGGCGTGAGCCGCAGCGCGGGCTCGAGGTCGTAGTCCTGCGGATCGTCCGCGTGCCAGTTTCGCGGGTCGTCGATGCCGATCAGCGCGAGCGCGGCGCCGCCCCGCTCGATGACGTGCGCGCCATTCTTCACGAACACCTGCCCCGCATCGCGCACGCCACGAATCACGGCGTCCTCGCCCGTGTAGCGATCGTGATTGCCCAGGACAGTCACCACGCCGAGCGGAGCGCGCAGGTCGCGAAACGCTCGCACATAGTCCGAGATATACGATTGCGAGATGTCGATCATGTCGCCGGTCTGCACGATCAGATCGGCGCCGAGGGCGTTCGTCTGCGCGACGATGGCCCGCATTTTCGCTTCGGACATGTGAATGCCGGCGTGCACATCGGAGAGATGCGCGATGCGGAGCCCGTTGAGCCCGGCCGGCAGATTCGGAAATACCAGCGCGCGGCGCGTGACCTCCGGAAGGCGCTCGGCGCTCCAGATGCCGTAGGCCGACACGCCGAGTCCGGCGGCGGCGTAGGCGTAGGTGGCGCGGGCAAGAAACTGGCGACGCGACACCCGTTCGTCGTCCGTCGTGCGTCGTGCGTCGGGAGGCTGGCCAGAGCGCTCACGCACGACGTACGACGCACGACGCACCGTCCACCAGACGCCCTTCCCGAGCAGGTAGATGCAGATGAGCCCGCAGAATATCCAGCCGAGCAGCTGCCAGGCGATCCAGGGCGCGATGTAGGGAACACGACTGATCCCCCACAGACTGCCGGAGAACATCCGCACGGCGACGATGCCCCACGGGATGTTGAAGACGACGAACACGAGGGTGAGCCAGCGCCGCGCCGAGAGCGGCAGGCGCTCCCGCAGATAGAGATAGAGCAGCAGTTGAGGCGCTGCGAACAGCGAAAGGTAGATTAGGGCCATGTCATTCCGTACGCTGGCGTTTTTTGCCTTGTTCCCCGCGGTCCTCGCCGCCCAGCGACTCGCGAGTGTCGATCGACAGCTTGTGGCAGCGGGTCTGTGGGCCGAAGCACGCTACAACTATGCCTACTGGGACGTCGTCCGCGCGAATTGGGACTCCGCGTTGGCGGCCACGGTCACCGCTACGGAAGCGCGGCCCGCGCCGAACGACTTGCAATTCTTTCGCCGGCTGCGGCGCTGGGGCGCGCTGCTCAACGACGGCCAGCTCGACATTCTGGCGCCTGCCGCCATCGCGAACCGCATCGCGCGCCCACCCCTGGCGCTACGGAGTATCGAGCGCCGGCCATTCATCATGGACTACGTCGTCAACGACGAGATGCGCGTGGCACGGCCAGAGCGGTTGGCCGAGATCCTGGCGGTCCAAGGCATCCCTGCCGCCGTGTGGATTCGCGATTCGGTCCTGCCGGAAATCACCGCGACCAACGAGGCGAGCCGCTGGGAGCGCGGCGTCGCGCAGATGCTCGACGGCGAGCGCGGCACGGCGCTGCATCTCCTGCTCCGACTCCCGGGCGGTGCCGAGCGCGGCGCGAGCGTCACGCGCACCCTGGCGTTGACCGCGCGGTCGTCGCTCGACCGCGCCGCGCTCGAAGCCGATACCCTGCCCGACGGGGTGATCTGGATGCGCGTGAACTCGTTCGCCGATCCGGATGTCGTCAGCCTGTTCGATCACGCCCTCGGCGACGCGGCGCGCGAAGGACCACGCCATCGCGGCTTGATTCTGGATCTCCGGGAGACCACCTGGACTCCCCACGAGCGGGATCAAGGCTACGCGCTGCTGCTCTCCCGCCTCATCGACCGCCCGTTCCTGACCGCCCAGCGTCGCACGCCGCGCTACAGTCTCGACTCCCTCGACTGGGCCAGCTCCCCCCCCGACACGATCTGGCCACCGCCGCGACGCGAGCGGATCGCGTACAGCGGCCCAGTCGTCGTGCTCTGCTCACCGCGCACGGCGGGCGCCGCGGAAGATTTCGTCGTGGCATTTCGGGCGGGGGATCGCGGTCCGCTCATCGGCGAGGGGACGGGCGGGAGCACGGGACAGACCGCGGTGCTACCGGTCGCCCCGGGATGGAAGATCCGCCTGACCGTGTCGCGCGACGCGTTCCCCGACGGCAAGGAATTCGTGGGAACCGGGATCGCGCCCGACATCCCGGTGGACGTGCGCGTCGAGGACGTGCTCGCCGGACGAGACGCGGCGCTGGATCGCGCCCGCGCCTACCTCAGCGAAACGGCCCGGCGTTAGCTCTTCAGCTGCGCGCGGAAGAAGCTGATCACCGCGCGCCACGCGCTGTCGGCGACTTCCGGTTTCTCGCGCGTGCGCAGAAAGCCGTGCCCGACCCCCGGATAGACGGTGTACGGGTAGTCCTTGCCGGCGGTGCGCATCGCCGCCGCCGCGTCCGGCAGACCGGCATCGATGCGGGCGTCATTCTCCGCGTACACGCCTAGCCCTTTCGCGCGGATCTTCGCCATGTCGGCCGGGTTGGGGGCGGCCCCGTAGCACACGACGAATGCCTTCAACTCCGGCGCGTTCGTGGCATAGCGGAAGCTCTGACTGCCGCCCCAGCAGAAGCCGATGACACCGACGTCGTTGGCGCGGGCGGCCTTTACCGTCTTGAGGTAGGCGCGCGTCGCCTCGAGATCGGCCGTCACCGTATCGGCGTTCAGGGTGGCGATCAGCTTGCGCGCCGAATCGGGCGAGCTGGGCGTGCCGCCGCGCCGCGACAACAGGTCCGGCGCGATGGCGACGAAGCCGTCCTTCGCGAGCTGCTCGGTCGTTTGCCGGATGAAATCCGACATGCCGAAGATCTCGTGGATGACGATCACCGCCGGCGCCGGCTGCGGGCGCTCAGGATACGCGATATACGCGGTCACCGTGTCCTTGCCGCTGAGATATTTGACGTACTCTGAATGAATGTCGGGGCCCCCAAAGGCGCTTAAGGGCGCGAAAAGGCGCAGCAGCAGCCCGGCGAAAGCTCCAGCCGTCAGGACCGCGCCGTTGTAATTACCGTCCATAAGTCACCCTCCAGATTTTGCCGCCCATGTCATCACTCACCAGCAGCGATCCGTCTGGCAATACGAGCAAGCCGACGGGCCGTCCCCAGCGAGTGCCATCGGGACGTTGCCAGCCGACGATGAAATCCTCGACCCCAACGGCGCGATGACCGCCGCTGTCGACCTGGACACGCACGACTTTTGCGCCCGTGGGAACGCTACGGTTCCACGAGCCGTGCAGCGTGACGAACGCATCGCCGCGATACTCGCGGGGAAACTGTGTGCCCGTGTAGAACGCGATGCCGAGCGGCGCGGAGTGCGCCTGGATCGTGATAGCCGGCGGCTCGACATTCGAGCAGTTCGCCGATCCGTACTCGGGATTCGGCTTGCCGGGGAGATAACACTCCGGCCAGCCGTAGTTGCGGCCGTCTTTGATGATGTTGATGTGCTCGGCCGGCACGTCATCGCCGAGGTTATCGCGGTCGTTATTGCCGCCCCACAGCTCGCCCGTTTTCGGGTTGAACGCCAGGCCGACGGTATTGCGCAGCCCCCGCGCGAATATCCGGCCTCCCGAGGCGTCGGCGTTGAACTGCGTCACCGCCGCCCGCATCGAGTCACGCTCGTCGCAGACATTGCATGAGGACCCGACCGCTACGTACAGCTTCCCGTCCGGACCGAACACGATCGTCCGGGTCGAATGACCGCTGCGTGGCAGGTGCAGTAGCGTCTTTGGCTCGCGAACGCCCGGATCGTAACGAACGACCTCGAGCTCCCCGGCGACGTACATTGTGTCGCCGCGGAAGGCGATGCCGAAGGCGCCTTTCAGTCCGCTCGCGACCGTCACCACGCTGTCGGGGACGCCATCGTGATTCGCGTCGATCAGCTTGACGACCACACCGGGCCCCGGCTGCGAGGCATAGACCACGTTGCCGGGGCCGAGCGTCATAAAGCGAACGTTCTCCAGATTCTGTGCGAACACGGCGATTTTGAACCCCGGCGGCACGCGGAGCGCGTCGTCGCTCCGTGCCTGACTACGGGCGGAAGCTCCGCTGCAGGCGACGGCGATGACAGCGGCGAACAAAGCACGTAGGCGCATTCGTTACCTCCGACCGATGGCGGTGACTCGCAACAGAAGTTTGCCGTCCGGATCCACTAGAACCTCGGCAGGCGTAAACGGCAGATCCACCCGGGTGGACGTCTCGCGACCTCCACCCGTCACGGTGATGTCGCGGCGCACGGTCGCGCCGTTCGCTCCCCGAAACTCGAGCGTCAGCACAGGGAGTCCAAACAAACCCCACTCAGGCTTTTGGCGTTGGGTGATACCCAGAACCACTTTTCTCGCTCCGGCGTCGTATTGCCAGGTCACGTCGAGCTGTGGGTACCCCGGTTGGTACAGCCATTGGTGGAAGAACCAGCCGAGATCCGCTTTGGCTTCCTTCTCCATTACGCGCTGGAAGTCCTCACTCGTTGCGGTGGAGTCGCGGTAGGTACGGTAGTAGGCGCGGAGCCCGCGAAAGAAGGCCGAATCGCCGATCGTGCCGTGGAGCATGTGCAGCACCCAGGCGCCTTTGGGATAGCTGTTCGCATTCAGCAGTTTGATGGGATCGGCGGCATACCCCGAGTCCACGATCGGCCGGTCGGTGACGTCGGATTTGAAGTAATTCTCGGCGTTCGCGCGCATCGCATTTGCCAATACCGAGTCGCCATCCAACGCGGCGCCGATGACACCATCGAAGTAGGTCGCGAAGCCTTCGGAGAGCCAGATATCGGGCCAGTCGCGTTCTGTGACCGCGTCGCCGAACCACTGGTGCGAGGTCTCGTGCCGCACGACGCCCTCGCCCATCTTGCGCTCCACGTACGGCTTCTCGGCGTAGAAGATGGCGCTCGAGTTCTCCATTCCCCCGAATTTCGTGGATGACTGCACGTGCGCGAGTTTCTCGTAGGGGAACGGCCCGATGAGTCGCTGCATCACCTCGACGATCTCAGTGGCGCGGCGGAACGGAACCGAGTCGGCAAACGCCGAGTCTTCGGGGTAGGTCCAGACCTGGATCGGGACCGTGTCGCGGCCGTTGATCGCGGGCCGGTGCGTTGAGACCGTGAACTCGCCGGCGCCGATGACCATGGTGTAGGTGGGGATGGGGCGTGTTTCGACCCACGGCCGATTCATCCTGCCGTCCACACGGAAGACTTCGCGTCGTCGGTCATAGACGCCGTTTGCTACGACGCGCCAACTAGCGGGCGCCGACACGTCGATGGCCACGGTCGCCTTGTCGCTCGGGTGGTCAACGGTCGGGAGCCAGTACCGCGCGCGTTCGGGCCAGTTGTCGGCAAAAATCGCGCGTCGGCCGCGGGCGTTGGTCCCGATGATCAGGCCATCGCGCGGGACGCCGTGGTAGCTCACTACGATGGTGTCGGTGCGGGCCCCGCGCGCCAAGGGAACACGAATCTTCCGTCCATCGTAGGTGAACGCGATTGACCTCTGGGAGTGTCCGACCGAATCGACGCTCATATCGACGAGCTGAAGGTCGATAGTGTCCGCGCCGGGGCTGCGCCGAAAGACGATCCAGGCCCGGGCCTGAATGACGCTGCCGCTGTCCGGGAGTGCGACCAGGAAGTCGTAGTGCTGCACGTCGATCCCGCGCTGCTGCCCGGCCGCTGGCGCGCCAAACAGCAGCGCAGCGAGCAGGCTACCGACCGTTCGCATACACTCCATCCAACGCGCTCTCCGCCTTTGGCATCTTCTCGCGACTCGCGATCGCCTCCTCGGCGGCCTTCGCTACCTGCGCCGTCACGTCAGCCTCGACCTCACCGAGCTGTTTGGCCTTGACGCCCTCTTCCTTTAAGTACTCTTCATACAGACCGATCGGGTCTCGCTTGCCCCATGTCTTGAAGAGCTCCGCCGGGAACGTCTCGCGCGCCTCGCGCTCGTCATGCGTGGCATGCCCACCCATCCGGAACGTTTCGGCAATCAACAACGCCGGACCCTCGCCCCTACGACACCGCTCGGCGGCCATTCGTGTCGCCGCAAAGGCGTCGAGCACGTTGTTGCCGTCGAACGACGCGCCCCACATACCATAGCTCGCCGGCCAGTCCTTGAAATCGGCGGGCAGATGGTGCTGTTCGAGACGGGTCCCGAGCGCGACCTGGTTGTTCTCGATGATGAAGATGGCGGGCACACGCTGCACCGCGGCGAAGTTGGTGCCTTCGTGCGCCGCTGCGGTCTTGGTGGAGCCATCACCAACCCACGTGAGCACCACGCGCGGCTCACGCTTGATCTTGAAGGTCAGCGCCAGCCCCGCGATCACCGGCACCATGTCGCCGACGTGCGAGATCGGTTGGAGGACTCCATGAGCGAACGATCCCACGTGCAGATCGCGCCCTGCGCTCGGCGAGTCCGCAGTGGCGAGATACGCGCGCAGCATGTCGGCGATCGACATCCCCATTTCGCAGCACGCCGCGGCGTTGCGGATCATCGGAGCGACGATGTCGGTACCGCGCTCGAGCGCCTGCACCGGCCCGACCGTCGTCGCTTCTTCACCGGTGCCGAGCCACGCTTTCGAGATGACGCCCGTACGCACCCAGCGCTTCAGCTCGACGTCGTGCAGGCGCGCGCGCAGCAGGCCACGATAAAGCTGGAGTTTGGCGTCAGGAGTCAGGGCTGATACGATCGAAGCGCGCTCGGGATCATTTTCGATCGTGGCTCGGAATGCCTTGACGAGCTTCGGGTCAGGCTTCCAGTCGACGTACTCCGGTGGGTCGAACGCGGGGAACCGCTTCACGGCACGCCGGCAACGCTCCGGCCGAGGACTTGTCCGTCCCGTTTGAACACCTTGCCGTCCTTCATGACGAAATCGACGTGCTCGAGAACCTGGATGTTCTGGAGCGGATCCCCGGTGACCGCGACGATGTCGGCGCGTTTGCCGACCGCGACCGTGCCGACGTCGCGCTCGAGGCCGAGCAGCGTCGCCCCGTTCGAGGTCCCCGCGACGATCGCCTGCATCGGCGTCATCCCCCACCGGACCATCAGCGTGAACTCCCGCGCGTTGGTGCCGTGCTTCATCACTCCGGCGTCGGTGCCGAGGGCGATCTTCACACCCGCGTCGACCGCCAGCTTGAACGAGTTGTGCATGCGCGGCGCGATCGCGAGCGCCTTGGCGGCGATGGGCGCCGGCAGCCGGCCCGCGGTGGCCAGTGACTCCACGGTGAAGCCCGCCAGCAAAGTCGGCACCAGCCAAGTTCCGTGCTGCTTCATCAGCGCCACGGCTTCCGCGTCCAGGATCGAGCCGTGCTCGATCGACGTCACACCGGCGCGCACGGCGGCCTTGATGCCGGCCGTGCCGTGCGCATGCGCGGCCACGCGCCGATCGAGCTGTGTCGCGGTCTCGACGATCGCGCGCATCTCGTCTTCGGTGTATTGCTGCACACCGGCTGAGTCGGTCAGCGACAGCACACCGCCCGTTGCGCAGATCTTGATGACGTCGGCCCCGTACTTGACCATGTAGCGGACGGCGTTGCGGACTTCCTCGATGCCATCGGCGACGCCTACCTCGATGCCTCCCTCGTGGTCCAGCGCGTCAGGTTGCAGACCGTTCGTTTCGTCGCAGTGGCCGCCGCGAATACCGAAGGAGATACCCGCGGCGACGATGCGTGGCCCCGGAATCCAGCCGGCGTTGATGGCATTGCGCAGCGCGATGTCTCCAAAATGCGCGGTGCCGACGACCCGCACGGTGGTGAATCCCGCCTCGAGCGTCTGCTGCGCGTGCGCCGCGCCGAGCAGCGCGAGCTGGCTCGACATCTCGGTGAGACCGGCGTGTTGCCAGTCGCCGTCGCCGATCGTTCGGAACGCCAGGTGGACGTGGGCGTCGATGAACCCGGGGAGAACCGTTGCTCCCGACAGATCAACGACCGTAGCGCCGGCGGGTACGGGCACATTCGTACCAACTGCCGTGATGCGATCGCCCTGCACCAGGATCACGGCGTTCTTGACCGGCGCCCCGCCCGTGCCGTCGATGAGCGTGCCCGCACGGATCGCCGTCACCGCCGGTCCCTGCTGCAGGACCAGCATTGCCAGCAGAGCGATCAAGAGAATTTCTCCTTGAGCTTTCCGAGGAAGCCGGTGGACGGTGCGGCGGAACCGCCGCCACTCAGCGCATCGCCGAATTCGATAGCTGTGGTGAAGCGGTCGTCGGGGCTCGTCTGCAGGGCCTTGGTGAGGGCCTTCTCGACCGGCTCAGGAACGTCGGGCCGATACTGACGAATCGGCATGGGCTGGCTGCGCAGCCGCGCGATCATCATCTCCTGCGCATTGCGTCCCTGAAACGGCAGCTTGCCGGTGAACATCTCGAACGCCACGATGCCCAGCGCATAGATGTCACTGCGCGCATCGAGCACCTTCCCGCGAATCTGCTCGGGGCTCATGAACTCGGGCGTGCCGAGGATGATCCCGGTCGCGGTCAGCTTCGCGATCGCGGGGTCGGCGCGCCGCTCTTTGGCGAGGCCGAAATCCATCACAACGGCGTGCTCGGCGCCGCTGTCGTCGTCCGGCACGAGCATCACATTCTCGGGCTTCAGGTCGCGGTGAACGATCTGTAGCTCGTGCGCGTGGTGCAGGCCGGCGCACATCTGCTTCAGCAGCGTCACGCCGTGGGCGATGTCCATCGGCCCGCCGCGCACTTCCCGGTCGGAGAGCAGCTCGCCCTTCAGGAACGGCATCACGAGATAGATCAGCCCGTCCTCCGACTCGCCGAGGCGCAAGATCCGGCAGACGTTCGGATGATCGAGCCGCATCGCCAGTCCCGCTTCCCGCCGCAGCCGCTCGACGGAGCTCTTGTCGGCCGCGAGCCGCGGCGACAGCACCTTGATCGCCACCGTAGCGTCGGACGAGATCTCCTTGGCGAGATAGACATAGGACATGCCGCCCTCGCCCAGCTTCTTCATGACCTGATAGCGGGCATCGAGGATCTGATTGGAGAGGCTGGAGGCGCGGTCCAAACCGGCCTTGCCCGGCGGAAGCGGCGTGCGCACACCCGTTCCGCTGCCCGACGTGGGGGGAGGAGCTGCCGCCGGTTTCTTGGCCTGGATTTCGACGAGCATACTCCCGTCCTTGGGACAGAAGCGTGCCCCGCTGTCGGTGTACACCGACCCGCACTTGGGGCAGCGCCGCTCGCTCATTGCCGGACCAAGTTGCGGCCTTCGTTCTTGGCGCGGTAGAGGGCCTGATCGGCGAGCGACACGAAGCTGTCGGCGCTGTGGACGCGATCATCGGGAAACATCGCGAGTCCGATGCTGATCGTCACGCGGACGGGATCATCACCGGGGTCGGCGAAATCGCGATTCTGCACGCGCGAGCGGACGCGTTCGGCGAAGATCGCCGCGCCTTGCGTGGACGTTTCCGGCATCACGACGACGAATTCCTCGCCCCCGTAGCGCGCGACCAGATCGACCGACCGGGCTTCGCGTCGCAGCAGCTCGCCGACCTGGCGCAGGACTGAATCGCCCGCGATATGGCCGCGGGTGTCATTAATCGATTTGAAACGGTCGAGATCCGCGAGCATGATCGTCAGCGCCAGGTTGTACCGCCGGGCGCGATCCAGCTCTCCCGCCAGCGCGTCGGCCAACGCGCGGCGGTTCATGCAGCCCGTGAGCGCGTCGGTCGACGCGAGCTTCTCGAGCCGTTGCTTGTCCGAGACGGCGCTCTCGAAGTCGTATGCTTTTTCGATCGCCGACACGGCGGTCTTGATGACGGTTTCCGCGAACTGCGCGTCGGCGCGGGTGAGCGGCGGGTCGTCGCCCGTGGTCCGCAGGAAGAACACGCCGATCTGCTGGTCCTTCATCCAGAACGGCAGCGCAACCGCCGAGCGCGTCGGCACCTTGATCTCTTCGCGCTCCCAGCGGCGCCGCTCGTCCTCGTACAGCGCATCGGTCGCCACGTCTTCGACGAGCACGAGACGGCCCGTGGAAACGGCTTTGCGGATTTCCGGATAGCGGCTCAGCTCGATCTGGAGGTTGCGCAGCATCGGGTTTTCGTACGCCGCCACCACGACGCCCTGCTGATCCCCCGGTTTCGCGAGGACCATCGAGCACTTCGAGATGTTGAGCGCGCGCGCCACGCGCCGGGCGAGGATGTGATACATCTCGTCCGGCTTGAGGGAGTCGGTGACCTCGTGGAGGATGTCCACCATCGCCGCGCGGCTGCGGGCCTCTTCGCGCGCCTGCGCGAGGGCACGACCGACGCGGATGTGGGCTTCGACGCGGGCCAGCAACTCCCGGACGCGGAACGGCTTGGAGATGAAGTCGGCGGCGCCGAGGCCCAGCGCACGGACGGTCGCTTCCTCGGGCGGCATCGAGGAGACCATGAGGACCGGCAGGTCGCGGTAGCGCTCGTCCTGCTTGAGCCGCTCGAGCAGCTGCAGCCCGTCGACCTTGGGCATCATGATGTCGAGGAGCAGCAGCGCGGGCTTGACCTCTTCGAGCTTGGCGAACAAGCCGTCCCCGCCGGGGCAAACCGCCACCTCGTATCCGTTCTCCTTCAGGATCCAGGTGAGCGTCTGTACCAGCGATGCGTCGTCGTCGGCGACCAGGACTCGTGTTGCGGGACCAGCCATCAATCCGTTGCCTCGAGCAGCGAGGGATCCACATTGCCACCGCTGACCACGAGCACCGTGGTCCGCCCGCGTGGCACCAGGCCCGCGAGCAACGCCGCGGTCGTGGCCGCGCCTGAGGGCTCGACGGCGAGCTGGCAGGTGCGCCATAGAAACTGCACGGCGGCGCGGATACTGTCATCTTCGACCAGCACCACGCCGCGCAGCCGTCCGCGTTCTCGAGTGAGCTCAGCGAACGGGATTTCCCCGACGTTGAGTGTGATCAGCCCGTCCGCGATGCTGCCGGTCCGCTCGAGGCGGACCACTTTTCCCGCCGCCAGCGAGTGGTGCAGCTTGGGCGCGCCGGCCGGCTCCACACCCCACACCGCCGCCTGGCTGCCGGCAGCCGCGAGTCCGGTCACGACGCCCGAGATCAGTCCGCCGCCGCCGACCGGCACGACCACCGTCTCGACCTCGGGCAACTGCTCCACGATTTCGAGCGCCACCGTCGCCTGCCCTGCCACGATGTCGGGATGATCGAACGGCGGTACGATCGCGAGATGCTCCTTGCGGGCGATCTCTTCCGCCTTGATACGCCGATCTTCCGACGTCCGGCCCGCGAAGACGACCTCGCCGCCCCACTTCTTGACGCCCTCGACTTTCACGGCGGGCGTCGTCTCGGGCATCACGATCACCGCGCGCACGCCGAATTGCTTCGCGGCGTACGCGACTGCCTGGCCGTGGTTGCCGGACGAATACGTGATCACGCCGCGCCTGCGCGCGGACTCGGGGAGCTTGCGAATCGCGTTGTAGGCACCGCGAATCTTGAAGGCACCGATCGGCTGCTCGTTCTCGAGCTTGAGGTGGGCCCCCAACTCCTCGACATAGATGAGGGGCGTGCGGCGCGCGACGCCCCGCAGGCCCTCTGCGGCTTCCGTGATGTCCCGGGAGGTAACCACGCTACTTCTTGGGCTTCGGGGCTCGGGACTTGGGCTTGCTTGGGGCCTTGGGCTTGGGGCCTGGGGCCTTGGTCTTGGAGGCGGCGGAACGCGGTGTCTCGTCGTCGTCCCCGTCCTCGTCGACCGCTTCGTCTTCGTCTTCCTTGACGACGCGCGCGACATCCACGACCAGGTCGCCGGGGGTCAGGTTCATGATCTTCACGCCCTGCGTGTTGCGGCCGGAAATCCGGATCCCCTCGACCGGCACGCGGATCATGATGCCTTTCTTGGTGATCATCATCAGCTCGTCGTCCGGCAGGACCTCTTTCAGCGCGATGATCTCGCCGGTCTTGTCGCTGCGCTTCAGCGTGATGATGCCGCGGCCGCCGCGATGCTGGACGCGGTATTCGTCCAGCTCGGAGCGCTTCCCCATGCCCTTCTCGGTCACGGTGAGCAGCGTGGACTTGCGGCGCACCACGACCATGTCGATGACGTGATCTTTCTTGTCGAGCTCGATGCCCTTCACGCCGGTGGCCGTGCGGCCCATGTCGCGCACGTCTTTCTCGTGGAAGCGAATGCTCATGCCATGGGCCGTGGCGAGCACGATGTCGTTCTTCCCATCGGTCACCTGCACGTCGATCAGCTCGTCACCTTTCTCGATGTTGATGGCGCGGATGCCGACCGAGCGCGGATTCCCGAACTCCGACAGCACCGTCTTCTTGACCACGCCGTCCTTGGTGGCGAAGAGCAGGAACTGATCCTCGGAGAACTCGCGCACGGGCACCAGCGCGGCGAGCCGTTCGTCGGGCTTCATCGCGACGCACGAGAGGATCGGCTTGCCGCGTGCGGCCCGCGCCGCCTGCGCAATTTCGTGCACCTTGAGCCAGTAGCACTGCCCCTGCTCGGTGAAGAACATGACGTAGTCATGGGTCGACGCGATGAAGAGATGCTCGACCCAGTCGTCTTCCTTCTGATGCGCCGCGATCACGCCTTTGCCGCCGCGCCGCTGCCGCCGGTACGCGGAGACGGGGAGCCGCTTGATGTAGCCGGCATGGGACACGGTGATGACCATGTCCTCTTCGGCGATCAAGTCCTCGATCGAGAACTCGCCCTGATCGGCGACGATCTCGGTGCGCCGCTCGTCGCCG